>OBXK01000060.1_pt1 | contig 94843 bp, 80 predicted proteins | sample 1501371 | NCBI WGS metagenome assembly OBXK01 (sample SAMEA2580154, study PRJEB22360) | human gut metagenome | biome: human gut; feature: human-associated habitat; material: faeces | place: Denmark | collected 2008/2010
CCTATATAACGGGGTGGCCGTTCGTCCGGGCCTGCAGCCGCCGACGCTGGCGGCGAGGATGGCGACGACGCTCGACCGTCTGTCGGGCGGTCGGCTGCTGATTAACGTCGTCACCGGCGGCGATCCGGTGGAAAACAAAGGCGACGGTATTTTCCTCAGCCACGGCGAACGCTATCAGGTCACCCGCGAATTTCTCGACGTCTACTCGCGCCTGCTGAAAGGCGAAAAGGTGGACTATCACGGCGAGCATATCCACGTGGAAGGCGCGGAAGTGCTGTTTCCGCCGGTACAGGAAAACGGTCCGCCGCTGTTTTTTGGCGGCTCCTCTGAGGAAGCCATCGACGTTGCCGCCGATCAAATCGATACCTATCTGACCTGGGGAGAGCCGCCGGCGCTGGTGGCCGAAAAGCTGGCGGTAGTGCGCGAGCGCGCCGCCGCCCGGGGCCGCACGTTGCAGTACGGGATTCGTCTGCATGTGATTGTTCGCGAAACCGAAGAGGAGGCGTGGGCCGCCGCCGATCGGCTGATTTCTCACCTTGATGACGAGACCATCGCCCAGGCGCAGAAAATTTTTGCCCGTATGGACTCCACCGGCCAGGCGCGCATGAGCTCGCTGCATAAAGGATCGCGCGACAATCTGCGCATTGCGCCGAACCTGTGGGCGGGCGTAGGGCTGGTGCGCGGCGGGGCGGGAACGGCGCTGGTCGGCAATCCGCAGCAGGTGGCAGAGCGCATTCGTGAATATCAGGCGCTCGGTATCACCAATTTTATCTTCTCCGGCTACCCGCATCTGGAAGAAGCCCATCGTTTCGCTGACCTGGTCATGCCGCTATTGCCGCTGGCAGGCCACGATCAGCCGAAGGCGCGTAGCGTCAATACCGGCCCGTTCGGCGAAACTATCGGCGGCGATAAGCGTCCGGTGAAACAGGTCAGCGCAAGCTGAGGAGGCGCGTATGTTACTGCGGTTTCTGAAGGCGGTGGGCTATGCAAACTGAACCGCACGTGGCGATCGTCGGCGGCGGATTTAGCGGCGCGGCGGTGGCTATTCATCTCCTGCGCCTGGCGCCGGCTGGCGTGCGGGTCACGCTGCTGGAGCCGCGCGAGGTGCCCGGCGCGGGCGTGGCCTACTCCACGACCGAACCGAGCCATCGGATTAACGTTCCCGCGGCGCGGATGCAGCTTGCCGGGGAAGAGGAGGGCGCGTTCGACCGCTGGTACCGCAGCCAGCCTGCTTTTGCTGATGATCCGCAGGCTCTGCTGGAAGACGGCGCTGTCTATCCGCAGCGCGGCCAGTTTGGCCGCTACGTCGCCCAGCGTTTCGCCGAGGAGGCGAGCGCCAGCGGCGGGCGTCTGACGCATCTGCGCGAGCAGGCGCTAAGGTTTAAAGATGGCGAGATTATCACCGATGGCGGTCATCGGCTGCCGGCCGATCTGCTGGTGCTGGCCATCAGCCATCCGCCGCCCTCGCTGCCGTCGCTGGCGACGCCGTTCGCGACCCATCCGGCGCTCATCGCTAACCCCTGGCGAACGGGCGTGCTGGACGCTATCGCGCCGCAGGCGAGCGTCGCGGTCATGGGCACCGGCCTGACGATGGCGGATACCATCGCGACGCTGACGCGGCTGGGACATCGGGGGCCGATAACGGCATTTTCACGCCGCGGGCTCCTCTCCCGCAGCAACCTGAGCGGCAGCGCTGACCCTTGGGAAGGCGAGTATGCCCACGGATCGCTGCGCCAGCGGCTGCGGCAAATCCGCCGGGATATCGACCGCGCCGCGGAGCGGGGGCAGGCCTGGCAGGTGGTGCTGGACGCGGTGCGTAATCAGGGGCAGGAGATCTGGCAGGCGCTGTCGGTGGCCGATCGTCAGCGCTTCCTGCGTCATTTACGCAGCTACTGGGACGTTCACCGCTATCGTATCGCTCCCCAGGTCGCCGGGATTCTTGAGCAGCGCCAGCGCGACGGCAGCCTGCGGGTGCTGGCGGCCAGGCTGACGGCGCTGGCAGACGACGCGCAAAAATTGACGCTAACCCTCTCGCCCCGGGGCGGTGAAGCGCAGTGGGTGAGCGTTGACCATTTTATTTTAACTACCGGCCCGGCGCACGGGGCCCTCACCAACAGCCAGCCGCTGCTGCGCCAGCTGAGCCAGGAGGGGCTGATTCGCGCCGACGCGTTTGGCCTCGGACTGGACGTCGATCGCCGCTCGCGGGCGATTGGCCGGGAAGGGCGGGCCGCGCCCAATCTGCTGGTCTCCGGACCTGCCGCGCGGGCCCATTTCGGTGAACTGATGGGGCTACCGCAGGTGGCCGACCATGCCGCCGCCGTAGCCGCCGAAGCATTGCTGGCGCTGGGCATTAAACAATCCGCCCGATGTCCGGCGTTCTGAACGCCTTTTATCCCCTGATTCCCTTAATGATTATGCGCGCGTCCCGACAGCGGGGCGCGCCGTGGAGAGCGCTATGTCATCACAACGTGAAATTCGTCTGAACGCTTTTGATATGAACTGCGTCGGCCATCAGTCGCCGGGGCTGTGGGCCCATCCGCGCGACCGCTCCTGGCAGTATAAAGACCTTGAGTATTGGGTCGACCTGGCGCGTCTGCTGGAGCGCGGCAAGTTTGACGGGCTGTTTATCGCCGACGTGCTGGGCGTCTATGACGTGCTGAACGGCAACGGCGATGCGGCGCTCCGCCAGGCGGCGCAGGTGCCGGTCAACGATCCGCTGGCGCTGATCACGCCGATGGCGCTGGTGACGGAGCATCTCGGATTCGGCCTGACCGCTTCGCTCTCCTTTGAACATCCCTATCCGTTCGCTCGCCGCCTGTCGACGCTCGACCATCTGACAAAGGGGCGAGTGGGCTGGAATATCGTGACCTCCTATCTGGAGAGCGGGGCGCGTAATATTGGCCAGAAAGCGCAGACCGACCACGACGCCCGCTACGACTACGCCGATGAGTATCTGGAGGTGGTTTATAAATTGCTGGAAGGGAGTTGGGAGGATGGCGCGGTGCTGCGCGACAGGGAACGTAAGATCTTCAGCGATCCGCGAAAAATTCATCCGATTAACCATCAGGGCAACTTCTTTTCGGTGCCGGGGATCCACCTCTGCGAGCCATCGCCGCAGCGTACGCCGGTGCTCTATCAGGCGGGCGCCTCCAGCCGCGGCAAGCAGTTCGCCGCCGGCCACGCCGAGTGCGTATTTGTCGGCGCGCCGTCGAAAGTACTGCTGAAAAAGACGGTGGCGGATATTCGTCGTCGCGCCGAGGAGGCCGGGCGCGATCCGCGTAGCATCCTGATCTTCAATATGCAGACGGTCATCGTCGGCGAAACCGACCGTGAAGCCCAGGCGAAGTGGCAGGAGTATAAACCGTACGTTAGCTACGAAGGGGCGCTGGCGCTGCTCTCCGGCTGGACCGGCATCGACCTTGGTCAGTATCAGCCGGATCAGGTGCTGGAGTATCTGCATACCAACGCGATTCAGTCGATGGTGGAGGCGTTTTCCACCGCCGATCCGAATAGCCAGTGGACCGTGCAGAAGCTGGCGGACTGGGCGGGAATCGGCGGCTTCGGCCCGCTGGTGGTCGGCAGCCCGCAAACGGTCGCCGATGAGCTGCAGTCCTGGGTCGAGGAGACCGACGTCGATGGCTTTAACCTCGCCTATGCGGTGACCCACGAAACCTTCCGCGACGTGGTGGATTTGCTGGTCCCGGAGCTGCAAAAGCGCGGCGTGTTTAAGCAGGAGTATCGCGAAGGAACCCTGCGTGAGAAGCTGTTTGGCGCTGGCGCGCGGCTGGCTGCGCCACATCCGGGCGCAGGCTATCGTCGCGGCGAGCAGGTCGCGGTCGCGAGCGAAGAGAAGGTGAGTTAATTCCCTCTCCCCTAAGGGCGAGGGGGCGGGAGTGCGGGGAGGTGTTTTTTCCCGGAGGCGGCGCTTGACGCGCCTGTCCGGGCTACGGGTCCACCGTCGTCTGCGGGCCGGTAGCCCGGGTAAGGCGCCTGCGCCGCGACCCGGGAAGAGAAGGCTTACTGCTTATCCAGCGACCAGGTTGCGCTGCGCACATCGACTTTCACCGGCAGCAGGCCGATGCGGGTGAAGGTATCCGCCAGTGCCTGCTGTTCGTTATAGACCGCAGGGGTCATGCGCTCGGCGCCGTAGGGCAGACGCGCCAGCGTTTTCAGCCAGATAGCCTTATCCAGCCCGGTTGAGGTGGAGAGGATCCCGGCGGCATCGTCCTGATGACCGTTGGCCCATTCGCTCAGTTTACCCAGCTCATCCACCACCTGCTTTGCGGTATCCGGATACGTGTCGGCAAATTTGCGGCTGGCCAGGTAGAAGGTGTAGTGCGGCACCAGCCCTTCGGCATTGCGAATCTGTCGCGCTTTGGCGTTGGTTTCCACTTCGGCGAGGAACGGATCCCAGATAACCCAGGCGTCAATGGCGCCGCGCTGGAAGGCGGCGCGGGCGTCAGCAGGCGGCAGATAGACCGGCGTGATATCTTTATAACTCAGCCCGGCTTTCTCCAGCGCGGTCACCAGCAGATAGTTCACGTCGGAGCCTTTATTGAGCCCCACGCGCTTGCCCTTAAGGTCGGCGACACTCTTAATCGCCGAGTTTTCCGCCACCACGATGGCTTCGGTTTTAGGATTCGCCGGCGAGTGGGCTAAATAGACCAGATCCGCCTGCGCCGCCTGGGCAAAGGCCGGCGGCGCATCGCCGGTGGCGGCGAGGGCGATGCTGCCGACGGTCCGGCGGAAAACCGCGCCGACGTTCAGCCCTTCCAGCATCTGCGGTCCGGCGGGGAATTCAATCCAGCGTACGGCGATACCCTGCTTTTTGAAGCTTTCATCGAGAGTGCCGCGATATTTCAGCAGCGCGAAGATATTGGCTTTCTGATAACCAATATTCACGGTCTCTGGCGCTTTCGCCAGCGCGGAAGCGGATAAGCCAGCCAGCAGGAGCAGCAGCGCCGGGCGGGATAATCTGAGCATGATTTGTTCTCCTTGAGCGGTTTTCCGTAAGGTAACAAATCGTCTTTATAACTAATAAATAACTAAATTATCATTTATATAACATAAATGAAGGAAGAGGGCAGGGGGAAGAAAGCCCGGCATGCCGCAGCATACCGGGAGGGGGACGTTAATCGCAGGCGACAATCTTCATTGCCAGGCCGCCGCGCGAGGTTTCACGATATTTGGCGTTCATATCTTTGCCCGTTTCGTACATGGTCTCGATGACTTTATCGAGGCACACCCGCGGCTCGCTGGTGCGGCGCAGGGCCATACGCGCGGCGTTGACCGCCTTGACCGCTGCGATAGCGTTACGTTCGATGCACGGCACCTGCACCTGGCCGGCAACCGGATCGCAGGTGAGACCGAGGTTGTGCTCCATACCAATTTCCGCCGCGATGCATACCTGACCCGGACTGCCGCCCAGAAGTTCAGCCAGACCGGCCGCCGCCATTGAACAGGCTACGCCGACTTCACCCTGGCAGCCCACTTCGGCGCCGGAAATTGAGGCGTTCATCTTATAGAGCGAGCCAATGGCGCTGGTGACCAGCATATAGCGCGCCAGCGAGTTGGCGTTCACTTTGCGGATGAACTTGTCGTAGTAGGCCAGCACCGCAGGTACGATACCGCAGGCGCCGTTGGTCGGCGCGGTCACGACGCGCCCGCCAGCGGCGTTCTCTTCGTTAACCGCCAGGGCGAACATGTTAATCCAGTCAACGACCGCCATCGGGTCGCTGTTGGTGTTGTCCTGGCTTACCAGCATCCGGCGCAGCGCGGCGGCGCGACGGGGAACCCGCAGCTTGCCCGGCAGAACCCCTTCGGTGGTGATGCCGCGCTCAATTCCGCTGCTCATCACCTCCCAGACCGCAGCAAAATGCTGCTCCAGCGCTTCTTTACTGTGCAGCGCCAGCTCGTTTTGCATCATCAGGCCGGAGAGCGATAGCCCGCTTTCGCGGCAGTGGCGCTGCAGGTCGGCGGCATTTTTATACGGATAAGGGACGGCGACTGGCGCTTCGGCGGTCACGCCGAAATGGTCTTCGTCGACGATAAACCCGCCGCCGATGGAGTAGTACGTCTGGCTGTAGAGAACCTTCTCGCCGCCGAGAGCGGTAATACGCATGCCGTTCTCATGCCGCGACAGGTTGTCGGCGTGGAAATTCATGCACCGATCGACCGGGAACGCCACTTCCTGCTGGCCGTTCGCTAGCATCAGGCGGCCATGGGTGTTGACGTCCTGGATAAAGCCGGGAATCGCGTCGATATCGACGGTATCCGGCAGGTTGCCCGCCAGGCCCATAATAATCGCGATGTCGGTATGGTGGCCTTTACCAGTCAGGGAAAGGGATCCGTAGACATCGACGACGACTTTGGTTACCTCGGGAAGCAGCCCGCGCTCAATAAGATCGTCCGTGAATTGTTTGCCCGCTTTCATCGGTCCAACGGTGTGGGAGCTGGAAGGGCCAATGCCGATTTTAAAAATATCGAATACGCTGATCATGATGCATCCAGTGCTGTCGGGAGGCGCGCCGCCGTTAAGCGGCGCGGGGCCCTGTTCATATATTAGCTAAACAGAGAGTAGAAAATCGCGGAGATAGCAATCAGGCCCATAATCACCACGAATACGTTGCTGACGTGGCCGCTGTATTTGCGCATCGCCGGGACTTTCTGAATCGCGTACATCGGCATCAGGAACAGAATCATGGCGATAATCGGGCCGCCCAGGGTTTCGATCATCCCAAGGATGCTTGGGTTCAGCGTCGCCACAATCCAGGTGGTGACCAGCATGAACAGGGCGGTGATTTTGTTCAGTTTGTTGATTTCGATGGACTTGCCTTTACCGCGCAGGGATTTAATCACCATGCCGTTAAAGCCTTCGCGAGCGCCAAGGTAGTGGCCGAGGAAGGATTTGGTGATGGCGATCATCGCAATGATCGGCGCCATCCAGGCGATGACCGGCGCGTTAAAGTGGTTCGCCAGATAAGACAGAATCGAGATGTTCTGATCTTTCGCCGCCGCCAGATCCGCCGGAGAGAGGCTCAGTACGCAGCTGAAGACGAAGAACATCACGGTCAGCACCATCATGATGTGCGCGCGGGCCAGAATGCTGGAACATTTTTTCTCCGCGCCCTGGCCGTACTCTTCGCGTTTCGCCACGGCGAAGGAGGAGATGATCGGCGAGTGGTTAAAGGAGAACACCATCACCGGAATCGCCAGCCACAGAGTCATCCACAGGCCGTTGCCGGTCGCGGTCGCGCTGCTCAGGGAGAGGGTCTCCAGCGCCGCGCCGTTCCACTGCGGGATCAGATAAAAGGCCAGGATCATCAGCGCGACCACGAACGGGAACACCAGTACGCTCATCGCTTTCACAATCATCTGCTCGCCGAAGCGCACGATGGTCATCATGCCGACAATCAGAATCAGGGAAAGAATGGCGCGCGGCGGCGGCGTGATGTGCAGCTGGTGCAGCATAAAGCTTTCGACGGTATTGGTGATCGCCACGCTGTAAACCAACAGAATCGGGTAGATGGCGAAGAAGTAGAGCAGGGTAATCAGCTTACCTGCGCCGACGCCGAAATGCTCTTCGACCACTTCGGTGATGTCCTCGCCCGGATTCTTACCGGACAGCACGAAACGGGTCATCCCGCGGTGGGCGAAGAAGGTCATCGGGAAGGCCAGAATCGCCATGATGATCAGCGGGATCATACCGCCGACGCCGGCGTTGATCGGCAGGAACAGGACGCCCGCGCCGATAGCCGTGCCGTACAGGCCCAGCATCCACATGGTGTCCGTCTTGCGCCAACCGCTACGGGTAGCATCCGAAACGATGGTGCTGGTTTGAGTGGTTTCCATCTGTATCTCCTGGAGGAAGCAACAAAATCTATTGAATAAAAAAGACCAAATAATATGAAATTCGTTTGTTTACGGTTTTTTAGGCATTTTCTCCGTAACAATTGGTGCGGGAAGATACATTTATATGGTGAATGCATCAGTGATCGCGATCTCAAATGCAATAATCCACTTTAAATGTAAGCAATTTTAGTCCAACAGCCTGTTTCTGTGGATCAGCCAGAGATTTGTGGCGCGGAGGCTATCATTTTCAGCATATGAGAGAATAGTGGCGGGACGTAATAACGAGGTTTTTACTGTAAAAATGCGATGTTCTCGACGTTTTTACGTTAAAAGTCGTCTTTCCTGGTGATATTTATTGCTGTTTTTGGAAACGCAAACGATTGGCTTTTGTGAGAGTGGTGCTAAAAATTCATAAAAGGAATGATTTATCTGGAAAGCGTACGGGCGAATAGATAAGAGAAAAGGGGGAATGCGGCAGGGCGGGAAAAATAGCCCGGGGGCGTAAGCCGCCGCCCGGGAGAAGAACAGAAGATAACTCAGGAACAGATTTCGTAGCAGGGGATGTAGGCGGTGCCGCCCGGCAGCTTCATACGATGCTGCGCCACGAAGCCCTGCAGCAGGTCATCCATGCGGCGCATCATCGCCGGATCGCCGTGAATCTTATACGGGCCGAATTTCTCGATAGCCTGGATACCCACCTCTTTAACGTTACCGGCAACGATACCGGAGAAGGCGCGGCGGAGATCCGCTGCCAGCACTTCCACCGGCTGGTCCGGATAGAGTTTAAGGTTGGCCATATTGTCGTGGGTGGGATCGAACGGCATCTGCAGGTCCGGCGCAATACGCATCGACCAGTTGAAGCTGTAGGCGTCTCCGGTTTCGCGGCGGTTCTCTTTGACCATCGGCATCGCTTTTTTCATCTGACGGGCAACTTCCGCGGCGTCGTCGATGATAATGCGATAGTGACGACGGGCGGATTCGCCCAGCGTATGGACGATAAACTCATCCAGCACGCGGAAATAATCGGCGCTCTCTTTTGGCCCGGTGAGGATCAGCGGCAGAACTTGCGACTTGTTCGACGGGTGCATCAAAATGCCCAGCAGATAGAGCAGCTCTTCCGCCGTGCCCACGCCGCCCGGGAAGATGATGATGCCGTGGGCGATACGCACGAACGCCTCCAGACGTTTTTCGATATCCGGCATGATGATCAGTTCATTCACCAGCGGATTCGGCGGCTCGGCGGCGATAATCGACGGCTCGGTCATCCCGATAAAGCGGCTGTCTCTGTAACGCTGCTGCGCGTGGCCGACGGCGGCGCCTTTCATCGGCGCTTCCATCGCGCCCGGTCCACAGCCGGTGCAGATGTTAAGCTCGCGCAGACCCAGCTGGGTGCCGACGCGGCGGGCGTACAAATATTCGTTTTCGTTAATCGAGTGGCCGCCCCAGCAGACAATCATATTTGGCGCTTCGCCAACGTGCAGGGCGCGGGCGTTACGCAAAATGGAGAAGACCAGGTTGGTGATATGCACCGAGCTTTCAAGATCGAGATTCGGGAAGCGGACGGTGTTGTGGATCTGGCCGTAGACGAACAGGATATCGCGCAGTACGGCAAACAGGTTGGCCTGCAGGGAACGGATAATACGCCCGTCAACGAAAGCGTCTTCCGGCGGGTTGATCAGTTCCAGCTTCACGCCGCGTTCGCGACGCAGCACGTTAATATCGAAGTTTTCAAAACGAGACAGAAGCTCCTTGCTGTTATCGGTCAGGCTCCCCGAGTTGAGCACAGCAAGCGAGCAGTTGCGAAAGAGTTGATACAGGTCACTGCTGGCGGTGCGTTTAAGCATATCCACTTCCAGCTGCGACAGCATATCCATTGAACCAAGCGGGCTAACGTGTGTAATCAAGTGAACTCCTTACAGGACGATTATCGTCTTCCTGTGATTACAATAGCCCTGCTGATGGCGTTTTCACAACCTTGCGCGCGGGTTAACGCACGCAAATTGTGAAAATGTTGATTATTGACGGGCGAGGCGACCGGTGGCCGGCACAAAATCGGTGTTGCTGCGCCACGGGTTGATGTCGAGACCGCCGCGTCGCGTGTAGCGCGCGTAAACCGAAAGGGCTTCCGGCTGGCAGAAACGCTGAATATCGTTGAAGATGCGCTCTACGCACTGCTCGTGGAATTCGTTGTGATGGCGGAATGACACCAGATAGCGCAGCAGCTTTTCGCGATCGATTTTCGCCCCGCGATACTGAATCTGCACCGAGCCCCAGTCTGGCTGGTGGGTAATCAGGCAGTTGGACTTCAGCAGATGGCTGACCAGGGTCTCTTCGACCACTTTGCCGGTAGCGGCGTCCTGCAGGTAATCGGCGCTGAACTGGTAGTTATCGATTTCAATATCCTGGTCGTCGATGCAGGTGCCGTGCAGATGGGCCACCGGCTGGCCTTCGAGCTCATCGAGGCGATACAGAGACACCTTCACTTCTCCTTGCGCACAGGCGCTGAGATCGCGCGCCAGCGTCGCCTCGACCGCCTGCCAGTCAGCAAAGCGCGTCTGGTTAAAGCTGTTGAGATAGAGCTTAAAGCTTTTTGATTCCACCAGGTTAACGGTGGTGTCGCTGAGCTCGACGTGGCCCACGGCCACCTGCGGCAGACCTTTGGCGTTCAGCCAGGAGAGCTCGTACAGCGTCCAGATATCGGCGCCGTGAAACGGCAGGTTATCGGCGTGCAGATCCAGCGGGTCGCGGTTCAGGCTGCGCGGGACGCCCTGAAGCAGGCTGGCATCGTAGGTATCGCGGTAATCGGTTGATTTTCCGAGCGTCAGGCCGGTCAGCGCCTGATGATTATCGTAAGAAGACATGTTTCACCATAGTTAAAGCGGTTACACTATATGCCAAGTGTATCCTGTCTAACGTGAAGAGAGAAACCGGTGGATCAGCAAACCGCAGAAGCGCTACAAGCATTTACCCAACGTTACTGTGAGGCGTGGCAGCAGCAGCGTTCCAGCCTGCCGCGCAGCGAAGAGCTTTACGGCATCCCGTCGCCGTGCGTCAACGGCACGGATGATGACGGCGTTTTCTGGCAGCCGCAGCCGTTTTCATTAGAACAAAATATTCACGCGGTTGAACGGGCGCTGGAGATTGTGGTACAACAACCGCTTCATGCTTATTATACCACTCAGTTTGCCGGTGATATGCAGGCGCGTTTCGCCGATGAAACCATGACGCTGCTGCAAACCTGGAGCCCGGACGATTTCCAGCGGGTGCAGGAAAATCTGATCGGTCATCTGCTGGTGCAAAAGCGTTTGAAGCTGTCGCCGACCCTGTTTATCGCCACGCTGGACAGCGAACTGGATGTCATTTCGGTCTGTAATATGAGTGGTGAAGTGATCAAAGAGACCCTTGGCACCCGCAAACGCACGACCCTTTCCCCCTCGCTTGCGAGTTTCCTCAATTCCCTTAAGCCTGTTCTGTAATCCAGACTACCCAAACTTTTGTGAGAGATCTCTTACAAGACCTGTAAGAGATCGTCATCATTTAAGCCGATCCTTCAGGGACCGTATTTTAAGAAATATATTATTTTTCAATTGGTTAATTATTTTCTCATTAATCATACTGACGATTAATCTTAAGATATTGTCTTAACAAGGGTTGTAAGACGGGGCGGAATCAGGGATTCTATATACATCGACAGGGAGTTGATAAACGAAGTGAACATCAGGATGATGACGCTTCTACAGGACCCGCCAGGATGGCGTTGCAAGGACAGGCTTCAGGATGAAGCACAGGATAACGCAGGATTGCGTAAAAGGACACCTCCAGGAAGGAGAACGAGAGCCGAGCAGGATGTTCGGTGGATCAGGAAGATCAGGATAGACTTAAGGATGAGTTATTTCGCATCGGGGTGGTGTGAAAGCAGGATGCAACTGTTTATGGATGAACATGGTCAGGAGACCTCAGGAAAAGTTTTCAAGGACGAGCAGGGAGCACCAATGTAGCTGGATTGCTGCAAAACGAACCGGGAGCACTGTTTTATACAGTGCTCCCTTTTTTTATTTCTCGTCTGAATTTGCTATTCTGCGCCGGTTTTCAACTCACCGAGGTTTCCCATGACTCTTGATCATCGCGTGCACGAGCGCCTGCTCGCCATTGAAGCGCTGCTGCGCGAAACGGAACACTGGCAGGATAGCGCCCCCGATAGTCGCGCGTTTGCCAGCGAACAGCCGTTTTGCCTCGACACCATGGAGCCGCTTGAATGGCTGCAGTGGGTATTGATTCCGCGTATGCGCCAGCTGCTGGAAAGCGGAATGCCGCTGCCGCAGAACTTCGCCGTTGCCCCCTATTATGAGATGGCCCTCGATAACGCTCATCCCGTACGCGAAAGGGTGCTGGCCGAACTGCTCCTGCTGGATGCGCTGTTTGCCGGCGACGAAGCCTGATGCTGGAGATTTTATATCAGGACCAGTGGCTGGTCGCGGTAAACAAACCTTCGGGCTGGCTGGTGCACCGTAGCTGGCTGGATCGTGATGAAAAGGTCGTGGTGATGCAGACCGTGCGCGACCAGATAGGCCAGCATGTGTTCACCGCTCACCGCCTCGACAGGCCGACGTCCGGCGTGCTGCTGATGGGGCTATCGAGCGAAGCGGGAAGATTGCTGTCGCAGCAGTTCGAGCAGCATCAAATGCAGAAACGCTACCATGCGATCGCTCGCGGCTGGCTGAACGACGAAGCGGTGCTTGATTACCCGCTGGTTGAGGAGCTGGATAAAATCGCCGATAAGTTCGCTCGCGAAAATAAAGACCCGCAGCCGGCGGTCACCCATTACCGCGGCCTGGCGACGGTAGAGATGGCGGTGGCGACCGGACGTTACCCCACGACCCGCTATAGCCTGGTGGAACTGGAACCGAAAACCGGACGTAAACATCAGCTGCGACGCCATCTTGCCCATCTTCGCCATCCGATTATCGGTGATAGCAAACATGGCGATTTGCGGCAGAATCGCAGCGCGGCAGAGCATTTTGGCTGCGATCGGCTGATGCTGCACGCCAGCCAGCTCTCGTTAACGCATCCCTTTACCGGCGAACCGCTGGTTATTCGCGCCGGTCTTGACGACGTCTGGATGCGCGCGCTGTCGCAGTTTGGCTGGCGCGGCCTTCTCCCGCTAAATGAAAGGGTTGAGTTTGCCGACGACTGCGGTCAGGATGAAGAGATACAGGTCAATTCAGGGAGCTAGTCATGGCGGAAGTCGGAATTTTTGTCGGTACGATGTATGGAAATTCGCTCCTGGTCGCCGAAGAGGCGCAGGCTATTTTGAGCGGGCTGGGTCATCGGGCGAAAGTCTTTGAAGATCCTGAAGTCAAAGACTGGGAGTCCTATACCGGGAAATATGCGCTGGTGGTGACTTCGACCACCGGGCAGGGCGATTTACCGGACAGCATTGTGCCCTTGTACGAAGGCATCAAAGATATGTATCAGCCGCATTTACGCTATGGCATTATCGCCCTGGGCGATAGCACCTACGCCAACTTCTGCGGCGGCGGTTTGAAGTTTGATGCGTTATTGCAGGAGCAGGGCGGCACGCGCGTGGGCGATATGCTGATGATTGACGCCAGCGAAGATCCGGAACCTGAAAGCGTCTCTAACCCATGGGTAACGCAGTGGGCGACGCTCCTTGATTAAAAAGTTTCGCCCTCTCCCTACAATAGAGGGCGCCCCTTTTTTACTGATGTTCAATGCCAGTGCCAGATTAACGGTCAAAAAGATCGTACCAATTCTCCGTGCGCCTGGCTTCGGGCATTTGCCTTAAAACCTGTGTCATGCCAGGGTCTTTACCGGGCTATTTCACGGGGTCAAGAGAGTTGATTCACACTCCTGTCTTTTGTACCGCCCTCTCCACCTCTCAACGGGCGCGGTTTTTCATTTCCGTGAACCATCCCCCATCTCGTTAGGCATACGCCATAAATCAGATTTACTCAGCCGGTGAAAGCTGTGTATTTGCACGGTGAGCCCGTCAGCCCCTCTTTTTATACTTTCCCTGCCAGTTCCCAATGCAGTGCCAGATATAACGAAAACAATGAAAAACACTAACACGTCATTCTGAGTACCCTACAGGTTGTGCTGTTCAGAATGAACGTAGCTAACGCTATGATTCAGGAGTGCAACAATGAGTTCATTAAGTCAGGCGGCGAGCGGCGCTGAAAAGCGCACCAATGCTCGCTACTGGATAGTGGTGATGCTGTTTATCGTCACATCCTTCAACTACGGCGACCGCGCCACCTTATCCATTGCCGGATCGGAGATGGCCAAAGATATTGGTCTTGACGCCGTCGGCATGGGTTATGTTTTCTCCGCGTTCTCATGGGCCTACGTTATCGGCCAGATCCCAGGCGGCTGGCTGCTTGACCGCTTCGGTTCAAAACGCGTCTACTTCTGGTCCATTTTTATCTGGTCCATGTTTACCCTCCTGCAGGGCTTCGTCGATATCTTTAGCGGCTTCGGCATTATCGTCGCGCTGTTTACCCTGCGTTTCCTTGTCGGCCTGGCCGAAGCGCCATCTTTCCCCGGAAATAGCCGTATCGTCGCGGCCTGGTTCCCGGCCCAGGAGAGGGGCACGGCGGTGGCTATCTTTAACTCCGCGCAATACTTTGCCACGGTTATTTTTGCGCCGATCATGGGTTGGCTGACCCATGAGGTGGGCTGGTCGCACGTGTTCTTCTTTATGGGCGGCCTCGGGATTATCATCAGTTTTGTCTGGCTGAAGGTGATTCATGAACCGAACCAGCATCCGGGCGTGAACCAAAAAGAGCTGGATTACATCGCCGCAGGCGGCGCGCTGATCAACATGGATCAGGCGGCGGCCAAAGCCAAAGTGCCGTTTAGCGTAAAATGGGGGCAAATCAAGCAGCTGTTGGGTTCCCGCATGATGATTGGCGTCTATATCGGCCAATACTGCATCAACGCTTTAACCTATTTCTTTATCACCTGGTTCCCGGTTTATCTGGTGCAGGCGCGCGGGATGTCGATTCTGAAAGCCGGTTTTGTCGCGTCGGTGCCGGCGATCTGCGGCTTCGCGGGCGGGGTGCTCGGCGGGATTATTTCCGACTGGCTGATGCGGCGTACCGGCTCGCTGAACATCGCGCGTAAGACGCCGATCGTGATGGGGATGCTGCTGTCGATGGTGATGGTGTTCTGTAACTACGTTAACGTGGAGTGGATGATCATCGGCTTTATGGCGCTGGCCTTCTTCGGTAAAGGCATTGGCGCGCTGGGCTGGGCGGTGATGGCGGATACGGCGCCGAAAGAGATCAGCGGCCTGAGCGGCGGACTGTTCAATATGTTCGGCAATATCTCCGGCATCGTGACGCCAATTGCCATCGGCTACATCGTCGGCACCACCGGTTCGTTTAACGGCGCGCTGATTTATGTGGGGGTCCATGCGCTGGTGGCGGTGCTGAGCTATCTGGTGCTGGTGGGCGATATTAAGCGTATCGAACTGAAACCTGTGGCAGGACAATCATCATGACGACGCAATCGAGCCCCGTAATCACGGACATGAAGGTTATCCCGGTGGCCGGGCAGGACAGTATGCTGCTCAATATCGGCGGCGCCCATAACGCGTATTTCACCCGTAATATCGTGGTGCTGACCGACAGCGCCGGCAATACCGGCGTCGGCGAAGCGCCCGGCGGCGAGGTGATTTATCAGACGCTGGTGGATGCTATCCCGATGGTTTTGGGCCAGGAAATCGCCCGCCTGAACAAAGTGGTTCAGCAGGTGCATAAAGGCAATCAGGCTGCGGATTTTGACACCTTTGGCAAAGGCGCCTGGACGTTCGAACTGCGGGTGAACGCGGTGGCGGCGCTGGAAGCAGCGCTGCTGGATCTGCTGGGCAAAGCGCTCAACGTGCCGGTTTGCGAACTGCTCGGGCCGGGCAAGCAGCGCGATGCGGTGACCGTGTTGGGCTATCTGTTCTACGTAGGCGATCGTACGAAGACCGATCTGCCCTATCTGGAAAGCACGCCGGGCAGCCACGCGTGGTATCGCCTGCGTCATCAGCAAGCGCTGAACAGCGAGGCGGTGGTGCGCCTGGCGGAAGCCGCGCAGGATCGCTACGGCTTTAAAGATTTTAAACTGAAAGGCGGCGTGCTGCCCGGCGAGCAGGAGATCGAAACCGCCCGCGCGCTGAAGAAGCGTTTCCCGGATGCGCGTATTACGGTCGACCCTAATGGCGCCTGGCTATTGGACGAAGCCATCGCCCTGTGTAAAGGGCTGAACGATGTGCTGACTTACGCCGAAGACCCCTGCGGCGCCGAGCAGGGCTTTTCCGGCCGCGAAGTGATGGCGGAGTTTCGCCGCGCCACCGGTTTGCCGGTGGCAACTAACATGATCGCCACCAACTGGCGTGAAATGGGCCATGCGGTGATGCTGAACGCCGTGGATATTCCGCTGGCCGATCCGCACTTCTGGACCCTTTCCGGCGCGGTGCGCGTGGCGCAGCTGTGCGATGACTGGGGCCTGACCTGGGGCTGCCACTCCAATAACCACTTTGATATTTCACTGGCCATGTTTACCCACGTCGGCGCGGCGGCGCCGGGTAACCCCACGGCCATCGATACCCACTGGATTTGGCAGGAGGGAGATTGCCGCCTGACCAAAAATCCGCTGGAGATTAAGCACGGAAAAATCGCGGTTCCGGACGCGCCAGGACTTGGCGTTGAGCTGGACTGGGAGCAGGTACAGAAGGCGCATGAGGCCTATAAAAGGCTGCCCGGCGGCGCGCGTAATGACGCAGGCCCGATGCAGTACCTGATCCCTGGATGGACTTTTGACCGTAAACGCCCCGTTTTCGGCCGTCACTGATTTGAATAAGGACTTAACTATGAGCGCACAATTTTCGACCCCCGTTGTTTCTTCTATGCAGGTCATTCCGGTCGCGGGCCACGACAGCATGCTGATGAACCTGAGCGGCGCGCACGCCCCGTTCTTCACGCGTAATATCGTGGTGATTAAAGATAATTCCGGCCATACCGGCGTCGGCGAAATCCCCGGCGGAGAGAAAATCCGCAAGACTCTCGAAGATGCGATCCCGCTGGTAGTCGGTAAGACGCTGGGTGAGTACAAAAACGTGCTGACCGCCGTGCGCAATACTTTCGCCGACCGCGACGCCGGTGGGCGCGGTTTGCAGACCTTCGATCTGCGTACCACAATTCACGTAGTGACCGGGATCGAAGCGGCGATGCTGGATCTGCTGGGCCAGCATCTGGGCGTGAACGTGGCGTCTCTTCTGGGCGATGGTCAGCAGCGCAGCGAAGTGGAAATGCTCGGCTATCTGTTCTTCGTCGGCAACCGTAAAGCCACGCCGCTGCCGTATCAGAGCCAGCCGGATGACAAATGCGACTGGTATCGCCTGCGTCATGATGAAGCGATGACCCCGGATGCGGTGGTGCGCCTGGCGGAAGCGGCGTATGAGAAATATGGCTTTAACGACTTTAAACTGAAAGGCGGTGTGCTGGCCGGGGACGAGGAGGCGGAATCTATCGTCGCGCTGGCGAAGCGCTTCCCGCAGGCGCGCGTAACTCTGGATCCGAACGGCGCGTGGTCGCTGAATGAAGCGATCAAGATTGGTAAATATCTGAAGGGATCGCTGGCCTATGCGGAAGATCCGTGCGGGGCTGAGCAGGGCTTCTCCGGTCGTGAAGTGATGGCGGAGTTCCGCCGCGCCACCGGTCTGCCGACGGCGACCAATATGATCGCGACCGACTGGCGTCAGATGGGCCATACGCTGTCGCTGCAGTCGGTGGATATTCCGCTGGCGGATCCGCACTTCTGGACCATGCAGGGTTCCGTCCGCGTGGCGCAGATGTGCCATGAGTTTGGCCTGACCTGGGGCTCGCACTCTAACAACCACTTTGATATCTCGCTGGCGATGTTCACCCATGTTGCAGCGGCGGCGCCGGGGAAAATTACCGCCATCGATACTCACTGGATCTGGCAGGAAGGCAATCAGCGTCTGACCAAAGAGCCGTTTGAAATTAAAGGCGGGATGGTACAGGTACCGGCAAAACCGGGTCTGGGCGTAGAGCTTGATATGGATCAGGTGATGAAAGCCCATGAACTGTATCAGAAACATGGCCTGGGCGCGCGCGATGATGCTATGGGCATGCAGTATTTAATCCCGAACTGGACGTTTGATAACAAGCGTCCCTGCATGGTGCGCTAAGGAAATATCGGTCCCTTCGGGGGCCGATTGACCGCACGGCATCGGGTCATCGTTCATTTTAAGGACAGCTTATGAAGATAGTGATCGCACCGGATTCATACAAGGAGAGCCTGAGTGCGCTGGATGTTGCTACCGCGATAGAGCAAGGTTTTCGAGAAATTTACGCCGATGCGGAATATGTCAAACTGCCGGTCGCCGACGGCGGCGAAGGGACCGTCGAAGCCATGGTCGCCGCAACGCAGGGATGCCGGATAGCGGTCACCGTCACCGGTCCGCTCGGCGAGCCGGTGGACGCTTTTTACGGCCTGTCGGGCGATAAACAGTGCGCGTTTATCGAAATGGCGGCGGCAAGCGGCCTGGAGAGCGTGCCGCCGGCGCGGCGCAATCCTTTGCTGACCACTTCGTGGGGGACCGGCGAGCTGATTCGCCACGCGCTGGATGCGGGCGTGACGCAAATTATTATCGGCATCGGCGGCAGCGCGACGAACGACGGCGGGGCCGGAATGGTACAGGCGCTAGGGGCGAAGCTGCTGACTAAAGATAACCAGCAGATTGCCGCTGGCGGACGCGCGCTGGAGAACCTCGCGCGCATCGACGTTAGCGAACTGGATAAGCGCCTGGCCGGCTGTCGTATCGACGTCGCTTGCGATGTCACCAATCCGCTGACGGGGCCCGAGGGCGCGACGGCGGTATTTGGGCCGCAGAAAGGGGCGACGGCGGAGATGATCCCCTGTCTGGATAGCGCGCTGGCCCATTTTGCCGAGATTATCCATCGCGATTTAGAACTGGATGTGCTGCATCTTGAAGGCGGCGGCGCGGCGGGAGGAATGGGCGCGGGCCTGTACGCCTTCTGCGGCGCAAAACTGCGGCCGGGCATTGAGATCGTGACCGACGCTCTGCACCTTGCCGATATCGTGGCGGATGCGGATCTGGTGATTACCGGCGAAGGGCGTATCGATAGCCAGACGGTGCACGGCAAGGTGCCGGTTGGCGTGGCGAGGGTGGCAAAACGCTATAATCTGCCGGTCATCGGCATTGCCGGAAGCCTGACGTCTGACGTCGGCGTCGTGCATCAGCACGGCCTGGATGCGGTATTTAGCGTGATTTATTCAATCTGTACGCTGGATGAGGCGCTGGAAAATGCCGCCGAAAACGTGCGTATGACGGCGAGAAATGTTGCCGCCGTGCTGAAAATAGGGCGGCTATTATAGGTTATCCCCCGGTCGCGAAGCGCGGACCGGGGCATGCGTTTTAAATTCCCAGTAGCTTACAGGCTTCCCGCGCGACGTTGTCCATTTCATCCAGCAGCTCCAGAAACTCCGGTTCCAGCTCCTCGGCGGCGGTGCCCGCGCGCAGCTGACTCTCAATGGTGTGACACAGTTTCTTCAGACGCGGCACGCCGCTATAGCTACAGCTGCCGTGCAGCTTATGCACTAAATCCAGCACCCCTTCCGGCTGCTCTCCCACCAGCTGTTCTTCCACCTTGTTACGCACTTCAGGCATAAAGGCGAGCAGCATTTGCAGCATTTCCCGCGCCAGGTCCGGTTTCATCGCCGCCTGACGCAGCGCCAGCTGCCAGTCGAGGGTGACATTATGATTGATGGGCGGCTCCGCAGGCTCCGCGGCGGCCTGCGGGAGCGCCGCCTTTCCCGGCTGATAGCGCAGCAGCAGACTGTGGAGCTTATCTTCCTCAATGGGTTTCGCCAGATAGTCGTTCATTCCCGCTTTGAGTAATTTCTCACGCTGCCCCTCGAGGGCGTGGGCCGTCACGGCGATCACCGGCGTTTGCTGCTGATGGGGGAGCTGGTGAATCAGTTCGCAGGCGCGGATACCGTCCATTTCCGGCATTTGAATATCCATCAGAATCAGATCCTGCTGCGTTTCTCTGGCTCGTTCGACGGCTTGCTGACCGCTGTCGCAGAGGATGACATGCTGGACTAAGTCCTCCAGCAGCGCGCCGATGAGCTTGAGATTCGCCGGATTGTCATCAACGGCCATGACCGTCATCGGTAGCTTCTTACTATCAGCATGCGGCGGCAGAATCGTCGGCTGCGCATGGCAGGAGGCCGTCAGCGCCGGCAGTAAGCGCGTTGAGGTTAATGGCTTAAGCAAACAGGCGGCGATGCCGTCCTGGCGCAACGTTTCGGCGCTGACCTGAGCGTGGCACGGTAGGGCCAGCACCAGGTGATCGGCAAGCTTGCTGGCCCTTGCCAGCTTATCGCGATGCTGGCTCAGGTCGCGTATGGATACCGGAATCCCTGCCAGCAGGATATCGTAGTGGGCATCCGGTAGGGCCGTCATCGTCGGACTATAGACCACCTCCAGCGGCGTTGTCGCCAGTAGCTCCATCGTGCTCTGCGCCGCCGCCGCGTTGGCTTCAATATAGGCCAGCTTTTTGCCCGCCAGGCACTGCGTTGGCACGCTATCGGGAACCGCGTTGGGGTTGAGGTCGAGGCTGATATGGAACCAGAACGTCGAGCCGCGGTTAGGCTGGCTATGGAAGGAGATATCGCCGCCCATCTCCTTCACCAGGCGCTGGGTGATGACCAGCCCGAGGCCGGTTCCGCCGTGGCGACGGGAGATGCTGGCGTCGGCCTGGCGGAACGCCTGGAACAAACGCGACTGATCGCGTTCCGGAATGCCGATACCGGTATCGTGGATCTGGACTTCGATTTGGACGCGTGAGTTGCTGATGGCGCGCTGTTCCACCAGCACGTCAATATTGCCGTGTTCGGTGAACTTGATGGCGTTGCCCATCAGGTTGGTAATAATTTGCTGCAGGCGCAGCGGGTCGCCAATGACGTTATCCGGCACATCATTTTTGATATTCAGCGTCAGCTCCAGCCCTTTGTCGTGCGCCGAGTGCGCCAGCAGCGTAACCACCTCGTCCAGCGAGGTGCGCAGCAGGAACGGGATGCTCTCCAGAATGAGCTTACCGGCTTCAAGCTTAGAGAAGTCCAGAACATCGTTAATAATGGCCAGCAGATTGTTAGCGGAACGCTCGATGGTGGTCAGATGATCGCGCTGGGTGGTATTTAAATCAGTTTTCAGCGTCAGGCGCGTAAAGCCAATGACGCCGTTGAGCGGCGTGCGCAGCTCGTGTGACATATTGGCGAGGAATTCGGATTTGATACGCGCCGCTTCCTGCGCGCGTTTTTTCGCCAGGTCCAGTTCGACGTTCTGGATTTCCATCTGCTCAAGCGTTTCCCGCAGATCGGAAGTGGCCTGATCGACATTGTGTTGCATCTCTTCGTGGTAGGCCGCCAGCGACATCGCCATGGAGTTGATGCCGTTTTTCAGCATATCCAACTCGCCGAGCATAAAGCCTTCAACGCGGCTATCAAGCTGGCCGCGGCGGATGCGGTCAACGGTATTCACCATGTTGCGGATCGGCCCGGTCACGTCGCGCATGAGTCGCCAGCCGAAGATCAGCGCAATACCGATACAGAACAGCATCATCACGCTGGAGATAAAGATCTCTTTGTACTGCTGCAGCCGCACCGATTTGAGATCCAGCTCCAGCGCCACGTAGCCGAGCATATTGCCCGGCATCTTGGCATCGCTTCCCGGTGATTCATCCGGTGAATAGCTTTCCGAGATGATGGGGGTACGCAAAATCATCAAATCGCCGTGACGAATCACGCTTAAACGGCGGGGAAAGGGGACCCCTTTTGGCAGCTGCAATTCGCCGGGATCGAGCTGAAAATTAGAGGTGACAAACAGCCTGTTGTGCGAGTCGTAGATGGAAATGGCGCGCACAATATCGGAGTGGCGGCGATGAAGTACGCTGATAAGCTGCCCGATTGACTCGCGGTTTTGCAAATTCATGCCATATTCACTGGAGACCGCCAGCGGTTCGATAATACTGGCTCCGGCATCCTCCAGCTGGCGCTGTAGGTCGTTATAGCGGTGTGCGACGAAGAAAATACTGAGCAGCAGACCGATCAGGACGGTGGGCGCCAGAATAAGAATCATCATGCGGGCACGAAGGCTGTAGTTGGTCATGCGGTTCCATTATGGGAGAATATATACATCATCCTTACAGGCTGCTGAGGCATTGGTTACGCTGGCTCACCCTGAAAGAACTCGTGTATAGAGTCAGTATATTTAATTGAGACAAATCTCTACGATGGCGCAATTCTACTCTGCAAAACGGCGTGTGACGACGCGCCAGATCATAACCGTTACAGTAAATGACCTTGATCCCTTTGGACAGGGCGTTGCGCGTCACCAGGGTAAGGCGCTGTTTGTTAGCGGTTTATTACCGCAAGAGCAGGCCGAAGTGGTCCTGGTCGAGGATAAAAAACAGTATGCCCGCGCGCAGGTTAAACGTCGTCTTAGCGACAGCCCGCAGCGGCAGGCGCCGCGCTGTCCGCATTTTGGTATCTGCGGCGGATGTCAGCAGCAGCACGCCAGCGTTGAGCTGCAGCAGCAGAGCAAACGCGCCGCCCTCGCGCGGTTAATGAAGCGCGATGTTGATGACATTATAGCCGCTTCGCCGTGGGGCTATCGTCGCCGGGCGCGTCTGAGCTTGAATTATCAGCCAAAGACCCAACAATTACAGATAGGCTTCCGGAAGGCCAACTCCAGCGAAATTGTTGATGTGGTGCAGTGCCCCGTTTTGGTGCCCGCTCTTGGTGCGCTACTGCCCGCGGTACGAGAATGTCTCAGCGGATTGCAATCGCAGCGTCAGCTTGGCCACGTGGAGCTGGTGCAGGCGGACAACGGCCCGCTGATGGTTTTACGCCATACCGCGGCCCTTCCGGCAGCAGATAAAGAAAAGCTGGAACGTTTTTCGCAATCTCACGGTCTTTCCCTGTATCTCGCCCCGCAAAGCGAGATACTGGAACATATTCGCGGGGAAGCGCCCTGGTATACGTCCGACGGTCTACGCTTAGTGTTCAGTCCGCGCGACTTTATTCAGGTCAACGACGGCGTAAACCAGCTCATGGTGCGTACGGCGCTGGAATGGCTGGATATCCAGCCTCAGGATCGCGTGCTGGATCTCTTTTGCGGCATGGGCAATTTTACCCTGCCGCTGGCAAAACGCGCGGCGCAGGTGGTTGGCGTGGAAGGGGTTCCCGCGCTGGTCGTGAAGGCGAGAGAGAACGCGGCATTAAACGCGTTACACAATGTGACTTTCTTTCATGAAAACCTGGAAGAGGACGTTACCCGCCAGGCGTGGGCTAAGCACGGTTTTGATAAAGTCCTGCTCGATCCGGCGCGCGCCGGCGCGGCGGGCGTGATGTTACATATTATAAAATTAGCGCCGCGTCGGGTGGTGTATGTTTCTTGTAACCCGGCGACGCTGGCGCGCGATAGCGACGTTTTATTGCAGGCGGGATATACCATTCAACGCCTGGCGATGCTGGATATGTTCCCGCATACCGGACATCTGGAATCAATGGTGTTGTTTGAGCACAACAATTATTCAAATCGCATTGAAGCGGCATCCTCAGGAGCAGGTGACTGAGATAAAAGACGAAAGCCAACGTTGACGCGGTTTGAAGGATGAAGTGTAAAAGTTGAGGCTTGCCGACTTCGGCAGGCGGTCCCTTAAGGAGAGGACAATGGTTGCGGTAAGAAGTGCACATTTAAATAAAGCTGGTGAATTTGACCCAAAGAAATGGATCGCGAGTCTGGGAATTTCCAGCCAGCAGTCGTGTGAACGCTTAGCCGAAACCTGGGATTATTGTCGAGAGAAAACGCAGGGGCACCCGCAGGCCGACCTCCTGCTGTGGCGCGGCGTGGAGATGGTGGAAATTCTCTCCATGCTCAGCATGGATATCGACACGCTGCGGGCGGCGATGCTGTTCCCTCTGGCGGACGGCAACGTCGTCAGCGAAGAAATTATGCAGGAGAGCGTCGGCAAATCCGTCGTTACCCTGATCCACGGCGTGCGGGACATGGCCGCGATACGCCAGCTTAAAGCCACCCATACCGATTCGGTCTCCTCTGAACAGGTGGATAACATCCGCCGCATGCTGCTGGCGATGGTTGATGATTTCCGCTGCGTGGTGATTAAGATCGCCGAGCGTATTGCCCATCTGCGCGAGGTGAAAGATGCGCCGGAAGATGAGCGCGTGCTGGCGGCGAAAGAGTGTACCAATATCTACGCGCCGCTGGCCAACCGCCTGGGGATCGGCCAGCTCAAGTGGGAGCTTGAGGATTACTGCTTCCGCTATCTGCACCCGGCGGAATATAAGCGGATTGCTAAATTACTGCACGAGCGGCGCATCGATCGTGAGCATTACATTGACGAATTCGTCGGGCATTTACGCACGGAGATGAAAACCGAGGGCGTCAAAGCCGAGGTCTACGGGCGTCCCAAGCATATCTACAGCATCTGGCGCAAAATGCAGAAAAAACATCTTGCCTTCGACGAGCTGTTTGACGTGCGGGCGGTGCGTATCGTCGCCGAGCGCCTGCAGGATTGCTACGCCGCGCTGGGGATAGTGCATACTCACTACCGCCACCTGCCGGACGAGTTTGATGATTACGTCGCCAATCCCAAGCCTAATGGCTATCAGTCAATCCATACCGTCGTGCTGGGCCCCGGTGGCAAAACGATTGAAATTCAGATCCGTACTCGCCAGATGCATGAAGATGCCGAGCTGGGCGTGGCCGCGCACTGGAAGTACAAAGAGGGCGCCAGCGCAGCGGCCAGCGGCGGGCGCGGCTATGAAGATCGCATTGCGTGGCTGCGTAAACTGATTGCCTGGCAGGAAGAGATGGCTGATTCCGGCGAGATGCTGGATGAGGTGCGTAGCCAGGTCTTTGACGATCGGGTTTACGTTTTTACGCCGAAGGGCGACGTGGTGGACTTACCTTCCGGTTCGACGCCGCTCGATTTTGCCTATCATATTCACAGCGATGTCGGCCACCGCTGCATTGGGGCGAAAATCAGCGGGCGTATTGTGCCGTTTACCTATCAGCTGCAGATGGGCGACCAGATTGAAATCATCACCCAGAAGCAGCCCAACCCAAGCCGCGACTGGCTGAACCCGAACCTCGGCTACGTTACCACCAGCCGCGGGCGTTCCAAAATACACGCCTGGTTCCGCAAGCAGGACCGCGACAAGAATATTCTTGCCGGGCGGCAGATCCTTGACGACGAGCTTGAACACCTTGGCATTAGCCTGAAGGACGCGGAAAAGCATCTGCTGCCGCGCTACAACTTCAACGAGCAGGACGAACTGCTGGCGGCGATTGGCGGCGGCGATATTCGCCTCAACCAGATGGTCAACTTCCTGCAGGCGCAGTTTAATAAGCCCAGCGCGGCGGAGCAGGATGCGGCGGCGTTAAAGCAGCTGCAGCAGAAAACCCATGCTCCGCAGAATCGCAGCAAAGACAATGGTCGCGTGGTGGTCGAAGGGGTCGGCAACCTGATGCATCACATTGCGCGCTGCTGCCAGCCGATTCCCGGCGATGAAATTGTGGGCTTTATCACCCAGGGCCGCGGGATCTCGGTGCACCGCGCGGATTGCGATCAGCTCGCGGAACTGCAGTCTCACGCCCCGGAGCGCATCGTTGACGCGGTGTGGGGAGAGAGCTACTCGGCGGGCTACTCGCTGGTGGTACGCGTGCAGGCCAACGATCGCAGCGGCCTGCTGCGCGATATCACCACCATTCTCGCCAATGAGAAAGTTAACGTGCTGGGCGTGGCCAGCCGCAGCGATACCAAACAGCAGCTGGCGACGATCGATATGACCATCGAGATCTACAACCTGCAGGTGCTGGGCCGCGTGCTGGGTAAACTGAATCAGGTACCGGATGTCATCGACGCCCGTCGCCTGCACGGCGGTTAACTTCACTTTCTTTATGTCGGCCGGGGTCGCCCCGGCCTGATTCTTTAATGGAAACGACAATGAGCCAAATCGACCGCCTGCTCGGCATTATGCAGCGTCTGCGCGATCCGGAAAACGGCTGCCCGTGGGACAAAGAGCAGACTTTTGCCACCATCGCCCCGTATACCCTCGAAGAAACCTATGAAGTGCTCGACGCGATTGCCCGCGAAGATTTTGACGATCTGCGCGGTGAATTAGGCGACCTGCTGTTCCAGGTCGTCTTCTACGCTCAGATGGCGCAGGAAGAGGGGCGCTTTGATTTTAACGATATCTGCGCCGCGATCGGCGACAAGCTGGAGCGCCGCCATCCGCATATTTTCGGCGATGCCTCCGCCGGGAACAGCAGCGAAGTGCTGGCCCGCTGGGAGCAGATCAAAAGCGCAGAGCGAGCGGAAAAGTCCCAGCACTCAGCGCTGGACGATATTCCGCATAGTCTGCCGGCGCTGATGCGCGCGCATAAAATCCAGAAACGCTGCTCGGCGGTCGGCTTTGACTGGACTTCTCTGGGGCCGGTGCTGGACAAAGTGCACGAAGAAATAGACGAAGTCATGCACGAAGCGCAGCAGGCGGTGGTGGATGAAGCTAAACTGGAGGAGGAAGTGGGCGATCTGCTGTTTGCGACGGTCAATTTATCCCGCCATTTAGGGGTAAAAGCTGAAGTTGCCCTGCAAAAAGCCAACCTGAAGTTTGAGCGCAGATTCCGCGAAGTAGAGCGGATTGTCGCCGCGCGGGGCCTGGAAATGACCGGCGTTGACCTCGATACCATGGAGCTGGTGTGGCAGGAAGTAAAACGCCAGGAAACTGATCTCTAAAGAGTTTTCGTGATCAAGCGCTATTTGTGTGATTTTTTAAATAACAAGCGCTTGATTTACGTCAAAAACATTTCGCCAAAAGCGGCTATTTTCTCACTCCCTGCGTTTGTGTGGGCCTGATGAAAAGGAGGGATAATGAAAGTTTGTGGCGTCAGTCATGATCGGGTATACTGCTTTCCCGTCCTGGTTATTCCATCGTCTTTTAAACCTAACTTCTCAGGTTCAGCATGACAACGAACTATATTTTTGTGACCGGCGGGGTCGTATCCTCTCTGGGTAAAGGCATTGCCGCAGCTTCCCTCGCAGCCATTCTCGAAGCCCGCGGGCTTAACGTGACCATGATGAAACTGGATCCGTACATCAACGTCGATCCGGGCACCATGAGCCCAATCCAACACGGGGAAGTGTTCGTTACTGAAGACGGCGCTGAAACCGATCTGGACCTGGGTCACTATGAGCGTTTCATTCGCACCAAGATGACCCGTCGCAACAACTTCACCACGGGCCGTATTTACTCTGATGTCCTGCGCAAAGAGCGTCGCGGCGACTATCTGGGGGCCACCGTTCAGGTTATTCCGCACATCACCAACGCGATCAAAGAGCGCGTGCTGGCGGGCGGCGAAGGCCATGATGTGGTGCTGGTAGAAATCGGCGGCACCGTTGGCGATATCGAGTCGCTGCCGTTCCTTGAAGCGATTCGCCAGCTGGCGGTGGATATCGGTCGTGAAAACGCGCTGTTTATGCACCTGACCCTGGTGCCGTACATGGCCGCCGCGGGTGAAGTCAAAACCAAGCCGACCCAGCACTCCGTTAAAGAACTGCTTTCCATCGGTATTCAGCCTGACATCCTGGTCTGCCGCTCCGATCGCGCCATTCCGGCGAACGAACGTGCCAAAATTGCATTGTTCTGCAATGTGCCAGAAAAAGCCGTTATTTCGATGAAAGATGTCGATTCCATTTATAAAATTCCGGGCCTGTTGAAATCGCAGGGGCTGGACGATTATATTTGTAAACGATTCAGCTTAAACTGTCCGGAAGCGAACCTGGCCGAATGGGAACAGGTTATCTATGAAGAAGCGAACCCGGCAGGCGAAGTCACCATTGGTATGGTCGGCAAGTACATTGAACTGCCGGACGCCTACAAATCGGTGATTGAAGCGCTGAAACACGGCGGTCTGAAAAATCGCGTTACCGTCAACATCAAGCTGATCGATTCGCAGGATGTGGAAACGCGCGGCGTCGAAATTCTGAAGAATTTAGACGCTATCCTGATCCCAGGTGGCTTCGGCTATCGCGGCGTTGAAGGTAAGATTGCCACCGCGCGCTATGCGCGTGAAAACAACATTCCTTATCTGGGTATTTGCCTGGGTATGCAGGTTGCGCTGATTGAGTTCGCGCGCAACGTAGCCGGGATGGAAAACGCCAACTCAACGGAATTTGTGCCAGACTGTAAGTACCCGGTTGTGGCCCTGATTACCGAATGGCGTGATGAAGACGGTAATGTCGAAGTGCGCTCTGATAAGAGCGACCTCGGCGGCACGATGCGCCTTGGCGCACAGCAGTGCCAGCTGGGCGAAGATAGCCTGGTGCGCCAGCTGTACGGTGAGCCAACCATTACCGAACGCCATCGCCACCGCTACGAAGTCAACAATATGCTGTTGAAACCGATTGAAAATGCGGGCCTGCGTATTGCGGGCCGTTCCGGGGATGATCAGTTGGTCGAGATCATCGAGGTGCCTAACCATCCGTGGTTCGTCGCCTGTCAGTTCCATCCGGAGTTTACTTCGACGCCGCGTGATGGCCATCCGCTGTTTGCCGGCTTTGTGAAAGCCGCTAGCGAGTACCAGAAGCGTCAGGCGAAGTAAAAGAGTTAGAACGGCAATGCACCCATCCGGGTGCATTGTTTGTCTGGAGTTTTAGTTTAACTTGTACTGAGGAAAACCTAATGTCCAAAATCGTTAAAGTCATCGGTCGTGAAATCATCGACTCCCGTGGTAACCCGACTGTTGAAGCCGAAGTACACCTGGAAGGTGGTTTCGTCGGTATGGCAGCTGCTCCGTCAGGTGCTTCTACTGGCTCCCGCGAAGCGCTGGAACTGCGCGATGGCGACAAATCCCGTTTCATGGGTAAAGGCGTACTGAAAGCCGTTGGCGCTGTTAACGGCCCGATCGCTCAGGCAATCCTTGGCAAAGACGCCAAAGATCAGGCTGGCATCGACAAAATCATGATCGACCTGGACGGTACTGAAAACAAATCTAACTTCGGTGCGAACGCTATCCTGGCCGTCTCTCTGGCTAACGCCAAAGCTGCCGCTGCTTCTAAAGGTCAGCCGCTGTATGAGCACATCGCTGAGCTGAACGGCACCCCTGGCAAATACTCCATGCCGGTTCCGATGATGAACATCATCAACGGCGGCGAGCACGCTGACAACAACGTCGACATCCAGGAATTTATGATTCAGCCGGTTGGCGCTAAATCCCTGAAAGAAGCCGTACGTATGGGTTCTGAAGTGTTCCACAACCTGGCTAAAGTTCTGAAAGCTAAAGGTATGAACACCGCTGTTGGCGACGAAGGCGGCTATGCGCCGAACCTGGGCTCCAACGCTGAAGCGCTGGCTGTTATCGCTGAAGCGGTTAAAGCTGCTGGCTACGAGCTGGGCAAAGACATCACTCTGGCGATGGACTGCGCGGCTTCTGAATTCTACAAAGACGGTAAATACGTTCTGGCTGGCGAAGGCAATAAAGCGTTCACCTCTGAAGAATTCACCCACTTCCTGGAAGAGCTGACCAAACAGTACCCGATCGTCTCCATCGAAGATGGCCTGGACGAATCTGACTGGGACGGTTTCGCATACCAGACTAAAGTACTGGGCGACAAAATCCAGCTGGTTGGTGACGATCTGTTCGTAACCAACACCAAGATCCTGAAAGAAGGTATCGAGAAAGGCATCGTTAACTCCATCCTGATCAAATTCAACCAGATCGGTTCTCTGACCGAAACTCTGGCTGCGATCAAAATGGCGAAAGACGCTGGCTACACTGCCGTTATCTCTCACCGTTCAGGCGAAACTGAAGACGCTACCATCGCTGACCTGGCTGTGGGTACCGCTGCAGGCCAGATCAAAACCGGTTCTATGAGCCGTTCTGACCGCGTTGCTAAATACAACCAGCTGATTCGTATCGAAGAAGCGCTGGGCGAAAAAGCACCGTACAACGGTCGTAAAGAGATCAAAGGTCAGGCATAAGCCCGTCTTTCTCTGATATGAAAAAGCCAGCCTTCGGGCTGGCTTTTTTTTGCCCCGAAACCGGTAACTACTTAAAATCTACCGCCATTTGCTGCGGAATAGAAAGCCCGCGCGTGGTTTGTACGCAGCGGTCAATGTAATCGGTAAAGCGCGGCGGTTTCGGCATGCCCATGCTGAGCAGCTTGTCGTTGCTGAACCGCACGTTGAGCGTGGCGAAGGCGCCGTACAGACGCATGGCCTTTAGCATCAGCCGCTCGTTGCAGGGGCCAAAAATAGTCTTCAGCTCACGGCGCATTTTGACCAGCGTTTCATAGCTGACCTGCGCGTATTTATCGCCGACCGGCGCCTGTTCGAGGGCGGAGGCCATCGCGTTATCGATATCCGCAAACCTTACGCTGTTTTCCTCTCCCGCTGAAATATGCACCACCTCTCCGCGCGCCAGCGGGCTGATAAGCAGCATCATCAGGGCGTCGGCGCAATAATCGACGGGGATCACGTCGATGCGGTCTTCCATTGAACACATAAATTTTTGCAGCATCAGCCCCATGCTGAACACCCAGAAGATGCTGCTGGAGGGCTGACAGCCGTGATGAGTGTGGCCAACAACAATCGAGGGGCGGGCGATCGCCAGCGGTAGCGTCGGGCATTCCTGCCGCATAAGACGTTCAATTGTTGATTTAGAGTGCGTGTACTCGACCAGATGCTCGGCGCGTTCACGGAACGCCGTGCTTTCCGCTACCAGCGAATCGGGGTCTGGTGAGCAGGACATCGCGGTGCCCACGTGCAGAAAGCGCTGAAGGCCGCTGACCTGAGCCATCCGCCGGGCAAACTGCAGCGTACCTTCGACGTTGACTTTCCAGATAAGCGGATTGTTACCAAATGAGGCGACGGCGGCGCAGTTGAGCACGTGGGTGACCTGATTCAGGCGCGGATCCTGGAGAAAAGGCTGCGGATTGGCCAGATCGCCCAGCAGGATGTTGTGGGGCGTCAGGGCCGTTAATCTCGCTTCGCTAATATTGAATTTTCGCAGGTTATCCTTAATCCGTTCTACGGCGGCTACACTATTATCAGCACGAACTAACAGTAATAGATTAGGCGCATTCATTTTATTAAGAATGCTTTCTAACACTGCTCCACCCAGAAACCCGGTCGCGCCAGTAATTAATAATGTATTCATGAATGCAGTCTCAGTAGTATTGGTTGACTGGATTCTAGGCGCGGAAAATTAAACGGATATTCAATGGGGGATGAACATAACGTGCGGTTTATTAAGGTTATTTTAAGGAAAAGCGTCGCCGTGGATCGAATTTGACCCCGAGCTCATCCCATAAATTCATTATTTCATGTATCCATTTGTACATCGTTGAAATTTATTATTTTTAATTTGGATTTTTTATTTTTAGCGTTCAGGATTATACATGTTTTGTTACACCAAAAATTTTAGCCATGCCGCTTAATAGTCGCCTGATGATTATCAGGCTAATTAAAAAACCGTCGCTGAATAATATTATCTGTCCGTCGCCAGAGGAGTATCGTCCTGGCGTATTTTTAATCAATCACGCGGTGCAGCGCGGGACAAGATCTGCGCGGGCAAATCTGCGATAATGCGCGCTCACAACCCTAAGCAGAGATGATTATGCAGTACCCGATTAACGAGATGTTCCAGACCTTGCAAGGCGAAGGTTACTTCACCGGCGTTCCCGCCATTTTTATTCGTTTACAGGGATGCCCGGTTGGTTGCGCCTGGTGCGATACCAAACATACCTGGGATAAGCTTGCCGATCGGGAAGTGTCGCTGTTCAGCATAATGGCGAAAACTAAAGAGAGCGATAAATGGGGCCCGGCAAGCAGCGAAGATCTGCTGGCCATCATCGGGCGTCAGGGCTGGACGGCCCGCCACGTGGTCATTACCGGCGGCGAGCCCTGTATTCATGATTTAACGCCGTTAACTTCTTTACTGGAGCAAAACGGATTTAGCTGCCAGATAGAAACCAGCGGCACCCATGAAGTTCGCTGCACGCCTCATACCTGGGTGACGGTGTCGCCAAAGGTGAACATGCGCGGCGGCTATGATGTGCTCTCGCAGGCGCTACAGCGGGCTGATGAAATTAAACATCCGGTTGGACGCGTGCGCGATATCGAAGCGCTGGATGAACTGCTGGCAACGCTGGCTGATGAAAAGCCGCGCATTATCGCCCTTCAGCCGATTAGCCAGAAAGATGACGCGACGCGCCTGTGCATTGAAACCTGTATCGCCCGCAACTGGCGCTTATCGATGCAGACGCATAAATATCTGAATATTGCCTGAGGCTTTCGCCGGGTGGCGTCCGTCACCCGGCGCGTCTGCTACGCGTTGGACCAGCTTTGAATAGCGTCAACATCATCCAGGTTTCCGTGAGTCACCTGATACGATTTTTTCAAAATCACATCGGTATGCTGCGTTAATTCTCTGAAAATTCCTTTATTTAACGCCTCATAGCGGCTGGCATTTTGTTCAACCGGCATAAAAACATCTTTTACCCGGACCATATTTTCGATGGCCGCCTCGTAGGAAGGATACAGACCTAATCCTACAGCGGTGTTGATTGCGGCACCCAGGCTTGCGCAGCCGTTAATGGCGTTACGTCGGGCGGGGAGATTGAACACATCGGCAAAGATTTGCATAAACAGGTCGCTATTCGAACCACCGCCAGTAATGATGATATGTTTAGCGAACTGTTTCATTTCATTGCACATATTGTCGTAGTTATTTTTCAGCGTCAGCGCAACGCTCTCCAGAATCGAGCGGTAAATCCACGCATAGTCCATGCTGGAGTCAAAGCCGATCATAATGCCGCGTTTGTAGGGCTCCCATGGGTTGGTCAGCCAGTCCAGCACGGTCATCAGGCCGTTACAGCCAGGAGGGACTATCGAGGCTTTTTTATTGAGCAGATCTTCCGGCGAGAGTCCCTGCGCTTTGGCATCCTGAATTAAGGATTCGCCCAACATGTCCCGCAGCCAGCTAACCGTCCACATCCCCTTGCGAATGCCGTAGCCTTCATACAGCAGGGTGTCAGGAATGGAAGACATAATCGGCCAATACGCCACGGGATCCTTCGGCAGTTGCTTACCGTTCATCATCAGGGCGATATAGGTACCTAATGAGATCACCGCCGTTTCATCATCCAGCAGCCCTGCGCCGAGCGCCTCGACCGGCTTATCGCTGGTGGTACAAACAACGGGCAATCCTGCCGGGAAACCGGTAGCGATAGCCGCTTGCTCGGTAAGATGGCCTAAGACTGTCCCCGGCATCTGTACATCAAAGAGCATCTTGCGTGGGATATTAAACTTCTTCACCACCTCGTCGTCGTCGCTCCACGACCAGGTTTTATAATCTACAGGCCACTGGCCAAAGTAGTTGGCAATGTTGTCTTTGAATTCTCCGGTTAAGCGGTGCGACAAATAGCCCGAAAATGAGGTGACCCAGGCCACATCAGGATTAGTATGTTCATAAGGCCGGGTGACGCGGGCATCCTGCCAGCTGATTAACGGTTCCGCTGGCGTGCCGTCGGCTTTGAGCAACGCACGACAGCAGCGGATGGAGCCGAGCCCGATGCCGACGATATCTTCCATACGACCCGCAAACTGGCTCATCAGATCTTTGCCGGCGAAGCATAAAGAGGTCCATAAATCATCGTCGGGATGTTCTGCGGTATCGGCATCCGGGGTGTGCATTGGCTGCAACAGCCCTTTTCCTTCACAGATCACGTTCCCTTGCAGATCGTACATCACGACTTTGGTGCTTTGGCTCCCGCCATCGATTCCAATGATGTATTTCTTTGACATTATTATTCTCCTTTAAATTTTCACCATCACTCGCCGATTGTTTGAGCGGCCAGCGATGTCTCGTTTTCTGGTGAGGCGTCGGCGCTGCGTATTTTCCTGAATAGCAGGAAGGTAAAGATGATCACCATGCACAGCGCGGCTAAGCCCATCAGCCACATATTGCGATAGGCTTCTTCGGCCGGAAGGGTGTCCTGCCAATGGCCGACAATCGGATAGACAAAAACGTCGGGCAGGAAGCCGATTACCGAGCAGATACCGACGGTGGTTCCCATAATGTAGTTGGGTGTTCTGGCTTCGCCGGGGCAGGCCCAGTAGAGTCCGCGAGAGGCATAGCAGGTAAATCCCAGCAGCAGAATCAGGCCGATCCCCATGGCGACGGACTGCGGATTTGAATTGGTTGCCAGCAGCGCGATAAGCGCCAGCACCCCAACGATCGACAGTAGTTGAATGACGCGGGTCGGCGATTTTACTTTGCTATACGTGGTAATAATGCCGCCCAACGGGCCGCAGATGGCGCGGAAGATTTTGTTGATCACGATCCCCATATAGCTCGCGGCCACCAGCGACATACCGTACATTTCCGTCAGGTAGTTGGTGGAGTAGCTGAGGATGGCATAGATAGTAAAGACGCCAAAAATCACCATGCTGCAGTACCATGTGGTACTGATGCGCAGAACGGCAAGAATATCGCTTAGCTGGAACGATTTTTTCTCTTCTTTCGCGGCGTTGCTGTGCTGAGGGGCATCGCTGACGAAGAACCAGCATAGTATTCCCAACAGGATATAAACCACGCTGTAGATAATGATTACCGTCTTCAGGCTATTGCTGTCATCGGGTTCAAAGCGGGAAAATGCCCACATGGTAAATACCGCCAGCGACATAACGCCCACGCCGCGCAACCCCTCCATCCAGCCCATGATTTTTCCCTGCTCGCTATGGTCGCCAAGCAGAGAGGCGGCTTTAATTGACACCGACCACAGCATCAGAATCGTGGTGATAGCAAAGGCGACCTGAATACAAAGCATGATCCACAGCGGCGGGTAGGTTGCCATTAATAAACCAAGCAGGCCGGTAATAATCATTGCCGAGGTAATCATTTTGCGATGGGAGAATTTATCGGCAATAACGCCGCTGGGCGCGTAAAGAATAATGGCGGCGATACCAAATGTGCTCATAATTAAGCCGATTTCGGTATTGCTGAATCCCATAAATTTTGCCATGGGGATCTGGTAAATATATCTCAAATAGGCAAGGTCAAAGCTGACGCCGCCACTAAAGCTAATAATGGCAAGTGTTATCCAACGGCGATATGAAGTCTGTTGCATATCGTAATCTCATTTTGAATAGACGAAAAAAAGAGAAAAGTAAACCGCCTTGTTCAGGTGGATTACTTTTCTCAGGTCTCTAGTAATTACGATTAGAAATAACATGCCAGCGTGGGTTTTAGTGTGAGAATAATCACGCTTCGCAATTTTACGCTTAATCGTGATAGGAAATATTCATCTGTGATTACGATCACATTAGAAGTCTGAACGTTGTGCTAAAAATTTACCCCAGTTACCAGAGATAATGAGAAAGGTGACTTCCCTCTAGCGGGGGAAGTTGCCTTTCTTTTTTTTTGCCTAAAAGAATTTGGAGCCAAACTATGTCGATCGAATCTCTTAATGCATTCTCAATGGATTTCTTCTCTCTGAAAGGTAAAACGGCGATTGTTACCGGTGGCAATAGCGGACTGGGTCAGGCCTTTGCCATGGCGCTGGCGAAAGCTGGGGCAAATCTGTTTATCCCAAGCTTTGTTAAAGATAACGGTGAAACAAAGGAAATTATTGAAAAACAAGGCGTTGAGGTTGAGTTCATGCAGGTGGATATCACCGCGAAAGGCGTGCCTGAGAAGATTATCGCTGCCTGCTGCGAGCGCTTTGGCACAGTAGATATTCTGGTCAACAACGCCGGGATTTGTAAGCTGAATAAGGTGCTGGACTTCGGTCGTGCGGACTGGGATCCGATGATTGATGTTAACCTGACGGCGGCTTTTGAACTGAGCTATGAAGCGGCCAAAATTATGATTCCGCAAAATAGTGGGAAAATTATTAACATTTGCTCCTTATTCTCTTATCTTGGCGGTCAATGGTCACCTGCTTATTCTGCAACCAAACATGCGCTTGCCGGTTTCACTAAGGCATATTGCGATGAGTTAGGTCAATATAATATTCAGGTTAATGGCATCGCTCCTGGCTATTATGCGACCGATATTACATTAGCCACTCGTAGTAATCCTGAAACTAACCAGCGTGTACTGGACCATATTCCAGCCAATCGTTGGGGGGATACTCAGGACTTAATGGGGGCTGCGGTATTTTTAGCTAGTCAGGCGTCAAATTATGTTAACGGCCACCTGTTGGTTGTCGATGGTGGTTATCTGGTGCGTTAATTTGTAACCGGTGGTTTCTGTTTTATTTATTCCGAATTAATTATCAGGAAGGAATTACTATGTCTTTATCCCGTGAAGCGATTGTTGACCAATTAAAAGAAATTGTGGGTTCCGATCGCGTTATTACTGATGAAACCGTTTTAAAACGAAATAGTATTGACCGCTTTCGTAAATATGCGGACATCCATGGCGTCTTTACTCTGCCGTTGCCTGCTGCGGTCGTTAAGCTGGGTTCGACCGAACAGGTTTCTAACGTGCTGGCGTTTATGAACCAGCATAAGATCAATGGCGTTCCGCGTACCGGCGCATCTGCGACTGAAGGCGGCCTGGAAACCGTGGTTGAGAACTCCGTGGTGCTGGACGGCGCCGGGATGAATCAAATCCTGAATATTGATATCGAAAATATGCAGGCGACCGCGCAGTGCGGCGTACCGCTTGAAGTGCTGGAAAATGCGCTGCGGTCTAAAGGCTACACCACAGGCCATTCGCCGCAGTCAAAACCGCTGGCACAGATGGGGGGGCTGGTGGCGACCCGTAGTATTGGCCAGTTCTCAACGCTTTACGGTGCAATTGAAGATATGGTTGTCGGTCTTGAGGCCGTGCTGGCGGATGGTACCGTCACCCGCATCAAAAACGTCCCGCGCCGCGCCGCCGGGCCGGACATTCGCCACATCATCATCGGCAACGAAGGTGCATTGTGCTATATTACTGAAGTAACGGTGAAAATCTTCAAGTTCACCCCGGAAAACAACCTCTTCTACGGTTATATCCTCGATGACATGAAGGTCGGGTTCAATATCCTGCGCGAAGTGATGGTGGAAGGATACCGCCCGTCCATTGCCCGCCTGTACGATGCAGAAGATGGCACCCAGCACTTCACCCATTTTGCCGATGGCAAATGCGTACTGATCTTTATGGCTGAGGGCAATCCGCTGATCGCCAAAGCGACCGGGGAGGGGATTGCGGAAATCGTTGCGCGTTACCCGCAGTGCCAGCGCGTGGACAGCAAGCTGATTGAAAACTGGTTTAATCACCTGAACTGGGGCCCGGAAAAAGTGGCCGCCGAGCGCGTCCAGATCCTGAAAACCGGTAATATGGGCTTTACTACTGAAGTATCGGGCAGCTGGAGCTGCATCCACAAAATCTATGAAAGCGTGATTCATCGTATTCGTACCGAATTCCCGCATGCGGACGATATCACCATGCTGGGAGGCCACTCATCTCACAGTTATATCAACGGTACCAACATGTACTTTGTGTATGACTACAATGTGGTGGGCTGTAAGCCGGAAGAGGAAATCGATAAGTATCACAACCCGCTGAACAAGATCATCTGCGAAGAGACGATTCGCCTCGGTGGGTCCATGGTGCATCACCACGGGATTGGTAAACATCGCGTTCACTGGAGCAAGCTGGAGCACGGTAGCGCATGGCCGCTGCTGGAAGGACTCAAAAAGCAGTTTGATCCAAACGGTATCATGAATACCGGAACCATCTATCCAATTGAAAAATAATAGTATCTGTCAGAATTCGGGTTACGCTGGCGTTTCGCGTAGCCCGAATCACCATACGGCTTCTCAACCGGGAAGCCGTTTTACCGGACCATGAAGGGGTAGAAATGAACACTTCACCGGTGCGAATGGACGATTTACCGCTTAACGGTTTTCACTGCCGCATTGCCGCGCTGACTTTTGGCGCACATCTTGTTGATGGCTATGTCCTCGGCGTCATTGGTTACGCCATTATTCAACTTACCCCCTCCATGCAATTGACGCCTTTTATGGCCGGAATGATCGGTGGCGCGGCGCTACTGGGGCTTTTTATCGGCAGCCTGATTCTGGGATGGGTCTCGGATCATATTGGTCGCCAGAAAATTTTCAACTTCAGCTTTATGCTGATTACCGTCGCTTCATTTCTGCAATTTTTCGCCACCACGCCCGAGCAGCTGATTGGTTTGCGAATCCTGATTGGGATTGGCCTCGGCGGGGATTACTCCGTCGGCCACACGCTATTGGCTGAGTTCTCGCCGCGCCGACACCGGGGAATTCTGCTGGGTGCATTCAGCGTGGTATGGACCGTCGGTTATGTGCTGGCAAGTCTTGCCGGTCATCATTTTATTAGCGAAAACCCGGATGCCTGGCGCTGGCTACTGGCATCGTCGGCACTACCGGCGCTATTGATTACGGTGCTGCGCTGGGGAACGCCGGAATCACCGCGCTGGCTGATGCGTCAGGGAAGATTCGCCGAAGCGCATGCTGTGGTGCAGCGCTGTTTTGGTATGCACGTACAGTTGGGCGATGAGGTAACGAAAGAGACGAATAAACATATTAGAACCCTGTTCTCGTCGCGCTACTGGCGACGTACGGCTTTTAATAGCATCTTTTTTGTCTGCCTGGTGATCCCCTGGTTTGTTATCTACACCTGGCTGCCGACGATTGCCGAAACCATTGGCCTTGAAAATGCGCTGACCGCCAGTCTACTGCTGAATTCGCTGCTGATTGTTGGCGCGCTGTTGGGCCTGGTACTAACCCACCTGCTGGCCCATCGCCATTTTCTGCTCGGCAGCTTTCTGCTGCTTGCGGCGATATTAATTGTGATGGCCTGTTTACCGCCCGGTAGCCACTGGACGCTGCTGCTTTTTGTCCTGTTCAGCACCTCGATTTCGGCGGTCAGTAATCTTGTGGGGATTTTACCGGCGGAAAGCTTCCCTACCGACATTCGGTCGCTGGGCGTGGGATTCGCCACCGCCATGAGCCGGCTCGGCGCGGCAATCAGCACCGGTCTGTTGCCCTGGACCCTGGCGCAGTGGGGGATGACGGTGACGCTGCTGCTATTGGCCGCGGTATTGCTCATAGGCTTCGTGGTGACCTGGCTATGGGCGCCAGAGACCAAGGCGCTGCCGCTGGTGGCAGCCGGAAACGGCGACCAAAAACAAGGAGGTAAAAATGAACATTCTGTTGGCGTTTAAGCTCGATCCGGACGCCAGTATGCTGGCGGAAAAAGACTGGCAGGTAGCCGAACGAGACACCTGCGGGCCGGATGTTTCGCTATTGCGCAACGCCATCGGTGCTGATGAACAGGCAGCCGCCGCGCTATTGCTGGCTCAGCGCAGTGTTGGCTGTGAGATAAGCCTGACCGCATTAAACATTGGGGATGAGCGCGCGCTGCACTGGCTACACTACTTTGCCGCGTTAGGGTTCGAGCACCAGGTTTTGCTGGAGGCGGCTGGAGATTTGCGGTTTTCCCCGTCGTTTATTGCCGGACAGCTTGCTGACTGGCAGCGCAGCCGGGGGGCTGAAGTGATTGTAACCGGCTGTCAGAGCAGCGAGGGGCAGAATGGGCAAACTCCGTTTTTGCTGGCGGAGATACTGAATTGGCCCTGTGTCACCCAAGTCGAACGCTTCACTCTTGAGCCGCCTTTTGTTGTCGTCGAGCAGCGAACAACATCCGGTGTTCGCCGCTGCCGGGTACGCTTGCCTGCGGTGATTGCGGTCAGGCAGTGTGGCGAAGTGGCGCTACCGGTTCCCGGTATGCGCCAGCGTCTGGGGGCGGCAAAGGCGGAGGTTATGCGCCAGGCGGTGGCCGTTGAGGCGACGCCTGCGGTTCAGTGTTTACGCCTGGCGCGGCCGGAACAGCGGCGCAGTGCGGTGATAATTGAGGGGGCAACGGCGCAGGAGAAGGCCAGGACGCTATGGACTAGCTATCTGCGAGAGAGGATGCAGCCATGAAGATAGCGATGGTGATGGCTACCGGCGATAGCGCAGCGATGAGTCACTGGCTGGCGACCGCCTGCCTCGGCGAGGCAGAACTGGAGCGTTGGATTATCGATGCCGAGCCGGAGGTGGCTGAACAGGTTCTTGGTGCGCTGGTTATCCAGTGGCGGCAAACGCCGGTCGATATGCTGATATTTCCGGCTAGTATTTTTGGCGATGAGCTGGCAACAAGGCTAGCGTGGCGTCTACAAGGCGGCAGCGTATGTCAGGTGTTATCAGTGAATGTGCAGGAAGGTTGGGTGACAAAATCTCACTGGGGGAATGCGCTGATTGCAACGCTGGAGGCGTCGTCCCGGCCGCTTTGCCTGTCGCTGGCGCGCCAGTTCGGAGTTAAAACATCTACCGACCTTCCTGAACATCTGACGACACGCCATATCGTACCTGATCCTGTACCGGGGTGGCTGGCGAGCATTGAACGCATCGAGCGTTCTGAAAAGCATCCTTTGCAGGAAGCGAAGAAGGTGCTGGTTGTCGGGCAGGGCGGTGAGGGCGTTGATGCCGATAACATTGCGGCGATGGCACGGAGCCTGGGCGTGGAAGCAGGCTACAGCCGCGCGCGGGTGATGAACGGCGGCTACGATGCGGAACGCCTGATTGGTATCTCGGGTCATCTGCTGGCGCCGGATGTTTGCATTGTGGCAGGGGCCTCGGGGGCAGCTGCGCTGATGACGGGGATAAGGGATAGCCGGTTTATTGTGGCAATTAATTGTGACGCCAGCGCGCCGGTATTTACTCAGGCGGATGTCGGCATTGTGGATGACTGGCGACCGGTGCTTGAAGCGCTGAAAGTCTATATGGAAACGTAGCACCGACCTTTCGCCATAGGTGGATTTTCTCCCGGCTCGCGCTGCGCTTAGCCGGGCTACAGATTCAGGTAGCCCTGCTACGGCGTTTACGCCGCGGCCCGGGAAAAAACCGATAAATTAATTAAGCTGCTTCGCTAATTTCCAGACGGTGGTGTTTGTGGTCGAAAGAGCCGCAACGCCCGCCTTCATCGCATTAAGCGCATCTTCTTCGTCACAGACCAGGCCGCCGGCAATCAGCGGCTGGCGAATTTTCTCCGTCACCCACCCCAGAACTTTCGGCATACAGCCCGGCAAGATTTCGATACAGTCTGGATTGGACTGCGCTACCTGCTTATCAATATTGTGAAAAGAAATGGAGTCGACAATAAACAGACGATGAATACAGAAAAAACCTTCCGCCCTGGCCGCTTTTAACATCGGGGCCTTGGTGCTGATGATGCCATCGGCTTCGGTAACCAGCTTTAAAAACTGAATCACTATCTCTTTATTGGATGCACCCTCCAGCAGGTCGACGTGAACAAAGGCATATTTACCGGCGTTTTTGATTTTCTTAACGATATTACTGATGGTGCAGATATTGCCGTAGAGCACGGAGATAAACTGGCAGTCGGAATCAATGGCTAATTGCAGACTGGCATTATCTTTTACGGCCGCAATGACCGGATTTTGTCGTAGCAGGTGTAGCAGGGGCATGGTGTGTCCTTTGTCGTTTTATTACCCAAAACGGAATGTAATACCAAAACCTGAGTCAGGATAGCGCCATTCTTGCAACGTTGCTTCATCGCAGAGGAGTCGGCAGGTGCCACACTCCAGACAGCCGCGGTAATCGACACGCAGCTTGCCTTCCTGCGTACGTGAGAAAAGCCCGGCGGGGCAGGATTGAATCAGCAGTTCGACAACCGCTTCGTTCGGCAAAGCGGAGGGAACAATATGCGGGCTGTCGGCTGGGCGCCAGACGTTGCGGGCTACAGACATCGAAAACTCCTGACAAGATCGCCTGCCAGATGGCGCAGGCCATGACGTCGAAGATGACGCCAGACTATCTGGCGCAGCGGCGGAACGGGGTGCTCACCCTGCTGCCAGAGTTCGCGGGAGATATCATCCATCAGCGCAGGCCATCGGTGATACCAGCCGGAGCGTTGCAACAGGGCGGGGACGTGCTGGTAGCGCTGGAGAACCTCCCACAGCAGACTGCGCTCAATATCCTGATGATACTGTGGAAACAGGTTCTGCGGCGCGCTTTGCTGACAGGCGCGAATCAAGGTTTGCGCCGCCACCTGTGCGCCGATAAGCGCCATATCCATGCCGCGCACGGTAAAGCCGGTATTAATACAGGTACGCAAGGTGTCGCCAACCAGCAGCCAGCCTTCGCCAGCATATTGTACGGGCATGCTATGCAGCCCGCCTTCAGGCACGAGGTGCGCGCCGTACTCCAGCGTTTCACTTCCGCGCAGCAAAGGGCGCAGGGTGGGGTGTGATTTGAGATGTTCCAGCAGTTTGGCAGCCGGTATGGGGCTCTTCCCCAGCGATGAGAGCGGACAAACAATGCCGAATGAGAGCGTATCCTGATTGGTATAGAGGAATGCGCCACCGGGTAAATCTCCGCAAACGCCGCCGGTGAAGAGCATCGCGGCACCTTCGTTGCTCTCCAGACGGAAGCGATCTTCCAGCGTTTTTTGCTCCAGAGCCAGGACGGCTTTGATACCCAGCGCCATCGATGAAGGCGAAGGGCGGGGCAGTAAACCATGACGCTCTGCCAGCTCGCTGTTGGCTCCTTCGGCCAGTACGACGTAGCGGGCGCGCAGGGTTTCGTTATCGCAAATGACGCCGCAGACCCGGCCATCTTCGCGATACAGCGCCTCAACCGTCGCGCCGGTAATACACTGGACGCCTTCGGCCTCGGCCTGGCTCACAAACCACGGATCGAAGCGGGCGCGCAGCAGGCTCCAGGAGTCGCCGCTGGGCTGAAGGCTGGAGTATGTCGTTGCGCCGTCGACGGTCAGCAGGGCCAGACTTTCCTGGGTGATACGCCTTTCAAGCGGTGCGGATTGCTGAAAATAAGGAAGAAGTTCGCCAAGCGCGTGGCAATACAGACGCCCGCCGGAGAGATTTTTACTGCCGGGAAGTTCGCCGCGTTCAAGCAGGAGGACCGAAAGACCTGCCCGCACACACCGTAAAGCACAGGCGGTGCCCGCTATCCCTGCACCGATGATAATAATATCAAAATCGTCAGCCATTTTGTGCCCCAAAGATCCAGAGCACATAGCCTAACATGACGTTATTTAAGGAATATTGACCGCAGACACAAACGTTTTCATCACTCGCCGCGATAGACGCAGCCCGCGGTGCAGGTTTCTTTGATCATCACCGCGCTCAGCAGCGGAACCCGCGGTTTCATCTGCTCCCAGATCCATTTGGCCAGCACTTCGCTGGTCGGATTGGACAGCCCCGGAATATCGTTCAGATAGTAATGGTCGAGGCGATCGTAGGTGGGTTTAAACGCGGCCTTCAGCTCGGCAAAATCCATGATCCACCCGGTATGGGGATCGACTTCACCGGTAATCTCCAGGCGCACCATAAATGAATGGCCGTGCAGACGACCGCATTTATGGCCTTCCGGCACGTGCGGCAGGTGGTGAGCGGCTTCGAAGGTGAAATCTTTAAACAGCGTGGTGGACATCTTTTATTCTCAATATGGCAAAAAACCGCCGTAGGGTACCGGAAAGCACCTTTTTTCGCATTAACTAAAACGGCCCTGAACACAAAATAGACGTATTGATCCAACTTATACAAATTAAGTGCTTATATTTCATGTGCTTATTTAATCGATTTTGTTGTTAATAACTATAACTAAAACAGGTTAGTTCATTTGGTTATTTGTTATTTCCATCCCTTATTTAGTTGTTACTATTTGCACCGTTAACCTACCAACTCGTCATACTTCGAGCCGCATGTGCGTTGGCAATACTCGGCCACTTACTTCGGTAAGTTCCCGGGGATGCGCTGTGTCGCCGCCAGCCTGCAACTCGAATTATTTAGAGTAAATACATTTTCTTCTGTTTTATCGCGCTGACAGGGCGTGAATCACAGCTTTGCTTACTGGAACATAACGACGCATGACGACACAGGCCCCACCTTCCAATTTGCTACCGCTGAGTCCGGAGCAAATGGCGCGCCTTCAGGCGGCCACGACCGACTTCACGCCCACCCAGCTGGCCTGGGTTTCTGGTTACTTCTGGGGCGCGCTGAATCAGCAGCCCGGCGCGGCGGCTGTCGCGCCAGCCCAGGCGGCGGAAGTTCCGTCCATCACCCTGATTTCGGCATCGCAAACCGGCAACGCCCGCCGCGTGGCTGAAGCGCTGCGCGACGATCTGCAGGCCGCGCAGCTGAACGTGAAGCTGGTTAACGCAGGCGACTATAAATTCAAACAAATTGCCTCCGAAAAGCTGCTGGTCGTGGTGACGTCAACGCAGGGCGAAGGTGAGCCGCCGGAAGAAGCCGTTGCGCTGCATAAGTTCCTGTTTTCGAAGAAAGCGCCGAAGCTGACCGATACCGCATTTGCCGTGTTTGGCCTCGGCGATACCTCCTATGAATTCTTCTGCCAGTCCGGCAAAGATTTTGATAACAAGCTGGCCGAACTGGGCGGCGAACGCCTGCTCGACCGCGTTGACGCGGATGTCGAGTATCAGGCCGCCGCCGCCGAATGGCGCGCTCGGGTGGTTGAGGTACTGAAAGCGCGCGCGCCTGCCGCTGCGCCGTCTCAGCTGCTCGCCAGCGGGTCGGTGAACGAGATCCACACCAGCCCCTATAGCAAAGAAGCGCCGCTAACCGCGACGCTGGCGGTGAATCAAAAAATCACTGGCCGCGATTCTGAAAAAGACGTGCGCCATATTGAAATCGACCTCGGCGACTCTGGCCTGCGCTATCAGCCGGGCGATGCGCTGGGCGTCTGGTACCAGAACGATCCGGCTCTGGTGAAAGAGCTGGTGGAGCTGCTGTGGCTGACGGGCGCGGAACCGGTCACGGTTGACGGCAAAACGCTGCCGCTCGCCGAAGCGCTGGAGTGGCACTTCGAGCTGACGGTTAACACCGGCAACATCGTGGAGAACTACGCCACCTTAACCCGCAGCGAGTCTCTGCTGCCGCTGGTGGGCGATAAGGCGCAGCTCCAGCATTACGCCGCGACCACGCCGATTGTCGATATGGTGCGTTTCTCCCCGGCGCAGATGGATGCTCAGGCACTGGTCGACCTGCTGCGTCCGCTGACGCCGCGCCTGTACTCTATCGCCTCTTCGCAGGCGGAAGTGGAAAGCGAAGTCCACGTCACCGTTGGCGTGGTGCGTTATGACATCGAAGGCCGCGCCCGCGCCGGCGGCGCCTCCAGCTTCCTGGCTGACCGCGTCGAAGAAGATGGCGAAGTGCGCATCTTTATCGAGCATAACGATAACTTCCGTCTGCCCGCTAACCCTCAGACGCCGGTTATCATGATTGGCCCCGGCACCGGCATCGCGCCGTTCCGCGCCTTTATGCAGCAGCGCGCGGCGGAAGGCGCGGAAGGCAAGAACTGGCTGTTCTTCGGCAACCCGCACTTTACCGAAGATTTCCTCTATCAGGTGGAGTGGCAGAGCTACGTCAAAGAAGGCGTGCTGAGCCGCATCGACCTGGCCTGGTCCCGCGATCAACAACAAAAAGTCTACGTTCAGGACAAGCTGCGCGAGCAGGGGGCCGAACTGTGGCGCTGGATTAACGACGGCGCCCATATTTATGTCTGCGGCGATGCCAATCGTATGGCAAAAGACGTTGAGCAGACCCTACTGGAAGTGATTGCCGAATACGGCGCGATGGACGCCGAAGCGGCGGACGAATTTTTAAGTGAGCTGCGCGTTGAGCGCCGTTATCAGCGAGATGTCTACTAATGAGCGAAAAACATCCAGGCCCGCTGGTGGTCGAAGGTAAACTGACTGACGCCGAGCGCATGAAGCTCGAAAGCAACTACCTGCGCGGCACCATTGCGGAAGATTTGAACGACGGCCTGACCGGCGGTTTTAAAGGCGATAACTTTCTGCTGATCCGTTTCCACGGTATGTATCAGCAGGATGACCGCGATATCCGCGCCGAGCGCGCGGCGCAGAAGCTGGAGCCGCGTCACGCGATGCTGCTGCGCTGCCGCCTGCCGGGCGGGGTGATCACCACTAAACAGTGGCAGGCGATCGATAAATTCGCCGGCGATAACACCATTTACGGCAGCATCCGTCTGACCAACCGTCAGACCTTCCAGTTCCACGGCATTCTGAAGAAGAACGTCAAGCCGGTGCACCAGATGCTGCATTCGGTGGGGCTGGACGCGCTGGCGACCGCCAACGATATGAACCGTAACGTGCTGTGTACTTCTAACCCGTACGAGTCTCAGCTGCATGCTGAAGCCTACGAATGGGCGAAGAAGATCTCCGAGCACCTGCTGCCGCGCACGCGCGCTTATGCCGAAATTTGGCTGGATCAGAAGAAAGTCGCCACCACTGATGAAGAACCGATCCTCGGCCAGACCTACCTGCCGCGTAAGTTCAAAACCACCGTGGTGATCCCGCCGCAGAACGATATCGATCTGCACGCGAACGATATGAACTTCGTGGCCATCGCTGAAAACGGCAAGCTGGTGGGCTTTAACCTGCTGGTTGGCGGCGGTTTATCGATTGAGCACGGCAATAAGAAAACCTACGCCCGTACGGCGAGCGAGTTTGGCTATCTGCCGGTGGAGCACACCCTGGCGGTGGCAGAAGCGGTGGTGACGACCCAGCGTGACTGGGGTAACCGTACCGATCGTAAAAACGCGAAAACCAAATACACCCTCGAACGCGTAGGGGTTGAGACCTTTAAGGCGGAAGTGGAGCGTCGGGCGGGCATCAAGTTTGAGCCGATCCGTCCGTACGAGTTCACCGGCCGCGGCGATCGTATCGGCTGGGTGAAGGGTATCGACAATAACTGGCACCTGACGCTGTTTATTGAAAATGGTCGTATTCTTGATTATCCGGGGCGTCCGCTGAAAACCGGCCTGCTGAAGATCGCGAAGATCCACAAAGGCGAATTCCGCATTACGGCGAATCAGAACCTGATCGTTGCCAGCGTACCGGAAGATCAGAAGGCGAAGATCGAGAAGCTGGCGCGCGATCATGGTCTGATGAACGCCGTTACGCCGCAGCGCGAAAACTCGATGGCCTGCGTGTCGTTCCCGACCTGTCCGCTGGCGATGGCGGAGGCCGAGCGTTTCCTGCCGTCGTTTACCGATAAAGTCGAGGCGGTGATGAGCAAACATGGCGTTGGCGACGAGCATATCGTCACCCGCGTCACCGGCTGCCCGAACGGCTGCGGCCGGGCGATGTTGGCGGAAGTGGGGCTGGTCGGTAAGGCGCCGGGCCGCTACAACCTGCACCTGGGCGGCAACCGCAGCGGGACGCGTATTCCGCGTATGTATCGGGAAAATATTACCGAGTCGGAAATCCTCGACTCGATCGACGAACTGGTAGGGCGCTGGGCGAAAGAGCGCGAAGCGGGTGAAGGCTTCGGCGACTTTACGGTGCGTGCGGGCATCATTCGCCCGGTGCTCGACCCAGCCCGTGATTTCTGGGAATAAACATTCAGCTGCCCGGTGGCGTTTCGCTTACCGGGCCTGTGGGTTTTGTAGGCCGGGCAAACGCAGTACCACCCGGCGAAACAGACAAACGAGGTCCTTATGTCCATACTCGATCTAAACGCGCTGAACGCATTACCGAAGGTCGATCGTGTTTTGCAGCTGGCGGAAACCAATAGCCAGTTGGAAAAGCTGAGCGCGGAAGCGCGCGTCGCGTGGGCGCTGGAAAACCTGCCGGGCGAATACGTGCTCTCCTCAAGCTTTGGTATCCAGGCGGCGGTGAGCCTGCATCTGGTCAATCAGGTGCGCCCGGATATTCCGGTCATTCTGACCGATACCGGCTATCTGTTCCCGGAAACCTACCAGTTTATCGACGAGTTAACGGACAAACTCAATCTGAACCTGAAGGTCTATCGGGCGAAGGAGAGCGCTGCATGGCAGGAGGCGCGCTACGGTAAGCTGTGGGAGCAGGGCGTTGAGGGCATTGAAAAATATAATGACATCAACAAAGTCGAGCCGATGAACCGGGCGCTGCAGGAGCTGAACGCGCAAACCTGGTTTGCGGGTCTGCGCCGCGAGCAGTCCGGCAGCCGCGCCCACTTACCGGTGCTGGCGATCCAGCGCGGCGTGTTTAAGGTGCTGCCGATCATCGACTGGGATAATCGTACCGTCTATCAGTATCTGCAAAAGCACGGCCTGAAGTATCACCCGCTGTGGGATCAGGGCTATTTGTCGGTAGGGGATACCCACACCACCCGTAAATGGGAGCCGGGGATGGCGGAGGAAGAAACGCGCTTCTTTGGCCTGAAAAGAGAGTGCGGACTGCACGAAGGTTGAGATGAGTCCCGGCGCTGCCGGGATTTTTTCCTGAATTGTTAATTATTGATGTCTTTATAATTATTAATAATTGATATTATTATCAATTCCATCGCAAAGATAAAATATTTTTGATGTAAATCACATCTCTTATTTGGCAGTGTGATAATACTTGAATAAATATGCCTGCTAAATGGAATAATATAGAGAATGTTCAATTATTGGGGGAAATCCCTGCGCGGAGATGATGATGGCGGTGATGATTATCACTTGCTATGTTGGCATTCTCTGGATGTTGCCGCTGTAGGTTATTGGATGGTGCAGGATAATATCCATAGTATTAATGATTATCTTAATAAACTGGGGCTTCATCATAGAGAACAGGCGGCACAATTTTTTGCATGGCTATTATGCTGGCATGATATTGGAAAGTTTGCCCACTCTTTTCAGCAGCTTTATCGTCATGAAGAGTTAAATGCGCAGGACGAATATATAAAACATTATGAAGCCATCCCGCATGCGACTCTGGGATATTGGCTCTGGAATGCTTTTTTAAGCGAGTGCTCTGAACTTTTTCCTGAATCCTCTCTTTCTGCCCGTAAGTTAAAGCGCGCCATTGCGCTTTGGATGCCCCTTACGACAGGACATCATGGTCGACCGCCTTCTTCAGTAACAGAACTAAAAAATTTTCGTCAGCAGGATAAAGAAGCGGCTCGTGATTTTCTTATCAGGGTTAAATCATTATTTCCACTGATTGAGGTTCCTGATTTTTGGGATGATGATGACGGTATTGCGCTTTTTAAACATCTCTCATGGTTTATTTCCGCTGCGATAGTACTGGCTGACTGGGTCGGTTCTTCAATCCGATATTTCCCTCGAATCGCTAAACCAATGGGCGTCGAGGAATACTGGCAGCAGCATGCGCGGGTTAAAGCGAAAGTAGCTATAACCGTTTTCCCTCCTTCCTCTGGCGTTGCCCCTTTTTCCGGAATAAAAGCGTTATTCCCTTTTATTCAACAGCCAACACCTTTGCAGAAAAAAGCGCTTGAACTGGATATTGATAAAGAAGGTCCACAATTATTTATTCTTGAAGATGTGACTGGCGCTGGAAAAACGGAGGCCGCGTTGATTTTGACGCATCGTCTGATGGCTACTGGAAAGGCGCAGGGGCTCTATTTTGGTCTGCCGACGATGGCGACGGCGAATGCCATGTTCGATCGTATGTCGGAGAGCTGGCTGGCGCTGTATCAACCGGGTTCTCGGCCAAGTCTTGTCCTGGCTCATAGCGCGCGTGGATTAATGGATCGTTTCACGCAGTCTCTCTGGTCGGGAGATTTATCAGGTTCAGAAGAGCCTGACGATCTTCTGCCTTCCAGCCAGGGGTGTGCCGCCTGGTTTGCCGACAGTAATAAAAAAGCGCTGTTAGCTGAAGTGGGCGTTGGTACGCTTGATCAGGCAATGATGGCGGTGATGCCGTTTAAACACAGTAATTTACGGATGCTGGGGCTGAGCCATAAAATTCTGTTGGCGGATGAAATTCACGCCTATGACAGCTACATGTCGCGGATCCTTGAGTGCCTGGTTGAGAAGCAGGCAAGCGATGGCAATACCACGATTCTGCTTTCCGCCACGCTATCACAGCAGCAACGGGACAGGCTGGTTGCTGCTTTTGCTAAGGGCGCACAGGGGCGGGTAGAAGCACCGTTATTAGGCCATGACGATTATCCCTGGCTCACGCAGGTGACCGGTTCGAAGGTGGTTTCTCAATATGTGGAGACCCGTAAAGAAGTTGAGCGCAGCGTCAAAGTTAACTGGACGCACGGCGAACAGGAGTGTCTTGAACGCATTGAGCAAGCGATAGGCCAGGGAAAATGTATTGCATGGATACGCAACTCCGTTGATGACGCAATTCGTATTTATCGCCAGCTTCTAACCCGAGGCGTTGCACCTTCCGAAAGCCTCTTGTTATTCCATAGCCGTTTCGCCTTTTACGATCGTCAGCGCATTGAAAACCGGGCGCTGGCGCAGTTTGGTAAACAAGGTGTTGCGAAGCGTTGCGGACAGGTTCTGATTGCCACACAGGTCATTGAGCAAAGTCTGGATATCGATGTCGATGAAATGATCTCTGATTTAGCGCCAGTGGATTTGTTGATTCAGCGAGCCGGTCGTTTACAGCGCCATATCCGCGATCGTAATGGCTTATTGAAAGCTTCTGGAAGAGACGAACGTAACCCGCCAGAGCTGCTGATCTTCGCCCCAGAATGGGATGACGAACCGCAAGAGGATTGGTTCTCAAACGCTATGCGCAACAGCGCCTACGTCTACCCCGATCATGGGCGCCTGTGGCTAACCCAGCGTGTGCTGCGCGAACAAGGGGAAATTCGAATGCCGCAGTCAGCCCGATTGCTGATTGAGTCTGTCTATGGCGAAGAAGTTGATATGCCACCGGGGTTCGTGAAGACGGAGCAGTTGCAGGAGGGGAAATTCTACTGTGACCGGGCATTTGCTAAGCAAAACATTATCAACTTTGCGCCGGGCTACAGCCCTGAATGCAGTGATTATCTGCCAGAGAAACTTTCGACGCGTCTGGCCGAAGAGTCGGTTTCATTGTGGTTGGCGAAAATTGTCGATGGAGCAGTTATGCCTTATGCCCCAGGAGAGCACGCCTGGGAAATGAGTGCGCTGCGGGTACGTCAGGGCTGGTGGGATAAGCACCGTGGAGATTTCGTTCTGCTTGACGGTAAGCGACTCCAGCAGTGGTGCGCGGAGCAGCATCAGAATCAGGAGTTTGCCTTAGTAATTGTAGTATCGGATCTGGAAACGTGCGGCTATTCAGCGCATGAAGGGTTGATTGGAAAGATGGAGGTATAGCAGATACTCGCATGGATAGTTTCTCACTTTTGACTACCCCCTGGCTCCCCGTACGTTTAAAAGACGGTTCTACGGGCAAGCTGGCGCCGGTTAATCTGGCGGATGAAAACGTGGTGGATATCGCCGCCGCGCGGGCGGATTTACAGGGCGCGGCCTGGCAATTTCTGCTGGGTTTATTGCAGTGCAGCATGGCGCCGAAAAATCATTCTCGCTGGGAAGATGTCTGGTTCGAAGGGCTAAGCGCAGATGTGCTTCAGCGAGCGCTGGAACCGCTGGAGCCTGCGTTCCAGTTTGGCGCTGATACGCCCTCTTTTATGCAGGATTTCGAAGCATTAACCGGAGAAAAAGTCTCTATTGCGTCATTGTTGCCGGAAACCCCAGGCGCACAAACCATTAAACTTAATAAAGACCACTTTGTTAAGCGCGGCATCACGGAGCGATTTTGTCCGCACTGCGCGGCGCTGGCGTTATTCTCGTTACAGCTTAATGCTCCATCAGGTGGCCAAGGACATCGCACTGGATTGCGTGACGGTGGTCCTATGACTACGTTGATCGAGTTACTGGAGTATCAGGAGAACCGGCAAACATCTCTGTGGCGGAAATTATGGGTGAACGTTATGCCACAGGATACTGCTGGGATGTATCTGCCCGCCCATTATGACGGTGCTATTTTTCCTTGGCTGACCAACACTCGTTCTAGTGAACCTTCAACAGGTGTAAACACGACGCCAGAACAAGTGAATGTTCTCCAAGCCTATTGGGGAATGCCGCGGCGTATTCGCCTCGATTTTAATACTACCCATTCAGGTCGCTGCGATCTCTGTGAAACGCAAAGCGATGAATTACTTAGCTGGATGATCATGAAGAACTACGGTGTTAATTATGTGGGTTGGAGACACCCGTTAACACCCTACCGTCTTCCCCGTAAAGAGGGTAGTGGCTTCATTTCAGTCAAACCGCCGCCCGGCGGGCTTATCTGGCGCGACTGGCTGGGGTTGAATCAAGAAGAGGATTCGGAAAATAACACCGAATATCCGGCGCTGATCGTCAAAACAACCGGTGCGCGTAGCCTGAAGGATGTAAAGATTGGGCTGTGGGGTTTTGGTTACGATTTCGAAAAGATGAAAGCCCGCTGCTGGTATGAACATCACTTCCCATTGCTATTAACCGAAAATATTATCCCCGAACTACGCACGGCGGCACTAACGGCATCGCGCAACCTTAGCCTGCTGCGCAGCGCGTTAAAAGAGGCCTGGTATTCCGATGCCAAGGGCGCGCGCGGCGACTTCAGCTTTATTGATATCGACTTCTGGCATCTGTCGCAGGAACGCTTTCTTGAGCTTATTCGCGATCTTGAAAACGGCCTGAACGCAGACGAAAGGCTGAACCGGTGGCAAACGAATATCTGGCTGTTTACCCGCAGCTACTTTGATGACCATGTTTTTACCAACCCTTATGAGGGCGTCGATCTCAAACGCATCATGCTGGCGCGTAAAAAATATTTCACCAAATCGGCGGAGAAGCAGAGCGCGAAAGCCGCCAAAGCGAAAAAGCAGGAGGCTGCTGAATGAGTATTGTGAAGGACGACCATAGGGCCACGCTGCGCAGATGGCACAAAGATTTACAGGAAAAACGCGGCCTGCGTGCCAGCCTGCGGCGCAGCAAAACGGTCAATGAAGCCTGCCTGTCGGAAGGATTTCGTTCATTGCTGATGCAGACTCACACGTTATGGAAAGTCGAAGGGCAACAGTGGCGTTTTACCGCGCTGGCGATAACCGCGTCGCTGGCCGCACACGTTAAATCTATCGATGAACGGCAGAAATTTGCCACGCAGCTAGGCCAGACGACGGGCAATAACCAGGTCATGTCCGAACTGCGTTTTTCCCGGCTGTCTGCGGTAAAAACGCCTGATGAGCTACTACGTCAGCTACTCCGTGCCGTTCGGCTGCTTAACGGCGCGGTGAACTTTCCCTCACTGGCGGACGATGTCTTCCACTGGTGTCGTGAATACGACGAACTGCTTAATCATACCCGCCGCCAGCAGCGGCCGACTGAATTTATCCGTATCCGCTGGGCGCTGGAATATTACCAGGCCGGTGAAGCTAACAACGACGATTAGTAAGGGACTATCAGATGACCACATTTATTCAGCTGCATTTACTCACCGCTTATCCAGCCGCCAACCTGAACCGCGACGACACCGGTTCACCGAAAACTGTGGTGCTTGGCGGTGCGACGCGTCTGCGCGTTTCTTCGCAAAGCCTGAAGCGCGCATGGCGGACCTCCGAACTTTTTGAACAGGCGCTGTCCGGAAATATCGGTATCCGTAGCGGACGTATTGCTCGTGAAGCGGCGAAGATCCTTATTGAAAAAGGTATTGATGACAAAAAGACCATCGAGTGGGCGGCAAAAATTGCGGATTACTTAGGTAAGGCAAAAGCAGATAAAAAAGCAAAAGATCCGCTGACCAACACCGAGACCGAACAACTGGTGCATATCAGTCCGGCTGAGTTTGATGCGGTCATGGCCCTGACGCACCGTCTGGCGGAAGTAAAGCGTGCGCCAAACGAAGACGAGCTGGATTTATTGCGTCACGATCGTATGGCTGTCGATATTGCCATGTTTGGCCGCATGCTGGCCAATAAACCGGAATTCAATGTTGAAGCTGCCTGCCAGGTTGCGCACGCCTTCGGCGTTAGTGAAACGATTGTGGAAGATGACTTCTTTACCGCTGTTGATGATCTCCGGAAGACTTCGCTAGAGGATGCCGGTGCCGGACACCTCGGTGAAGCCGGATTTGGCTCGGCGCTGTTTTATACCTATATCTGCATCGACAAAGATCTGCTGGTGAAAAATCTGAACGGTAATGAGGAACTGGTGAACAAAACGCTACGTGCCTTTACTGAGGCAGCGCTGAAAGTCTCGCCAACCGGTAAGCAAAACAGCTTCGCCAGCCGCGCCTATGCGTCCTGGGCGCTGGCGGAAAAAGGCACCGATCAACCGCGTTCGCTGGCCGCGGCATTTTACAATCCGATCAACGGCACCAATCAGCTGGATGCTGCGGTAAAACGCATTACTGAACTGCGTGAAAATATGAATACCGTTTACGAACAGCAGACATCATGTGTCGATTTTGACGTTATGAAAAAGAAGGGAAGTATCAAAGACGTACTGGACTTTATCTGCGCGTAAGGGGCGGCTATGAGCCAATATTTGGTTTTTCAGCTACATGGGCCGATGGCCTCCTGGGGCGTTGATGCGCCCGGCGAAGTGCGCCATAGCCACGAGCTACCCTCGCGTTCGGCACTGCTAGGTTTCCTGGCAGCAGCACTGGGTATCCGGCGCGATGAAGAAGCTCGCTTGAACGCGTTCAATCAGCATTACTCTTTTCTGCTGTGCGCCAGTCAGGAACCGCGCTGGGCGCGAGACTATCACACGGTCCAGATGCCGAAAGAAGTGCGTAAAGCCCGTTATTTCTGTCGTCGTGAAGAGTTGAGCGATCCAGAACTGCTCAGCGCGCTGATCTCGCGGCGGGACTATTACACTGATGCCTGGTGGATGGTGGCGCTTACGCAAACGACGGATGCGCCTTATTCGCTGGAACAACTGCGGGATGCATTACAGCACCCTGTTTTTCCTCTGTATCTGGGGCGAAAAAGTCACCCGCTGGCTTTGCCACTTGCGCCGTTGTTGCTGGAGGGTGCCGCACCGGATGTGTTGAACGAGGCGTATCGACAGTATCGGGAGAAGTTCAACAAGATAAATATCCGACTAGCAGAACTGCAACCTGAGTGCTGGTGGGAAGGCGAGCATGTCGGTCTGAATGCTAATAAAGTCTTACGTCGTCGTGACAGCCCGATGAGCCGCAAGCACTGGACGTTTGGCGAGCGTACCGTTAATCAAGGGCCGCTGCTCATCAAGGAGGAACCGTGTACCTTGCAAAAATAACGCTGCATACCAGCCAGCTATTACCATCACAGCTATTACAACTGGTGGATCGCGGTGAATATGCGATGCACCAGTGGCTCTGGGAGTTATTTCCAGAAGGGCCGGAGCGGCAGTTTCTTTATCGCCGGGAGGAGCTTCAGGGGGCGTTTCGTTTCTTTGTTCTTTCCCTTGAGCCTCCCGCTGAAAGTGAGATTTTTGATATTCAGTATCGACCATTTGCACCAACGTTGATCGCAGGACAGACCCTGTGTTTTAGCCTGCGTGCTAACCCAACGATTTGTAAAGGCGGTAAACGTCACGATCTATTGATGGAGGCGAAGCGCCAGGTAAGGGGGCAGGTTAATGGCCCGGATATGTGGCTGCATCAGCAGCAGGCGGCGCAGGGCTGGCTGGCGCGTCAGGGGGAGCAAAATGGGTTTTCACTGCGTGAAGTGAATGTTGATGCCTATCGGCAACAGCAGGTTGTGCGGGTGAAATCGCGCCAGATGATCCAGTTCAGTAGCGTGGATTACTCCGGCGTGCTGGTGGTTAACGAACCCACGTTATTCCTGCAACGTTTGATTCAGGGATACGGGAAAAGCCGGGCGTTTGGCTGTGGGTTAATGTTGATTAAACCCGGAGATGACGAGTGACATTTGTTCCGCTAAGCCCAATCCCATTGAAAGACCGTACGTCGATGATTTTTCTCCAGTATGGCCAGGTAGACGTACTCGATGGCGCGTTTGTGTTGATCGATAAGACGGGGATACGTACTCATATTCCGGTTGGGTCTGTAGCTTGCATAATGCTGGAACCGGGAACGCGGGTTTCTCATGCGGCGGTACGCCTGGCATCGACGGTTGGTACGTTACTGGTATGGGTGGGGGAAGCGGGAGTACGCGTTTACTCTTCCGGCCAGCCCGGCGGGGCGCGTGCTGATAAACTTCTTTATCAGGCGAAGCTAGCATTGGATGATGATTTACGTCTGAAAGTAGTGAGAAAAATGTATGAGCTGCGGTTTCGGGAACCCCCTCCAGCGCGACGTTCTGTTGAGCAACTGCGCGGTATTGAAGGGGCCCGCGTCCGTCAGACTTACTTGTTATTGGCTAAACAGTACGGCGTGAAGTGGCATGGGCGTAATTATGATCCTAAAGACTGGGAAAAGGGTGATGTAGTTAACCGGTGCATCAGCGCGGCGACTTCTTGTCTTTACGGAATATCAGAAGCAGCGGTGCTGGCGGCTGGCTACGCGCCTGCGATTGGTTTTATACATAGCGGCAAACCTCTTTCATTTGTTTATGACATCGCGGACATCATCAAATTTGAAGCCGTCGTTCCTAAGGCATTTGAAATTGCCGCTCGCGCACCGGCTGAACCCGATCGAGAAGTTAGACTGGCCTGCCGTGATATTTTCCGTAGTACTAAGCTGACTGGAAAACTCATTCCTTTGATTGAGGACGTGCTAGCTGCTGGTGAGATTGAGCCGCCTAAGCCAGCGCCAGATATGTTGCCGCCGGCGATACCAGAGCCACAGCGACTCGGCGACGGCGGGCATCGGGGGCATGGCTGATGAGTATGGTAGTTGTTGTTACGGAAAACGTGCCGCCGCGCCTGCGAGGACGGCTTGCCATATGGTTGTTAGAGATTAGGGCTGGCGTCTACGTCGGCGATGTTTCAAAACGTGTGCGGGAGATGATTTGGCAACAGATTACGCAATTAGGCGGCGCTGGAAATGTTGTTATGGCCTGGGCGACGAATACAGAGTCCGGTTTTGAGTTTCAAACTTGGGGAGAAAATCGACGTAGTCCGGTAGATTTGGACGGCCTGAGATTGGTTTCTTTCCTTCCCATTGAAAATCAGTAAGTTATAAGTTCTTTAATAAAAAGGAATTGTAGAACATAAGTTGGTAAATTGTTGCTCTCTGAAAATTGTAATAGAAAACAAATATATATATTTAGAGTGTTCCCCGCGCTAGCGGGGATAAACCGTCGCCTTTCGCGCCAGCGCCGACGCCGTCGCTGTGTTCCCCGCGCTAGCGGGGATAAACCGTTCGCCAGCTCGGGCGCGTTAACCCAAAGTTGGTGTTCCCCGCGCTAGCGGGGATAAACCGGTGACACGGTCGCCAAAATCACCGGCGTTTATGTGTTCCCCGCGCTAGCGGGGATAAACCGTGAATTTTTCCTTTCCGAACGGCATCTGCGGTGTGTTCCCCGCGCTAGCGGGGATAAACCGTCTGTTTGTCTAAGCACGATCGTCCCTCGCATGTGTTCCCCGCGCTAGCGGGGATAAACCGAAGGGGAAGAAGTCACCGCTGACGGTGCCGGTGTGTTCCCCGCGCTAGCGGGGATAAACCGATTACGCCGCGCGTTCAGCCGCATGGTTTTATGTGTTCCCCGCGCTAGCGGGGATAAACCGTTGACTCCTGCGCCAGGTCGGGGCGCTGCCGTGTGTTCCCCGCGCTAGCGGGGATAAACCGTTACCGCAAACGCGGCGCATAGCTTGATCACGGTGTTCCCCGCGCTAGCGGGGATAAACCGCCGATCAAAGTCAAAACCGGGATCGTGATGCCGTGTTCCCCGCGCTAGCGGGGATAAACCGCATCGCCCCGAGCTTATCCCGGCATATCGTGAGTGTTCCCCGCGCTAGCGGGGATAAACCGGCACTGAGGACAGAGGCGTGTAGTGTCAGAATGTGTTCCCCGCGCTAGCGGGGATAAACCGACCATAGAACCAAAATCAACCTCAGGGTCAGCGTGTTCCCCGCGCTAGCGGGGATAAACCGACAACGCACCGCGGCAGAACAGCGAAAAGTTAGTGTTCCCCGCGCTAGCGGGGATAAACCGACCACGAATGAAAATGTGGCCAGGAAAGCCGAGTGTTCCCCGCGCTAGCGGGGATAAACCGGTTGGCCAGGCATACGCAGCAAATGCCATTGCGGTGTTCCCCGCGCTAGCGGGGATAAACCGACTTGTTCAGAAAAAACCCCATTAGGAGGTTAGTGTTCCCCGCGCTAGCGGGGATAAACCGGGTGCTTGCCTGGGTAAAACTGAACAGGCTTAGTGTTCCCCGCGCTAGCGGGGATAAACCGACCATTCTCATCATTCACGGCACGCAGTTAGTGTGTTCCCCGCGCTAGCGGGGATAAACCGCCGTTGATTTTTTCCGACGCTGGCTCAGTCTCGTGTTCCCCGCGCTAGCGGGGATAAACCGCGCTTCCGTTTCCTGAGCATATAGGTCGCCATGTGTTCCCCGCGCTAGCGGGGATAAACCGCGACCGCCAGCGGCGTTGTTAAACACGCCTGGGTGTTCCCCGCGCTAGCGGGGATAAACCGGTGATTCCAGCGTTAACCCGCAACAGTTCATGGTGTTCCCCGCGCTAGCGGGGATAAACCGTAGCCCCTTCGAGTGACGGGTATTCCTGACCGGTGTTCCCCGCGCTAGCGGGGATAAACCGCGTTGGATCGACGATGACTCCCCGTTAAAAATGTGTTCCCCGCGCTAGCGGGGATAAACCGTGAAAGAATTAACGCCGGGAGAAATGACGGCAGTGTTCCCCGCGCTAGCGGGGATAAACCGGGTACTGCCCTGCACTGTCTGCTGCTGGAGCCGTGTTCCCCGCGCTAGCGGCGGTTAACCCAGCCAACTGAGATTCAGAAGGCAGCGTGTTCCCCGCGCTAGCGGGGATAAACCGCGATCCACTTTCTCACCGCAGAGCAAAAAGAAGTGTTCCCCGCGCTAGCGGGGATAAACCGCCTGCCGTTGACGTCAGACATCAGACACTAGCGTGTTCCCCGCGCTAGCGGGGATAAACCAGCTCCCGCTGGACGCTTCGACATGTCTGCGAATGTGTTGCCCGCGTCAGCGGGGGTTAACCGGTTTTTTCCCATACGCGCTCCGCATTCAGGGAATGTTCCCCGCGCCGCCATTCTTATTATCCTGTACTTTATTTTTTTACGTCATTATTTAGTGTGGCAAAGTCCAGTTCCAGTCAATACTTGCCAAAATTTTTGGCTCATGGGAACAGTGCGCCGTTTTTAACATAGCGCTTATACAGACGTTTTACCGATGCTGGGTTCTGAGCCCAAATCCAACCCGTCGTGCCAGACGCGCTGCCAGATATAAACCTGGTTGTCGGCGATGGACCGCGCGCTGGCAGCCAGTAGTAGAAACAACGGTATTAAAAAGCGAAAACGCATCATGGCGACAGTCCTTGTTGCCAGATTTTATCGTTAGTCTATTTTGAGGTGGGCTTCTTCTCCGCCTTCGCCAGCTCTTTCACCAGCGGCAGCATCACTTTCATCACATCGCGTCCGCGATGCTCAATCCGCCCCGGCAGCGCTTTATCAATATACTGCAGGTTATCCAACTGAAGGTTGTGCCAACTGGTGCCGTCCGGAAAGCTGCGTGATTTGCCCCGCTGCTGATAACCGTCTTTCTTGCCCAATGACCAGTTGGTCGCTTCCACCGACAGTACCGGGATCCCGGCGTTATCGAAAACGCTGGCATCGTTACAGCAGCCGGTGCCTTTCGGGAAGTCCCGGTTCAGCCCTGGATTGATGAAGGCCGCGATGCCGTGGCTGCGGGCGATAAACAGCGCCCGGTCGCGGGTGAGCTTGCGCACCGACGCTGGCGTGCTGCGGCCGCTATTAAAGTACAGCTTATCGCCCACGACCAGATTATCGAGATTAATCACCAGCAGGGTGTTTTTCTTTTCCGCATCGCTCATGCGCTTAAGCAGATTCTGTGCCCCCAGCCGGCCTTCTTCTTCGCCGCTGGTGGCAACGAAGCGAATACCGTAACGGGTGGGAACGTTCTTTAACTGTTCAGCAAGTTCCAGCATGACGCCCAGCCCCATCGCGTTATCGTCGATCCCCTGTAGGGTCAGGCCGCCGAGGTTATTTTCAACATCTTTATCGCTCTGCGGCGCGTAGGTATCCAGGTGCGCCATGATAATGATCTGCTGGCGAGATTGGCCTTCATGAGCGGCGATCACCGTACTGCCGGTGACGTTATGCCAGTTTTTACGCTGACTGCTATCGGTATAGACGTAGCGGGTATTGAAGCTGCGCACATCGCTCTGATAACCCATCTGGGCGAACTGCTGGCGGAGGTAATCGGCTGATAGCATCTCGGCCGGCGTACCGGTCATTCTTCCGGGAAAAAAGGTGGCGATATGACGAGCCTGGGCATTGGCGGTTTCGCCCGGGGCGCTGAATGCCGGGGCGGCGGAGAAGACAAATCCTGCGCCCAACGCCAGGGGGAGCAGGCGACGGCACAATGCGGAAAACATAGGGGGTCCTTTAGCACTTAAAACAATTTCACCCGCGTAGTATGAAACTGTGACCGGGGTTAAACAATTTCAATCGCTCTTAAATGGTGGAAAAACCGCGTGTTAAGCACTTTTTGATATTTGCTTTCCCAGGTCGTTATTCTTTTGAGTAACAACTCATTCCATTTCGTAATTTCATTTGCTCTAAACCGCACCCTATAGTCGCTCTATTGCTGATTGTAAGAGAGTTGTTGCGCAGTGGAATACTTGCCGATATTTGCCGAAGTGAAAGACAGACCCGTGCTGGTGATCGGCGGCGGCGAGATAGCCGCGCGTAAGATTACGTTTTTGCTGCGCGCTGAAGCGAAGGTGCACATTGTCGCCGAAACGTTGATGCCGGAACTTGCCGAAAAGGTCGAGCGCGAGGAAATTCAGTGGCGGGCAACCATTTTTGAAGAGCAGCAGCTTGATGACGTATTTCTGGTGATTGCCGCCACCGAAGATGACGAGCTGAACCAACGCGTTTACGTCGCGGCGAACGCGCGTTATCGGCTGGTCAACGTCGTGGATAATCAAGCGCTGTGCTCGTTTGTCTTTCCATCAATTGTCGATCGCTCTCCGCTGCTGGTGGCCATCTCTTCCAGCGGCAAAGCGCCGGTGCTGTCGCGGATTTTGCGCGAAAAAATCGAAGCCCTGCTGCCCACCAACCTGGGGCGGCTGGCTGAAACGGCGAGCTACTGGCGTCACCATATTAAAACCCATCTGAAAACCACCGCCGAACGCCGCCGCTTTTGGGAGCGCGTGTTTACCGGTCGTTTTGCCAGCCTGATGCTGGCGGGCAACAAAGCCGAAGCGGAAAAAGCGCTGGAAGATGAACTTCGGCAGCCGGAAAAGCGCCCCGGTGAAATTATTCTTGTCGGAGCAGGGCCGGGCGATGCCGGATTGCTGACTCTGCGCGGCCTGCAGGCCCTTCAGCAGGCGGACGTGGTGTTTTACGACAACCTGGTCACCCCGGAGGTGCGCGAACTGGTGCGCCGGGACGCGGAGACAATCTGCGTCGGTAAAAGCGCCTCCGGCATATCCGTACCGCAGCAGGAGATCAACCGTCTGCTGGTGGACGCAGCGAAAGAGGGCAAAACGGTGATTCGCCTGAAGGGCGGCGACCCGTTTATTTTTGGCCGCGGCGGCGAAGAGCTGCAGGCCGCGGCCGAAGCGGGCATTCCGTTTCAGGTCGTCCCGGGCGTGACGGCGGCGGCGGGCGCAACGGCCTATGCCGGAATTCCGTTGACGCATCGTGATTATGCCCAGAGCGCAACCTTTATTACTGGCCACTTCGGCGCGGAAAACTCGCCGCTCGACTGGGCGCGGCTGGCGCAAAGCGGCCAGACCCTGGCGATTTATATGGGCAGCCTGAAAGCGGCGGAAATCAGCGCGCAGCTGATTGCCAACGGCCGCGAGGGCGATACCCCGGTAGCGGTGATCTCGCGCGGCACCCGCGCCGATCAGCAAACGAAGACCGGCACATTACAACAGCTTGAAAGCCTGGCGAAAGACGCCCCGATGCCCGCCCTGATCGTGGTAGGAGACGTGGTGCAATTACATCAACAGCTCGCCTGGTATCAACACACCTCATCCTCAGAGGCCTTTAAGGCTTCTGTAGTAAATCTGGCTTAAGGAACGGTTATGGACCAAAAACGACTCACTCACCTGCGGCAACTGGAGGCGGAAAGCATCCATATCATTCGTGAGGTGGCCGCCGAATTCTCTAACCCGGTGATGATGTACTCCATCGGTAAAGACTCCAGCGTGATGCTGCATCTGGCGCGTAAAGCGTTTTATCCGGGCACCCTGCCGTTCCCGCTGCTGCACGTCGATACCGGCTGGAAATTCCGCGAAATGTATGAGTTCCGTGACCGTACCGCTAAAGCCTACGGCTGCGAGCTGCTGGTGCATAAAAACCCGGAAGGGGTGGCGATGGGGATTAACCCGTTCGTTCACGGCAGCGCCAAGCATACCGATATCATGAAAACCGAAGGTCTCAAGCAGGCGCTGAACAAATACGGCTTCGATGCCGCGTTTGGCGGCGCGCGTCGCGATGAAGAGAAATCCCGCGCCAAAGAGCGTATTTACTCCTTCCGCGACCGCTTCCACCGCTGGGACCCGAAAAACCAGCGCCCGGAGCTATGGCACAACTATAACGGCCAGATTAACAAGGGCGAAAGCATCCGCGTCTTCCCGCTCTCCAACTGGACCGAGCTGGATATCTGGCAGTACATCTATCTGGAAAATATTGAAATTGTTCCGCTGTACCTGGCGGCAGAACGTCCGGTGCTGGAGCGCGACGGGATGCTGATGATGATCGATGACGATCGCATCAATTTACAGCCCGGCGAGATGATCAAAAAACAAATGGTACGCTTTCGCACCCTCGGCTGCTGGCCGCTGACCGGCGCGGTGGAGTCCAACGCGCAAACGCTGCCGGAGATTATCGAAGAGATGCTGGTGTCGACCACCAGCGAACGACAGGGGCGCGTGATTGACCGCGACCAGGCAGGCTCCATGGAGCTAAAGAAACGTCAGGGTTATTTCTAAGGAGCCGCCATGAACACCACAATTGCACAACAAATTGCCAATGAAGGCGGCGTAGAAGCCTACCTGCACGCCCAGCAGCACAAAAGCTTGCTGCGCTTTCTGACCTGCGGCAGCGTCGATGACGGTAAAAGTACGCTGATTGGCCGGCTGCTGCACGATACCCGCCAGATTTATGAAGATCAGCTCTCCTCGCTGCATAATGACAGCAAACGTCACGGCACGCAGGGCGAAAAACTCGATCTGGCGCTGCTGGTGGACGGTCTGCAGGCCGAGCGCGAGCAGGGGATTACCATCGACGTCGCCTACCGTTACTTCTCTACTGAGAAGCGCAAATTTATTATCGCCGACACCCCGGGACACGAGCAGTACACCCGTAATATGGCGACCGGCGCGTCCACCTGCGACCTGGCGATCCTGCTGATCGACGCCCGCAAAGGCGTGCTCGATCAGACTCGCCGCCACAGCTTTATCTCGACGCTGCTGGGGATCAAACACCTGGTGGTGGCGGTGAACAAAATGGACCTCGTCGATTTTAGCGAAGAGACCTTTAACACTATTCGTGAAGCGTATCTGACCTTTGCTGAACAGCTGCCAGGCGATCTCGACATTCGCTTTGTCCCGCTCTCCGCGCTGGAAGGGGACAACGTCGCCAGCCAGAGCGAGAAAATGCCGTGGTACAGCGGCCCGACGCTGCTGGAAGTGCTGGAAACCGTTGAGATTCAGCGCGTGGTGGAAAGCCAGCCGCTGCGCTTTCCGGTGCAGTACGTTAACCGCCCGAATCTCGACTTCCGCGGGTTTTCCGGGACGGTTGCCGCCGGCCGCGTGAGCGTAGGACAGCGTCTGAAAGTGCTGCCGTCGGGGGTGGAATCCACCGTGGCGCGCATCGTCACCTTTGACGGCGACCTGCCGGAAGCGGCGGCCGGGGAGGCGATCACGCTCGTGCTGAAGGATGAAATTGATATCAGCCGCGGCGACCTGCTGGTGGACGCGGCGGTCTCTCTGCCTGCGGTACAAAGCGCCAGCGTTGATGTGGTATGGATGGCGGAGCAGGCGCTGGCGCCCGGCCAGAGCTACGACATTAAAATCGCTGGTAAGAAAACCCGCGCCCGCGTGGATGGCGTACGCTACCAGGTTGATATCAACAATCTGACCCAGCGCGAAGTAGAATCGCTGCCGCTCAACGGCATCGGACTGGTAGATCTGACTTTCGACGAGCCGCTGGTGCTGGATAAATACCAGGATAACCCGGTCACCGGGGGGCTTATCTTTATTGACCGTTTAACCAACGTTACCGTTGGCGCGGGCATGGTACGCGAGCCGAACGAACAGGCGCAGGCGGGCGCTTCCCAGTACAGCGCGTTTGAGCTTGAGCTGAATCAGCTTATTCGCAAGCACTTCCCGCACTGGGACGCTCGCGACCTGCTGGGAGGCAAGTAATGGCCCGGCATGACGAAAACGTTGTCTGGCATGCGCATCCTGTCACTCAGGAGCAGCGCGAACAGCATCACGGCCATCGCGGCGTGGTGCTGTGGTTCACCGGGCTTTCGGGCTCGGGGAAATCCACCGTTGCCGGCGCGCTGGAAGAGGCGCTGCATCGGCTCGGCGTGAGCACCTATTTGCTGGATGGCGATAACGTGCGTCACGGCCTGTGCAGCGATCTTGGCTTCAGCGACGACGACCGCAAAGAAAACATTCGCCGGGTGGGTGAAGTGGCGAAACTGATGGTGGATGCCGGACTGGTGGTATTGACCGCGTTTATCTCTCCGCATCGCGCAGAACGGCAGATGGTACGCGAGCGTTTAGGCGAAGGACGTTTTATCGAAGTCTTTGTCGATACGCCGCTGGCGATCTGCGAAGCGCGGGATCCGAAAGGCCTGTATAAGAAAGCGCGGGCCGGAGAGCTGCGCAACTTTACCGGAATAGATTCAGTGTATGAATCCCCGGAGCGCGCTGAAATTCACCTCGACGGTGAACAATTGGTAACAAATTTGGTGCACCAATTATTAGACCTGCTACGACAGAGCGATATTATCAGATCCTGAAACGGCAGCGGCATCATCACAGGATGCCGATCGCCAGGTCAACAGGATTCGATATGCGCAATACCCAGAACATCAGTATTATTCGTTCAGAACCGCCGCCGACAGTCAGCGACGAGACCACCTGGTCTCTGTCGGGCGCTGCCGTTGGCTTTATTTCATGGCTGCTGGCGCTGGGTATTCCCTTCCTGATCTATGGCAGTAATACGCTATTTGTCCTCCTCTATACCTGGCCGTTCTTTCTGGCATTAATGCCGGTTGCCGTCGTGGTTGGCATCGCGCTGCATTCGCTGATGGACGGAAAACTTCAATACAGCGTCTGCGCGACGATTTTGACCGTCGGACTGATGTTCGGTCTGCTGTTCCTCTGGCTACTGGGGTAGTCTTTTTACGAATGAATCTAGCCTGGGTATCAACGGTAAAAATGTGGTACAGTCCCCGCGTTACGCGGCGTCGTCCGCGCGCCAGAGTAGAGAACTCGGGCGAGTTATGGGATGATGATGCCGTTTTTCAGGGGGCAGGATGGGTAAACTAACGCTGCTGTTATTGGCTTTGCTGGTCTGGCTACAGTACTCGCTGTGGTTCGGCAAAAATGGCCTGCACGACTATAGCCGGGTTGATGACGATGTCTCCGCGCAGCAGGCAACTAACGCTAAATTAAAAGCACGCAACGATCAGCTGTTCGCCGAAATTGACGACCTCAACGGCGGTCAGGAAGCTATCGAAGAGCGCGCACGCAATGAACTCAGTATGACCCGCCCGGGCGAAACGTTTTATCGTCTGGTGCCGGATGCGTCAAAACGCAACCAGGCCGCGGGGCAACAGCAGAATAATCGATAAACAGGCCCAGGATTACAACATGGCAGCCACTTTTCCGGGCGTTTGCGCCGTGGTGCCGGCAGCCGGTTTTGGCCGCCGCATGCAAACGGAATGCCCTAAACAATATCTCTCAATCGGTAACAAAACGATTCTCGAGCACGCGGTCGCCGCGCTGCTGGCAAACCCGCGTATACGGCGGGTGGTCATCGCCGTCAGCCCGGGCGACGTGCGCTTTAGCCAACTGCCGTTGGCGAACCATCCTCAAATTACCGTCGTTGATGGCGGGACAGAACGCGCGGATTCCGTTCTCGCTGGCCTGAAGGTGCTTGGCGAGGCTGATTGGGTGCTGGTGCACGATGCCGCGCGCCCCTGCCTGCACCAGGATGACCTCAGCCGCCTGCTTCAATTATGCGAAACCAGCCGTACGGGCGGCATTCTGGCCGCTCCGGTTCGCGACACGATGAAGCGCGCGGAGCCGGGCAGGGCGGCCATCGCCCATACCGTTGAGCGTAATGATTTATGGCACGCGCTGACGCCGCAATTTTTCCCTCGCGAACTGCTTGTTGATTGCCTGACGCGGGCGCTTAATGAAGGCGCGACTATCACCGACGAAGCCTCGGCGCTGGAGTACTGCGGCTTCCATCCTGAACTGGTCGCCGGACGAGCTGATAATATAAAAGTGACGCGCCCGGAAGACCTGGCGCTGGCCGAATTTTACCTTACCCGTTCCCGACACCAGGAGAAGGCTTAATGCGAATTGGACACGGTTTTGACGTACACGCTTTTGGCGGTGAAGGCCCAATCATTATCGGCGGCGTGCGCGTGCCCTACGAGAAAGGGCTGCTGGCGCACTCCGACGGCGACGTCGCGCTGCACGCGCTGACCGATGCGCTGCTCGGCGCGGCGGCGCTGGGCGACATTGGCAAGCTGTTCCCGGATACCGATCCGGCCTTTAAGGGCGCCGACAGCCGCGAACTGCTGCGCGAAGCGTGGCGGCGGATTCAGGCGAAAGGCTATACCCTTGGCAACGTAGACGTCACCATCATCGCCCAGGCGCCGAAAATGCTGCCGCATATTCCCCAGATGCGCGTCTTTATCGCCGAAGATCTCGGTTGCCATATGGATGATGTGAACGTCAAAGCCACCACCACGGAAAAGCTGGGCTTTACCGGCCGCGGCGAAGGCATCGCCTGTGAAGCGGTGGCGCTGCTGCGTAAGGCGGAGAAATGATCGCTTTTGACGAACTCACCTACCTGCATGGAAAACCGCTGGGCCAGGGGCTGCTAAAAGCCAGTCCGGAGGACTTTTTGGTGGTGGAAGATCTCGGCTTTTCCCCCGATGGCGAAGGCGAGCATGTGCTGGTGAGAATTCTGAAAAACGGCTGCAATACCCGTTTTGTTGCTGACTCGCTGGCAAAATTCCTTAAAATTCATGCGCGTGAAGTGAGCTTTGCCGGGCAGAAGGACAAACACGCGGTGACTGAACAGTGGCTGTGCGCCAGAGTGCCGGGCAAAGAGATGCCCGACCTGAGCAAATTTCAGCTCGAGGGTTGCCAGGTTCTGGAGTACGCGCGCCATAAGCGCAAGCTGCGCCTCGGGGCGCTGAAGGGGAACCAGTTTACTCTGGTACTGCGCGAAGTCAGCGCCCGCGACGATGTCGAAAAGCGTTTACAGGCGATCGTCGAGCATGGCGTGCCCAACTATTTCGGCGCCCAGCGCTTCGGTATCGGCGACAGTAACCTGCAGGGGGCGCTGCGCTGGGCCGAGAGCGGCGCGCCGGTGCGCGATCGCAATAAACGCAGTTTTTGGTTGTCGGCGGCCCGCAGCGCATTGTTTAATCAACAGGTTGGTATTAGATTAAAAAAACCGGAATTTAATCAGGTTGTTGATGGCGATGCGCTACAATTAGCGGGGCGCGGAAGCTGGTTCGTTGCGGACTCTGAAGAACTGACGGCACTCCAGGCGCGGGTAGATAACCGCGAGCTGATGATTACCGCTGCGCTTGTGGGCAGCGGCGACTGGGGAAGCCAACGGGGCGCGCTGGCCGCTGAACAGGCGGCAGTGGCCGAAGAGACGCAGCTACAGGCGCTGCTGGTGCGTGAAAAAGTAGAGGCCGCCCGCCGGGCGATGCTGCTTTATCCCCAGCAGATGAGCTGGAACTGGTGGGATGACGTTACCGTTGAACTGCGTTTCTGGCTGCCCGCAGGCAGCTTCGCCACCAGCGTAGTAAGGGAGCTTATCAATACAACGGGTGACTATGCGAATATTGCTGAGTAACGATGACGGGATTCATGCGCCGGGCATTCAGACCCTGGCAAAGGCCTTACGAGAATTCGCTGAGGTTCAGATAGTTGCACCCGATCGTAACCGCAGCGGAGCGTCGAATTCCCTGACGCTGGAATCTTCGCTACGTACTTTCACTTTTGATAACGGCGATATCGCCGTACAGATGGGCACCCCGACGGACTGTGTTTACCTCGGCGTGAACGCCCTGATGCGGCCGCGTCCGGATATTGTGGTCTCCGGCATTAACGCTGGCCCCAACCTCGGTGACGACGTCATCTATTCCGGCACCGTTGCCGCCGCGATGGAGGGCCGTCATCTCGGCTTTCCGGCGCTGGCCGTCTCGCTAAACGGCTATCAGCATTATGATACCGCCGCCGCGGTTACCTGCTCGATTCTGCGGGCTTTAAGCCGCGAGCCGCTGCGCACCGGGCGCATTCTGAATATCAACGTGCCGGATCTGCCCCTTGAGCAGATTAAAGGTATCCGCGTGACCCGCTGCGGCAGCCGGCATCCTTCCGATCAGGTGATCCCGCAAAAAGATCCGCGCGGCAATACGCTGTACTGGATTGGACCTCCGGGCGAGAAGTACGACGCCGGGCCGGATACCGATTTTGCCGCCGTGGATGAAGGCTATGTGTCGGTCACTCCGCTACATGTCGATTTAACCGCCCACGGCGCACATGAGGTGGTGAGCGGCTGGCTGGATCGCGTTGGGGTTGATACGCAATGGTAAATAAACGTGTTGAAAGTCTTCTCAATCAGCTCCGCACGCAGGGCATTGTTGACGAGCGCGTGCTGAACGCGATCGCGCTGGTGCCGCGAGAAAAGTTTGTTGATGAAGCCTTTGAACATAAGGCGTGGGAAAACACGGCGCTGCCGATTGGCCAGGGGCAAACCATCTCGCAACCCTACATGGTGGCGCGGATGACCGAGCTTCTGACGCTAACGCCGGAGTCAAGGGTGCTGGAAATTGGCACCGGATCTGGCTATCAGACGGCGATCCTGGCGCATCTGGTGCATCACGTGTGCTCGGTTGAGCGCATTAAGAGTTTGCAGTGGCACGCGCGCCGTCGCCTTAAACAACTTGATTTACATAATGTTTCAACCCGTCACGGCGATGGATGGCAGGGTTGGCAGGCACGCGCGCCGTTCGACGCGATCATCGTTACCGCCGCGCCGCCGGAAATTCCGGCCGCGCTGCTGGCGCAGCTGGACGATGGCGGCGTACTGGTGCTGCCGGTAGGCGAAGAGCACCAGTTCCTGAAGCGAATCCGTCGGCGCGGCAACGAGTTTGTCATTGATACTGTCGAAGCCGTGCGCTTTGTACCCCTCGTGAAAGGGGAGTTGGCCTGAACCCGGATTATTCCAGGTTTTTTTGCCTGCATTTAGGCATAGGGTGGACGCATTTTTCGTGTCCTGGCCGGGCGCCGTCCGGTGAGCAAGATATTGGTAGTTAACATATTCCTGGGGGATAAATGAGCGCGGGAAGCCCAAAATTTACCTTAAGCCGCATTGCGGCTTTGTCACTGGTGTCACTCTGGCTGGCAGGCTGCAGCAGCTCCAACAATCCGCCTGCGCCGGTCAGCTCGGCTGGCGGGGCTTCGTCTTCCAGTACGAATTCCGGAATGCTGATCACGCCTCCGTCAAATAACGTTCCGCAGGCGCGCCCGGTACAAACGCAACCGGTGCAGACGCAGCCCGCTCAGATTCAGCCGATGGCCCAGGAGCCGGTGCAAACGGTAAACGGCAAAATTGTCTACAACCGTAAGTATGGGGATATTCCGAAAGGTAGCTATACCGGCGGCAGTACCTATACTGTTAAACGCGGCGACACGCTATTCTATATTGCGTGGGTCACCGGGAACGACTTCCGCGACCTGGCGCAGCGTAATAATATCCCGGCGCCGTACGGTCTGAACGTCGGTCAGACGCTGCAGGTTGGCAACGCGTCCGGCCAGCCAATCACCGGTGATAACCCTGTCGCCCAGGCCAGCGTGAAGGCCAGTAATGGCGGGATGTTAACCGCAAATTCTGCACAAAAATCCACCGCGGTGGTTGCGTCCCAACCAACTATTACGTATTCTGAATCTTCAGGTGAACAGAGTGCTAATAAGATGTTGCCGAATAACAAGCCCGCGACGACAACTGCCGTCGCGCCAGTTACGGCCCCAGCTGTCAGCACAACCCAATCGACTGCAAGCAGTACGTCAACCAGTTCGCCGATCTCTTCATGGCGCTGGCCGACTGATGGCAAGGTTATCGAGAACTTTAGTGGCGCCGAAGGCGGCAATAAAGGTATTGATATCGCAGGCAGTAAAGGACAGGCTATTGTCGCGACCGCAGATGGGCGCGTCGTCTATGCCGGTAACGCACTGCGCGGTTACGGTAATCTTATTATCATCAAACACAACGATGATTACCTGAGCGCCTACGCACATAACGATACGATGCTCGTAAAAGAGCAACAAGATATCAAGGCGGGGCAGAAAATCGCTACCATGGGTAGCACAGGTACTAGCTCTACACGTTTGCATTTTGAAATTCGTTACAAGGGGAAATCCGTCAACCCGCTGCAGTATTTACCGCAGCGATAATTTGGCAAAGTACGGATAAGCTCAGTATCGCTAACAAAGGCGCCAGGGCGGCCGCGATGCCTTCTTCACCGGGGCAGAAAAGGTTATCGTCCTGGCGTCTTTTGAGTGATGTTTAGCCAAGGTGCTTTGCTTAGGGATCACGGGTAGGAGCCATCTTTATGAGTCAGAATACGCTGAAAGTTCATGATTTAAATGAAGACGCGGAATTTGATGAGAACGGAGTCGAGGTTTTTGATGAGAAAGCCTTAGTTGAAGAGGAACCCAGTGATAGCGATCTGGCTGAGGAAGAGCTTCTTTCGCAGGGAGCAACCCAACGGGTGCTCGATGCGACGCAGCTTTATCTTGGAGAGATTGGTTATTCCCCGCTGCTGACGGCCGAAGAAGAGGTTTATTTTGCGCGTCGCGCGCTGCGTGGTGACGTTGCGTCACGCCGCCGGATGATCGAAAGCAACCTGCGTCTGGTCGTCAAGATAGCCCGCCGTTACGGCAATCGCGGTCTGGCTCTGCTGGATCTGATTGAAGAAGGTAACCTGGGGCTGATTCGCGCAGTTGAGAAGTTTGACCCGGAACGTGGGTTCCGTTTTTCGACTTACGCGACCTGGTGGATTCGTCAAACGATTGAACGGGCGATCATGAACCAAACCCGAACGATCCGTTTACCGATCCATATCGTCAAAGAGCTGAACGTCTATCTGCGTACCGCACGCGAGTTGTCCCATAAGCTGGACCACGAGCCAAGCGCGGAAGAGATAGCCGAACAGCTGGATAAGCCAGTTGATGACGTGAGCCGGATGCTGCGTCTGAACGAGCGCATTACCTCGGTGGATACCCCACTGGGCGGCGACTCGGAAAAAGCGCTGCTGGATATTCTGGCCGATGAAAAAGACAACGGCCCGGAAGACACCACGCAGGACGATGATATGAAACAAAGCATCGTCAAATGGCTGTTCGAACTGAACGCCAAGCAGCGTGAAGTGCTGGCTCGTCGCTTTGGCCTGCTGGGCTATGAAGCCGCGACGCTTGAGGATGTGGGCCGCGAAATTGGCCTGACCCGCGAACGCGTGCGCCAGATCCAGGTAGAAGGCCTCCGCCGCCTGCGGGAGATTCTGCAAAGCCAGGGGCTGAATATCGAAGCGCTGTTCCGCGAGTAAGATACCTTTCTTAAAAAAGGCTCAATCGTTTGATTGGGCCTTTTTCTTTTTTGCGCCTCCGCCGCTTATGCGAGCGCCGTCTCGTGGAGGTGCAGCCAGATGATTTTCTCTTCCTGCAGACGGAAAAGAACCGTCGACCAGCGTGCGGTGTCCGTTTTGCCGGGTAAAGCGTGGGTTTCCCGATAGAGCACCGCTGCGCCATCGCGCCATTCGGCAAGTATGGCGGCATTGTCGATGACAATCTTCAAGCCCGGGCGGCTGGCGCGAGCCCCGTGAAAAAAAGCGCTGACCGACTGATGGTCCATGCGCATACCGTTTATCGGGATCATGCTAAATTCCGGGCTAAAGCGATGCAGCAGCGCTTCGGCGCTCCCTTCCCCCTGATTCAGCCAGTGTTCTATAGCCACGTGGGCCGCAATAACTTCCGCAATATAGCGATTCATTTGTTCTCCATTTTACCGTGCAGGCGCATGATTAACGCCCGGTTATCGAATTTAAGGCAGCCCAGCAGCGGCACCAGGGTCAAAACGGCGGCGGCGATAAATACGCCGCGCCACGCCAGCGGGGTGGGCCAGTAAAGTAAAAAAGCGCTCAGTAAAGCTGCCAGTAGCGCAGATCCTATCAGGAAACTGAGCTGGCGATTGAGGTTCCACAGCGCGCTGGCGTCCGGCATATCGGGGTTCGCCACGTTAAGAAACGCGCTGCTCTGGGCCGTACTGCTGCACAGGCTGCCGCCTGCGCCCATCAGGATAAACGCCGCGATCAGCGCGCTGCTGGCGGTATGCGCATTGACGCCAGCCAGGATGAGTATTCCGGCTGCCTGGAGAAGGCAGCCCAGCGCAATCAGGGGGCGGGGGCCGAGACGATTGAAATAGCGACCGGTCGTCGCGATCGCCACAAACGAGGCCAGCGACCACGGAAGCATCAGGGAGCCGATGGCGGAGGGCGCCATCCCCGTCACGCTTTGCAAATAAAACATCCCGACGACATTGATGCCAATAAAGGTCCCCGGCACGCAGAGATAGACCAGCATAGAAAAGCGCAGCAGCGGGTCGCGCAGTAACGAGAGATGTAAAAAGCCGCCCGACCGCGCGACGCTCTTCTCATCCTTGAGCCACAGCGCGGCCAGCCCGAAAGTCAGCAGCGCTATCGGCAGGCTGGCAAAGAAAACCCAGCGCCAGCTCAGCGATTGCACCAGCGCTCCGCCGAGCGCCGGAGAGCACGCCGGCGCCAGCAGCCCAACCAGCATCACCGCGGCGGAAAGTTTCGCCCGTTCGTGAGGCTTGAACTGTTGCCAGGTTAACGCCTGTCCTAGTGGAATCAGCAGCCCGCCGCCCATCCCCTGCAGGGCGCGCCACATGACGAGGCTTATCAACGAGTCGGCCATCCCGGCAGCCAGCGCCCCGAGGCTAAACAAGCTAAGCGAAAGCAGGAATACCCGCCGGGCCCCAAACTGCTGGCTGAGCCAGGCGCTAAACGGCAGCACCAGGGTGAGCCCGGCAATATAGCCATTGCTGACCCACGCCAGCTCGCCCACCGACGCGTGTAGCGTCCGGCCCATCGCCGGAAAGGCGACGCTGGCGATAAACATATTGATTAAGTCGAGAAAGAAACCCAGCAGAAAAACGGTTGCGACCTTGCTGCGATACGTCATTGATGAAATCCCCCGTGAAGGCCGCTACTGTAAACCTCAATATCAGGGCGAATAAACACGACATTCGCAGATATACTGTCGGAAATTTTTTGACAATGGGCGGCGCGATGCTGAACCTGCAGCGGATGAACATGTTTGTGGCGGTAGTCGATAGCGGGAGTTTTACCGCAGCGGCGGCGGCTCTGGGGCAGACCAAGGCGGTGGTGAGTTTCAACGTCCGCCAGCTGGAGAACGAACTGGGGGTCACGCTGCTATTGCGATCGACCCGTCGCCTGACGCTTACCGAAGCCGGTTCGCTGTTCTATCATCGCGGGGTCGCGCTGCTGAAAGCGGCGGAAAACCTGCAGGACGACGTCCGGGGCAGCCACGTGGGGTTGTGCGGCGAGCTGCGGATCACGACGACGCCTGAATATGGCGCGCAGGTGATTATTCCGGCGCTGGCGGAGTTCAGCCTGCGGCATCCTGCGCTCCGCGTACGCCATGTTTCCTCTTCTCACCACGCGGATTTAATCTCCGAGCGGTTTGACGTGGCGATTCGTCTCGGCACGATGGCGGATTCGCGCTACCGCGCGGCGCTGATATCACGCTTTGCCATCGTCCCGGTTGCAGCCCCGTCATGGCTGGCGCAGCATCCTGTGAAGACGCTTGAAGATCTGGCGCAATCGGCGTGGATTATTCATGAACGTCTGACCGCGCCGCTCCGCTGGCAGCTTAGCGGGCCCCATGACGAGAGCATTGCCTTCGAGATTAAACCGGCGCCGCGGCTGTCGGCGGATAGCGCCAGCGCGCTGATGGCTTTTGCGCTGGCGGGCAGCGGCATCGCGCTGCTACCCGAGTGGCTGGTGGCCGCTGCGCTGGCGGACGGCGCACTGGTGAAGGTGATGCCGGAGTTTAGCTTTCCGCCCCAGGGGGTATATGCGGTTTACCCGGACGCGCAGCATATCCCTGCCAGAGTGCGGGCGTTTATTGATTTTTTACGCGAACGCGTGGGTTAACGCTGCTGTTCTTGCGCCATCAGCTTGTGGATGATTTGCGAAAACTGCTGGCGCTCCTCATCGCTCAGCCGACCTAAAAACTCTTCGTCGACGGCGTGACCCAGCGGCATTGAGCTTGCCAGTAGCGCTTCGCCTTCTGCGGTTAAATAGACAAACCGACGGCGTTTGTCCGCCGGGTCGTGTTCGCGACGAACCAGACCGCGGCTCTCCATTCGGCTCAGCATCTCCGCCAGCGTCGCTTTGGTGCTGACCGCCGCTTCCGTTAACGTCACCTGTTCAATGCCGGGATGCTCGGCAATGGAACGCATCACCGCATACTGCGGTTTGGTGAGGTCCGGCAGCTCAAGCTGCCAGCGGGCGGTGTGCTGCTGAAAAAGCTGGCGCAGCAGGTGGAACGCCTCGTTTTTTAACTCCATGACCACTCCATAAAAAAACCGTCGGTTCTATGATAGCCGTTCGGAGGGCGTTTGAGCATTTTTCCTGTTTTGATGAAAAATGCGGCCGTGTACGAACGAACTTGCAAGAAAAGCGTATCAAGCGTAGCTTTAATAAAAATGTTCGTACACGAACGATTTGCGAGGCGATGATGAAGCTAATAGTCGGGATGACCGGAGCGACGGGCGCTCCGCTGGGGGTTGCGCTACTGAAAGCGCTTCGTGAGATGCCGGAAGTGGAAACGCATCTGGTGATGTCAAAGTGGGCCAAAACCACCATTGAACTGGAAACGCCGTACAGCGCCCGTGACGTGGCGGCGCTGGCCGATTTCTCGCATAGCCCGGCGGATCAGGCCGCCATCATCTCATCAGGTTCATTTCGTACCGACGGCATGATCGTTATCCCCTGCAGTATGAAAACGCTGGCCGGTATCCGTGCCGGTTATGCCGAGGGGCTGGTGGGGCGGGCCGCGGACGTGGTGCTGAAAGAGGGGCGTAAGCTGGTGCTGGTACCGCGCGAAATGCCGTTGAGCACTATCCATCTGGAAAACATGCTGGCTCTGTCGCGCATGGGCGTGGCTATGGTGCCGCCCATGCCCGCCTATTACAACCATCCCAAAACCATTGAGGACGTCACTGACCACGTTGTCACGCGGGTGCTGGATCAGTTCGGTCTGGAGTATCACAAAGCGCGCCGCTGGAGCGGGTTACGGGCGGTAGAGAGTATTTCACAGGAGAATGAATAATGGCTTTTGATGATTTGCGCAGCTTTTTGCAGGCGCTGGACGACCAGGGGCAACTGCTGAAAATTAGCGAAGAAGTGAACGCGGAGCCGGATCTTGCCGCGGCGGCAAACGCCACCGGGCGCATCGGCGATGGCGCTCCCGCGCTGTGGTTTGACAATATTCGCGGTTTTACCGATGCGCGCGTGGCAATGAACACCATCGGCTCCTGGCAGAACCACGCTATCTCGCTGGGTCTGCCGCCGAATACGCCGGTGAAAAATCAGATCGACGAATTTATTCGTCGCTGGGATAAATTCCCGGTGACGCCGGAGCGGCGGGCAAACCCGGCGTGGGCGGAAAATACCGTCGACGGCGAGGCGATTAATCTGTTCGATATTCTGCCCCTGTTCCGTCTCAACGACGGCGACGGCGGCTTTTATCTCGACAAAGCCTGCGTGGTCTCTCGCGATCCTCTCGACCCGGACAATTTTGGCAAGCAAAACGTCGGCATTTACCGTATGGAGGTGAAGGGTAAACGTAAGCTCGGCCTGCAGCCGGTACCGATGCATGATATCGCTCTGCATCTGCACAAAGCGGAAGAGCGCGGTGAAGATCTGCCGATCGCCATTACCCTGGGAAACGATCCGATTATTACCCTGATGGGCGCTACGCCGCTGAAATACGATCAGTCGGAATATGAGATGGCCGGCGCGCTGCGCGAAAGTCCGTATCCTATCGCCACCGCGCCGCTGACCGGCTTTGACGTGCCGTGGGGCTCAGAGGTGATCCTCGAAGGGGTGATTGAAAGCCGCAGGCGCGAAATCGAAGGCCCGTTCGGCGAATTTACCGGCCACTACTCCGGCGGCCGTAATATGACGGTGGTACGAATCGATAAAGTCTCTTACCGCAGCAAACCGATCTTCGAGTCTCTCTATCTCGGCATGCCGTGGACCGAGATCGACTATCTGATGGGCCCGGCCACCTGCGTGCCGCTGTATCAGCAGCTGAAGGCCGAGTTCCCCGAGGTACAGGCCGTCAACGCGATGTACACCCACGGTCTGTTGGCGATTATCTCCACCAAAAAACGCTACGGCGGCTTTGCCCGTGCGGTAGGCCTGCGGGCGATGACTACGCCGCATGGTCTGGGCTACGTGAAGATGGTGATCATGGTTGATGAGGACGTCGACCCGTTCAACCTGCCGCAGGTGATGTGGGCGCTGTCGTCGAAGGTTAACCCGGCCGGGGACCTGGTGCAGCTGCCGAATATGTCGGTACTGGAGCTCGATCCAGGCTCCAGCCCGGCGGGGATCACCGACAAACTGATTATCGACGCCACCACCCCGGTTGCGCCGGACCTTCGCGGCCACTACAGCCAGCCGGTACAGGATCTCCCTGAAACGAAAGCCTGGGCTGAAAAATTGACCGCCATGCTGGCTAACCGTAAATAAGGAGAAAAAGATGATTTGTCCACGCTGCGCCGATGAACATATTGAAGTGCTGGCAACATCGCCGGTAAAAGATGTCTGGACGGTATTCCAGTGCCAGCATTGTTTCTACACCTGGCGTGATACGGAACCGCTACGCCGCACCAGCCGAGAACATTATCCGGAAGCGTTCCGCATGACCCAGAAGGATATTGATGACGCGCCGATGGTGCCGCATATTCCGCCGTTGCTGGCGGAAGATAAACGATAAAATAAACGGGCCCGCGCAGTCGGGCCTTTTTTTATATTTAATGAATCAATGAGAAATCTGTAGTCATTAAATTTTTAAATATCAAAAAAGTTAATAGAGCAGATACGTTTGCGAGCCTTTTTCCAGTTTATAATAAAATCAACGGGTTTGATAAATTGCCGATAAGCTTCGAGACCGGAAAAATATAGAATGGAGGTGGGTGCTTGAGGCTATCTGGCTTTAAGCATTTATAAAGATTCAGATAGACGAAAGCCCCAGAAGATATTTCTATCAACCGAGGCTGGCGTATGAACCATAACAATTCAGATGTTAGTCTCTTCTTTGCAGGGAGGCAAGACATGCTGACAAAATATGCCCTTGTGGCAATCATCGTACTGTGTTTTACGGTACTGGGATTGACGCTTTTGGTGCGCAGCTCGCTATGCGAACTCAGTATTAAAGAGCGTAGTATGGAGTTTAAAGCTGTTCTCGCTTACGAATCGAAGAAATAGCATCAGCGCGGGGGCGACCCCGCGTATTGGTTGTCAGGATGCATTCTCTCGCACCCATTTTGCATTTGTTAAAACGGCAGCACCGCAGGGCGCTGCCGTTTTTCACGTTAAACGAGAACTACACCAGGCTCTTCAGGCGATAGATCCACTCCAGCGCCTGGCGCGGAGTCAGCGAATCCGGATCGAGATTCTCCAACGCTTCAACCGCGGGCAAGGTCTCTTCCGGCGCGGAAAGCAGCGACATCTGGGTACCGTCCACCTGCGTGGCGGCAACGCTCGGCGCGATGCTTTCCAGCTCGCGCAGCTTCTGCCGCGCGCGCTTGATCACCTCTTTCGGCACCCCGGCCAGCGCGGCAACCGCCAGGCCGTAGCTCTTACTGGCCGCGCCATCCTGCACGCTGTGCATAAAGGCGATGGTATCGCCGTGCTCCAGGGCATCAAGATGGACGTTGGCCACGCCTTCCATTTTCTCCGGCAGTTGGGTCAGCTCGAAGTAGTGGGTGGCAAACAGGGTCAGGGCTTTGATCTTATTCGCCAGATTTTCCGCGCAGGCCCACGCCAGCGACAGGCCATCGTAGGTCGAGGTGCCGCGGCCAATTTCATCCATCAGCACCAGGCTATGCTCGGTGGCGTTATGCAGAATATTAGCGGTTTCGGTCATCTCTACCATAAAGGTTGAGCGGCCGCTGGCCAGGTCATCCGCCGCGCCGACGCGGGTGAAAATACGATCGATAGGGCCGATGTCGACTTTTTCCGCCGGAACGTAGCTGCCGATATACGCCAGCAGGGCAATCAGCGCGGTTTGGCGCATATAGGTACTTTTACCGCCCATATTCGGACCGGTGATAATCAGCATTCTCCGCTGCGGGGCGAGATGCAGCGGGTTGGCGATAAACGGCTCTTTCAGCACCTGCTCAACCACCGGATGGCGGCCTTCGCTAATCCGAATGCCCGGCTTATCGCTAAAGGTCGGGCAGCAGTAGTTGAGGGTCTCCGCGCGCTCGGCGAGGTTCACCAGCACATCGAGCTCCGCCAGCGCGCTGGCGCTCTGCTGCAGGTCGCCAAGATGCGGCAGCAGCATATCGAAAAGCTCATCGTACAGCTGCTTTTCCAGCGCCAGCGCTTTCCCTTTGGAGGTCAGGACTTTGTCTTCATACTCCTTCAGCTCAGGAATAATATAGCGCTCGGCGTTTTTGAGGGTCTGGCGACGGACGTAGTGGATCGGCGCGTGCTGGCTCTGACCACGGCTAATCTGGATGTAGTAGCCGTGGACGGCGTTGTAGCCCACCTTCAGCGTATCCAGCCCCAGATGCTCGCGCTCGCGAACTTCCAGTCTGTCGAGGTAATCGGTAGCGCCATCGGCCAGGCCGCGCCACTCATCGAGTTCCGCGTGATAGCCGGGGGCGATAACCCCGCCGTCGCGAACCAATACCGGCGGCGCATCGATAATCGCCCGCTCCAGCAGTTCGCGCAGTTCGCTAAATTCCCCCATCTTTTCCCGGAGCCGCTGCACCGGCGCGCAGTCGACGTCGGCCAGCATGGCGCGCAGCGCCGGCAGCTGCTGGAAAGCGTGACGCATACGCGCTAAATCGCGAGGGCGGGCGGTGCGCAGCGCCAGGCGCGCCAGAATACGTTCGAGGTCGCCGACCTGACGCAGCACCGGCTGCAGCTCGGTGTAATGTTCCTGCAGCGCGCCGATGGTCTGCTGGCGCTCTACCAGCACGGCGGTGTCGCGCGCCGGCATATGCAGCCAGCGCTTCAGCATACGGCTGCCCATCGGGGTGACGGTGCAGTCGAGCACCGAGGCCAGCGTATTTTCAAAGCCGCCGGCCAGGTTCTGGGTTATCTCCAGATTGCGACGCGTGGCCGCATCCATAATGATGCTGTCCTGCTGACGCTCCATCGTGATGGAGCGGATATGCGGCAATGACGTGCGCTGGGTGTCTTTGACGTACTGCAGCAGGCAGCCGGCGGCGCACAGGCCGCGCGGGGCGTTTTCAACGCCGAAACCAACCAAATCGCGCGTGCCGAACTGAAGATTGAGCTGCTGGCGCGCGGTGTCGATTTCAAATTCCCACAGCGGACGACGGCGCAGGCCGCGGCGCCCCTCAATAAGCGACGACTCGGCAAAATCCTCCGCATACAGCAGCTCGGCGGGGTTGGTGCGCTGGAGCTCGGCGGCCATCGTTTCGCGGTCGGCGGGCTCGCTCAGGCGAAAACGTCCGGAGCTGATATCAAGGGTGGCGTAGCCAAAACCTTTGCCGTCCTGCCAGATGGCGGCCAGCAGATTGTCCTGGCGTTCCTGCAGCAGCGCTTCATCGCTGATAGTGCCGGGTGTCACAATACGGACGACTTTGCGTTCCACCGGCCCTTTGGTGGTAGCCGGATCGCCAATCTGTTCGCAAATGGCCACCGACTCGCCCTGATTAACCAGTTTGGCCAGATAGTTCTCCACCGCGTGGTGCGGGATCCCGGCCATCGGAATCGGTTCGCCCGCGGAAGCGCCGCGCTTCGTCAGCGAGATATCCAGCAGCTGCGACGCGCGTTTCGCATCGTCGTAGAATAGTTCGTAGAAATCACCCATCCGGTAGAACAGCAGAATCTCTGGATGCTGGGCTTTCAGCTTGAGATACTGCTGCATCATGGGGGTGTGGGCGTCGAGATTCTCTAATGTACTCATCTGTTTTTGATGTCCATTTTCTTACGTTTTAACGCGTTAGCGGAGTTTATTGTTTTCATGACGTCGCGCTATTGCTCATCGGTTCCCGTGACATTGTGCATTTCTTTTCATTGACTCATAGGCCGCATGATAACGGAGTCTTCAGGTCAGGAAAACAAGAAGGCGCGGCGGGCCCATGAATCGTCTTCCCCCGCCTCTTAGCCGCTGCGTAATGTCCATTGCTCGGGCTGATTTTTACTATCCTTATATCAGGAAAAGCTATTTGTTAATAAATTGTGATCTATGTTACAATTATTTTACTATGAATATCTGTCCACTAGCATTTATTAATTACCTGACGCAATTTGTTTTTAGGATATATCTCAGCGCTCTGCGAGTTAATTTCCTATGGTGGCATTGTTCGCGAGGTTAAATCTTTTTTTAATTCCTCTGTAAATGTATCTCTTTTTACCTAAAAAATGATTTGTTAGTATTTTTGCCGACCAGGGGATCTGGCTTTAATTAAATTATTAATATTAATTAATAGTCTAATTATTGAAACGGATTTTTCGGTGATGCGGAGGGCTGGAAATTGTTGGGTGAATAGACTTCGGCAATTTTATAGCTCCTTACTCTTTTAGGATAAAAATTTATAACGCAGGAATTTTCTATGAAACTGAATAAAGTTGCTATGGCTGTGGCATTAACTGCTGCTCTCGGCTCAATGTCTGCACTGGCTGATACCACGAATGGCCAGATTGAGCTTCAGGGTGAGCTGGTGAATACCGCTTGTGGTTTAGCTCCGTCGTCCAGCCCGGTAACCGTTGATTTTGGTCAGGTTCCAGTTTCCCTGCTGCAAGGCGGTGGTCAGGCAACTGAAACCAAAAACATCGAGCTGCAGTATTGCGATACCACTATCGCCAGCAGCGCCGTTGTTTCCTATACCCCGACTTCGGTTAACCCGAACGATCCTACTCTGGCTGCATTTACTTCTGGTACTGCATCCGGTGCAGGTATCGGCCTGAAAGACAGCGCTAGCCAGACTGTAACCTGGGGCGCGCAGACCACTCCGGTCACCCTGGTTGATGGTACTAACACCATTCCTTTCGTGGCGTTCCTGAAAGCGGAAGCGGCAGCGAGCGGTTCTACCACTACCGTAACCGCAGGTGCATTCCAGTCAACGATCAATTTCACCATCGATTATCAGTAATCGATTTTGAATTATCGCTCGCGGGGAGAGATCTCTCCCCGCGATATTGGAGTAGGTGCCAGATAATATGGAATTCTGAGTATGGTTAAGGATACAGAGAAAAAGAGACTGATGGCGTTATTGGTATCGGGATTACTCTTTTCCGGACATGCTTCGAGTACTAGTTTTACGCCTGGCCAGCTGGCGCTTTCGGGGGAGTTGGTGGCTGCCGCATGCGATATTGACCCTAATTCGCGGGAGCTATGGGTAGATTTCGGTAACATTTCCGCTCGCGATATTAATAGCGATCAAGAAGGTAAGCTGATCCGGCCTTTTTTAGTGCGCTTAATTGGCTGCGCCTCTTTCGGCAGCGTAAATCAATCAACGCCAGGGGCTTATGCCACCATTACGTTTACCGGCAATGCTTCATCGCAGGACCCGACAGTATTAATTCCGGATGGTGAAGGAAAGGGTTTTGGTATCCAGATTCGCGATCGCCATGGGGAAATTTTAACGTTTGGAGAACCCTCATCGGGATATCTCCTGAGTGATGAGAATAATACGCTGAAATTTACCGCTACGCTGGTGCCGGTTCAGCAGCATATTAAGGCCGGGGATTTTTACGCCGTCACTCGTTTTTTTATGGATTACAACTAGAAACAAGCCAGCGATTGCTGTTGGAGCTTGTTTGTCGCGCACGATATTTTACTGAATGATTCGGGATGAATAGTCATGTCAGCAGAACAAAAAATAAAAATAATCCTCTCTCAGATGCTTTTTTTCTGCTGTACCTCTATGGCTTACGCCTCAACCGACGTGGAATTTAATACCGACGTACTGGATGCGGCCGATCGCGACAATATCGATTTAACCCGTTTCGCCACCGACAACTATGTCCCGCCGGGCGAGTACTTATTAGATATTAAAATAAATGGCCAGGCGGTCGGGCAGCAAAAGGTTCGCTATCTGGCTTCTAAAGACCAGAAGCATACCCAGGCCTGCATTAACGGCGAAATTCTTGCCAGATTGGCTTTGAAAGAGGACGCGCAGCAAAAGGTCGCACAGCCGTTTGCCGACTGCTATGACCTGCTGAGCCTTCCTGGCGCCACCCTCAGTAACTACGCCGGGGTGCTGGACATCACCGTCCCGCAGGCGTGGATGAAATACAACGATCCGAACTGGACGCCGCCGGAGCGCTGGGACCAGGGGATCGGCGGATTTTTGCTCGACTATAGCCTGACCGGGCAATATACCCGCCAGCTGGATATGCATGAAGATTACAGCACCCTGAGCGGATACGGTCAGACTGGGGTCAACCTCGGCGGCTGGCGCCTGCGCGGCGAATATCAGACCAGTTATTACAGCGCGACGCATCAATTTGATTTCGATATGAATCAGATCTACGCCTACCGCCCGCTGCCGATGATGGCGGCAAAGCTGACGGCGGGGGAGATCTATCTTGATTCTCAGGTCTTCGACACCGTGCGCTTTACCGGACTTAATCTCGCCAGCGATGAGCGTCAGCTGCCGCCAAACCTGCAGGGGTACGCGCCGGAAATTCGCGGTCTGGCCAAGACCAACGCCAAAGTGACGGTGAAGCAGAGCGGACGCATCATTTATGAAACGACGGTGCCCGCCGGACCGTTTAATATTCAGGATTTACGCAGCTCGGTGCGCGGTACGCTGGATGTGCAGGTGGAAGAGCAGGATGGCTCAATTTCGACTTTCCAGGTTAACACCGCCAATATTCCTTATCTTACGCGTCCCGGCTACGTGCGCTACAACGTGGCGATCGGCGCGCCGTCCCGCTATAGCCATAAAATTCAGGGACCCGGTTTCGCTTCCGGCGATTTCTCCTGGGGGATCACCAACGCCTGGTCGCTGTACGGCGGTTTACAAAGCGCAGGGGCCGAATATACCGCGGTCTCCGCCGGTATTGGCCGCGATCTCAGCGTACTTGGCGCCCTCTCGCTGGACGCTACGGAATCCTACAGTCAGCAGTCAAACCAGAAGCGGCTTAAAGGGACCTCGTTTAAGCTGAGCTATGCGAAAACGTTCGACGAATATAATAGTTCCATTACCTTCGCCGGATATCGCTTCTCGCAGGAGGACTTCCGCTCTTTCTCGCAATATCTCAACGAGCGCTATGAGGGTTACGACAGCCTTGGGCGTGAAAAAGAAGTTTATACCATCACCGGCAATAAAACGTTCTGGGCCGATGAGCCTGGTAAAGCGACCACGGTATTTTTGACCTACACCCATCAGAATTACTGGAACCGAAGCAGCCAGGATCGCTACGGCATCTCGCTAGGGCGCTCGTTTAACGTCGGTAATATTCGCGGGATCACCACTAATATTTCGGCCTACCGTTCGGATTACGAAGGGCGGAAAGACGACTCTATTGCTTTCTCGCTTTCCATTCCGGTTGGCGATAGTAAATGGAGCGGCCTCGACGTGCAGACCAATAACGGCAAAACCAGCCCGATGCTCTCCTATACCGACAGCAGCGACTACAACAACCTGTGGCGTCTGCGTGCCGGAGCGAGCCAGAGCGGCTATGCCAACGTCGACGGCTACTATCAGCGCCGCTCCCAGTACGCTGAAATCAACAGCAACGCCAGCTATCAGCAGGATCACTATCTCTCTCTGAGCAGCACCCTGCGCGGCGGCTTTACCGCGACCCGGCACGGGGCGGCGATCCACAACAGCGGCGCGACGCTCAATACGGCGCGCGTAATGGTGAACACCAACGGCATCGGCGACGTGCCGCTCAATGACGGTAAATCAAGAACCAATAATTTCGGCATCGCCGTTATTCCGGACATCGTGAGCTACAACAGCTTTGATACCCGGGTTGACGTTGATGCGATGTCGGAATCCATTGAACCGGCAAAAGCCATCAGCACCGCCACGCTGACCGAAGGCGCTATTGGTTATCAGACCTTTGGCATGGCGCAGGGCGAAAAAATGATGGGCATTATCCGCCTGGCTGACGGTACCTATCCGCCGTTCGGCGCCGAGGTTATCAACGGCGATGGCGTGAGCGTATCGATGATTATGGAAGGTGGGCAGGGATGGCTGGCAGGGGTGAATCCTCATGAGCTGCTAAGCGTAGTGTGGAGCGGGAAAAAGCAGTGTCAGATTGCCATCCCGCCGACCATAGAGCGTCGTTCGACAGCCGCGCTATTGCCGTGTAAATGACAGTGACAGTAATAAAAGGCCAAAAATGAGCATAACAAGCAACAAACTCTGCTGGATGGGCATTCTGATGCTGGCGGCGGTAAGCGGTACCGCGCAGGCGGGGGTTTCGCTGGATCGCACGCGTCTTATCATCACCGGTAAAGATAGCTCGGCGAGCGCCAATCTAACCAACACCAGCCCGGATATTCCGTTCCTGGCGCAATCGTGGGTGGAAGACAGCAAGGGCAACAAGATCACCTCTCCGCTGGTGGTTTTACCGCCTTTGCAGCGGATTAACGGCGGGCAAAAAGGGGTGGCGCGGGTCACAAAAACAGATGGTATCAACCAGCTGCCGCAGGACCGCGAAAGCCTGTTTTATTTAAGCGTGCGGGAAATTCCGCCTAAGCCAGATAAAGCGAACGTCCTGCAGCTGGCCATGCAGTCGCGGATTAAATTATTTTTCCGCCCGACCGCCATTATTCCCAAAAGCAAAAGCGAAATATGGCAGGACCAGGTCGTCTTTCAAAAGAGCGGCAATAAGATGACCGCGCAAAACCCGACGCCTTACTACATCACCATTATTAGCCTGTCCCGCGTTAAGGGTGAAAAAATCACTAAGTTCCCGGGAATTATGATTGCGCCGAAGTCCAGTCTGGAGTTCAGCGTGACCGATGGCGGCGTTAGAGAGTTTGCGATGATGTACGTGAATGATTATGGCGGACATCCAGAGCTGAAATACCGCTGTGAAGGAAACACCTGTAAAGCGCTGCCGCCATCGCAGCAAGGGTAATTAAAGAGGAACCTGATGATGAAAACGCGCCTATCGCTATTAGCACTGTTTGTATTCGGTATCAGTATGCCAGCGCTGGCCGACGCTGATATTCCGCTACAGCCGCAGCACTATAACCGGGATCATCAGGGGGAGGATGGCGGTAACGTGATATTCAATGGCTCTGTGTATGCCTCGCCTTGCGTGCTTGCCCCGCAAAGCCGCCTGCAGATTATTGAGATGGGCGAAATCAGCGCCCGGCGTTTTCACCAGGCGGGCGACCGTAGCCAGCCGGTGCTGGTTCGCGTCGAACTCAGGGATTGCCTGAAAGGCGCGTCGCAGGCGCGCGACAGCATCGCCTCACGGACGACGGGCAGTAGCAAGCATCTCTATACCACCGGCGAGCAGGCGGTTCAGCTCACCTTCATAGGCGAGTCGGATGAGCATAATCGCCAGCTGTTGCGCCTGACCGGCAGCATCTCAGGAGCCGGTATTCGCCTGCTGGATGTCAAAGAGCGGGCGCTGGATATTAATCAAACGCAGCCGCCGTTTATCGTGAAAACCGGCGACAGCAGCCTGACGTTTATTGCCGTGCTGGAATCGACCGGGCGAAACGTGACCGCAGGAAACTTTAGCGGCCTGCTGCGTTTAAAAATGGAGTATCTCTGATGGCGACGAGGGTTATCGGGCGGAAATCTTGTATCACGCTATTACTCTGCGGCGGCGTATTCACTCTCGACGCCAGCGCGGCGGTGGAAGGGGAAATTACGCCGGTTGGCGGACCTAAAATGTACAATATCGACGTCGCCAATCAGGATATTACCAACAATAGCATTGGGGCGACGATCCCTTATGTCTTTTCATTGGGCGGACAATATTCTGGTATCGCCAGCTGCACTATTCCTATGGAAAACGAGGCGATTTATTACTCTGCGACCGCTTCGCTGCTGCAGCAGGGAAGCACACCGGGGTATTTAAAACTTAATGATTATATGGATGTGAAAATTGAGATATATATCCGTGGCCAGCGCATGGAATATCTTCCGGTGCCTTTTAATAATGAGTCAAACCAGGCTTACCAAAATAAATGCGTACCGCCAACCACCCAGTTTAACAACTTTGAGTCCGGCGCTCAGGGGCGGGTAACGTTTATGATCACCAAGCCGATTGTCAACGGCGTTAACCTGCTGGGTACTGAAATCGCCAAGCTTTATGGTCGCCTTGGGAATTACAGCGCAGGGATGGGCAGCACTCCCATGTCGATTGTCTCGATTAATTCCGGGGTCATTACCGTTCCGGATAAATGTATTGTTAACTCAGGATCGCCGATCGTCGTTGATTTTAATACCATCCCCAGCGCGGGCTCGCTGCTTAACGGCAATAATTACAGCCAGTCCGTGCCGATTCAGGTGAAGTGCGAAGGGGGGAGTTTCGCCACCGGAAATTTAAATATTCGCCTGGGAATTCAGCAGGCCAATACCGCCAGTTTTAACAGCGACTATTTAGGCACCACCGGCGCCGTCGACCGCTCCAATCTTGGCATTATCCTGAAAGATTCCGGCGGCAATTTAGTCGCCGCGAATAAGTTTTATGACGTGCCGGGTTTTAATAACAATCAGGGAACCTGGAATTTGACCGCCGCGCCAATTGCCAATGCCGGAACTAACGTTCTCGAAGGGGATTTCCAGGCATCGGCCACCGTGGTCGCTGAGTTTCAGTAAGGGGACAGCATGCGTCAACTCATCGCATCAATGATACTCATAGGTTCGCTATCCGCAGCTGCTCCGGCGCATGCCATCGGAGAGCTGATCGGCGGCGATTTAAAATTCAAGGGAACCGTCATTTCCCACGGTTGCAGTATCGTGCCTTCGTCAAAAAACATCACCGTAGATTTTGGCCAGATTTCAACCCGCACGCTTTATGCGGAGGGAAAATCGCAGCCCAAAGCGTTTGTTATTGAACTCCAGGATTGCAGCACCGATGTTTTTAATTCCGTCACCGTGACCTTTAGCGGGACGGAAAATACCAATATGAGCGACCGTCTGGCGATTACGCCGGTCGCGCCTCAAACCGCCAGCGGTATTGGTATAGGTTTTGAAGAGAGTAACGGCACGGCGATTTTGCTCAATACGCCGACCACCGCCGTCGCTATTTCCGATGCCAACATGCAGTTAAATTTTAAAGCTTTTGTTGAAGGTGAACCGGACGCCTTGAGTAACAAAACCCTGGAAACCGGCGCCTTCCAGGCAACAGCGAATTATACCCTTAATTACCAGTAGAATAGATCAAGGATGATGATAAATGAGCCGTCGTTTCTTTCTCTACGATAAAAACATCTTTTTCGCGGAAGGCGTACGTTCAGTGGTTGACGATCTTGCCATGCATGAAGGTGACTGCGCGTTCACAAGGCTCGACCATTTCTCTGAACTGATCAACACCCTGTGTCTGCCTAAACAGAAAGATGAACTGCGCTGGGTCCTCTGCGATGTCGACAGCTTGCCGGACGAGCGTTTTAACGCGCTTTACACCATTAAAGAGCACTACTGCCGGGAAAATCAGCAGCTGGTTATTTTATTAAGCGAGAATAATATTTCGTTATTCTTTGCGCTGCATTCACTTCTCCCGGAAGCAAGCTGGCTTTTGAAGAATGAGTCCCTGGATAACTTTTTTAAGTTCATCGAAGGTGCTGATTCTATGCCAGCGGAAAAAATATTTTTCAGTCGCTCTTTGATTAATTATACCCGGCAGAAATGGTTAGCCAGGGATTTTAATAATAGTATCTCCAGTGATGACTGGTGGTTAATGGAAGAAATATTCAAAGGGAAGTCATTATCACAAATTTCCTCTGAACAAAAAATAGATGTTCGTCGCCTGAGCCGCTGTAAACGGGGGCTAATGAAAAAGTTAAACGTTAAAAACAACGTAGAGCTGTTTAATATTTTCAAGTGCATCGTAGCTACCCCCTGCGTATAACAGCGGATAAATATGACATCAAAAGAATTACTGGCAGGTTACTTAGCCAGTAGGTAAGTGCAAGAAAAACATATTTCAATATAAATTGTTAAGGATCTAACAAATGCAAAAATTAAGTATGATTGAAGCATCAGCTATTATTGGCGGAACTTGCAAGGAAACTTGCACCAGCTCTTACGAGACCGTGGTGGTGGGCGGTGTTTCAACCTGTAAACAAGTGACTACCTGTACGGATAAGCACGGCAACTCAACCGTGACCATGAAAGATGCGTCCGACGGTATGTGCGTCGTGCCGAATCGCATCCGTCAGTAATTTCTGTTGTGGTATATGGAGGGGAAACCCTCCATATATTTCTCCGCCATATTCGCGAGCCTGGTATCAAATGAAGATAAAACCTATTACCGCTGTTGGCTATACGTTTCTGGTGGCGTTAATTTCGTCGCTGATTACCGTGCTGTGCTATCACGTTTTTGTATTTAATACGTTTGCATCGAACAGCAGCGAGCCTTCGGCCCTGCGGGAAATTGACAGCGCAATCGTTGCCAGTAGCCCAATAAAACATGACAGCAGCATTATTGAAGTGATGTCCTACGGCTGTCACTACTGCGCGTCGAACGAGGAAGATATCGAGAAATTCGCCGGCACATTGCCTGCGGAGAGTACCTTTGAAGTTATCCATATCACCGCCGAAAGAAACGGTCTGGCAATTTATGCGCCGGTTTTTGCCACCCTCGAAGTCATGGGGCTTGAGCGCCAGATGCGCGACCAGGCTTTTAACGCGGTAATGACCCGCGGTATCAATTTAGCCGACGATGAAGCGCTCAACGGCTGGCTGAAAAAGAACAATATTGATGTCGAAAAATACCATCAGGTACGCCAAAGCAAAGCCGTTACTGAACGCCTTGAATATATGGCGAAAATTACCGAACTCTATGACATAAACGCCACGCCGCTATTTATTGTGAATAAAAAATACGTGGTGGCGAAAGATCGCCAGTTTCCTGAATTTGCTGACTATATGCGCCAGCTGTTAACTCAGGACAAGGAGTAAGCGTGACGCGCTTTCTGATTGTCTGGAGCGTCTTCAGCGTAAGAAAATGGTCCGCGCAGCTGAGCTGGCGCAGTCGCCCGTTTACTGGCTACGGTCAAAAGGCGGTGCGTGGGATTATGCGTTTTACCCCTATGTCGCTGCTGTTGGCGGCGGCTCGGGCGTTGTGCCGGCTGCGGCTGTTGGGGCGACAATATCGCGGACGTACCGCCGTGGCGACGCAAAACTACCGCTGCCTGACGGGCGCCGATAGGCGAATTGACGCCGCATGGATAGCCATGCGCCGCCAGCTGCTGGAGATGGGCGCGACCTGGGGACAGCATCCGGCCACTTTGGCCCAGATGCAGGCGTGCACGCGAGCGCTTGATGCCGTAGTCGCTCCGCTGGCGGCGCAGAGAACGCCGGTTGTTCTCGCACCGCTGCACTGCGTGTCGGATATCCTTGCAGCGATGGTTGGAGCGAGGGTAACGCCGGGTAAAGCCAGCGTGGTGGTCTCTTCCAGCGCGGAAAGCTATACCGTCGCCAGCCGCAAAATGGGCGGCGTCGCGCTCTCTTATTGCTCCATCCATCAGGATAATACGTCGCTTGCCAGCGAGCTGATGGCGCTAATGAGCAACGTCTCGGAAGGGCGGGAAAATATGATTATTTTCCCCGATATTCCTGCCGACTATACCGTGCAGACCCATGAGGCGCAGTCCGGGAAAATAAGCTGTCGGCTATTTGGCCGCCCGGCGAAATTACATAGCTGCGTACAGCGTTTTTCCCGCATTGTCTCGGCAAAGGTGGTTTTTTATCACCTCTATTATCAGCAGGGGATCAAAATAAAAATCTATTCCCCACTGACGCCAAAAGAGGTCGCGGCGAACCTGCCGTCGATGATTGAAAACACCCTGCGTGATTATCCGCAGGATTGGCTTTTATGGCACAGCCATTCGCTTTATTTTATTAATCACTGACCCATCATCATGAAAAAGATTATCCCTGATATGGTTTTCCAGGAAGAGACCAATGAGTGTGGCCTTTCCTGTATAGCGATGCTGGCGCAAACCCAGAATATTCAGTGCTCTCTCCCGGCTTTGCGGGAGATTTTCCCGGCCTCCGACCATGGGACATCGTTGAGCGATTTATCCGTTATCCTGCAACAGGTCGGCATCGCCACCGCGCCGGTGCTGTTCGATCACGAAGAACTCCATGCGCTGCCGTTTCCGTCCATTCTGCACTACGGCGCCAGCCACTATGTCCTGCTGGCCTGGCGCAAAGGGGATTACGTCTGCGTGATGAATCCGGCGATTGGCCAGCAGTGGCTGCCTTTCTCGGCGTTGAAAAAAGAGATTAGCGGCTACGCGCTGATCCTTGAAGAGTCTCCCGGCGTTATTGACCAGCAGGCGCCTGTTATTACCGGCGCACAGCAGGAGATGCCGCGGGCGATGAGCCTGAAGGAGACCGCGGCGGTGCCGGGCATTTATAAACTGATGCTCTTGACCTTCCTGGTGTCGCTCACGCTGTTTTTAATGCCGACGATGGTCAGCCGGGCGATCAATCAGGCTTTCTCTGACGTTCAGAATACGTCGTTTCCCTATTTGTGGTTCATCCTCGCTTTTGTCATTTCCACGCTGTTGGCGCTGGGCGTGAGGGTCATTAGCGAGCGTTTTATCCGCCGCTTTGTGCTGCTGAAGAGCGATATCGGTTTTTCCCGCTTGCTGAATAATCCGCTGCGTTTTTTTGAAAAACGCGCGCCGGGGGATGTGTTCAGCCGCTTTATCGCCTGGCAGGGCGGGATGCTGCAAAAAATCGAGCTGGATAACGGCCTCCGCTCGGACTGGATCATCTGCGTTATCGCTATCGGCATTATGTTCTGGATCTCACCGGTGCTGGCGCTGATTTCCGCCGTGGGCATTGTGGCGATGGGGCTGATTAGCGTCTGGGCCATCTTCCGCGACCGCTGGTATACGCAGCAGCTGCAGCTAAAAAGCGCGACGCTGAATGACTTTTTCATGGAAACCCTTCAGGGGGTATTAACCATTAAAACCGCCGGGCTGGAAACGCAGCGTAAAGCGCAGTTTGCCCGTTTGTCACACGACCTTTTCACCTGCCTTCAGCGGCAGAAAGTTTACCAGCAGGTAAAAGAAGGTCTGTATCAGCTCACCGGCAGCCTCGAGATGGTGGTCTTTATGCTGGTGGTGCTGCCGCTGGTGAGCGCAAAGCTTATCTCGCTGGGCGACTTTTTTGCCTATAGCTTTTTACGGCAGATTTTTACCTCCTACGTCACGCGGATATTCTATGCCGTGATCCGTAAATCGCAGCTGCACGTGATTGATACCCGCGCGCAGGGCCTGTTTACCCGTGAGGAACCTGCGACTCCTCAGTTATCTCCGCTGCGTGGGGAGGCGGTTCCACAGCTGGCGTTTGAGGCGGTGAGCTTTCATTATGCTCCGCAAAGCCCGGTGCTGAATGACGTTGATCTCCGGCTGGAACCCGGCGATCGGGTGGCGATTGTCGGCGATTCCGGCGCCGGAAAAAGTACCCTGCTACGGCTGATGGCCGGGCTTTTTTCCGCACAGCATGGGCGCATTCTGCTGGACGGCGAAGAGGCGACCGCCCGACAGCTGGCCTCGCAGGTGTGGCTGCAGAGCCAGGAAGACATCCTGTTTAACGCCTCGGTGCTGCAAAACATCACCCTGTTTGATCCGTGGTATAGCGACAGCGATCGTGGGCGAGTAGAGGCGTTGGTCGATAAAATGGCGCTGGGGCCGGTGGTTCAGGCGCTGCCGGGAGGGATGGAAGCGCTGATCCGCGAGAGCCATTCGGCGCTCTCGTTAGGCCAGCGTCAGCGGCTGATGCTGGCGCGGGCGCTCTACAGTAACCGGCCTATTTTGCTCTGCGATGAACCGACTGCCAATCTTGATGACGAAACCGCGGAAACGGTGATCGCCGCGCTGTGCCAGCACTGTCGCGAACAAGGCAAAACGCTGATCGTGGTGACCCACAGTGCGCCCATTCTGCATCACTTCACGCGGGTATATCGTCTGGATGAAGGCGAGCTGCGCGATATCGCCCAAGGAGCGCTGGGCCAATGAGGCGACAATTTTTACGCCGCCGTAAAGCGTGGCTACTTGCGCTAGTCGCGATCCTGGCCACTATCACCGCCGTTTTTTATCAGCGCTCGCTTCCGGCCCAGGCCGAGTCGCTCTACGCCGTTGCGCTCGAACGGGGGGATATCGAAAAAGTGGTGCTGGCGAGCGGGATTATTAAACCTGCCGTCCAGGTGAGCGTCGGCGCGCAGGTCAGCGGCCAGCTACGCAAGTTATACGTACGTCAGGGTGAGCGGGTGCGCAAAGGGCAGCTGCTCGCCGAAATCGACCCGACGCTGCAGCTTTCCGACTTACGCAACGCCACCGCGCAGCTGGCCAGCGCCAGAGCGCAAAAGCTGGCCTCCGAGGCCACGCTGGTGCAGTACCGCAAAGCGTTGGCGCGCGAGCGGGCGATGAATCGCGATGGCTCAGGGGTGAGCAGCGATCTTGAGCAGGCCCAGGCGCAGTATGCCGCACAGGTTCAGCAGATAGCGGTCAATGAGGCGCAGATAGTGCAGGCGGAAATGAGTGTGCAGTCCGCCAACGCCAACCTCGGCTATACCCGCATTCTCGCGCCCATGGATGGCGAAGTGCTGGGCATCGTCACCCGTGAAGGGCAAACCATCGTCTCCTCGCAAATCGCGCCGACCATTCTGGTGCTCGCCGATCTCGATAAAATGCAGGTCCAGACCCGCATTTCCGAAGCCGATATCCAGAAAATCCATCCGGGACAGCCGCTGTGGTTTTACGTTATTGCCGATCCGCAGACGCGTTACGAAGGGGAGCTTGGCTATGTCCAGCCCGCGCCGCAGGAGGCGCTGGAAGAGCAAAACGCCGGCGCTTCTGCCGGTAATCAGCAGAGTAGCGCCATTTACTATAACGGCACCTTTGAAGTGGATAACCGCCAGCGATTGCTGAAAACCTCGATGACCGCTCAGGTGTTTATCCGCATCGCGCAGGTAAAAGACGTGCTGCGCGTGCCGGTCGCCGCGCTGGGACGTTCGCTCGGCGAGGAGCGTTACATTGTGATGGTACAAACGGCGAGCGGCAGCGAGGAGCGTACCGTCCGTATCGGGATTAACGATCGTCAGTATGCGCAGGTGCTGGAAGGATTGCGGCCCGGCGAGCGGGTGGTGATCCCCCAGGACGCGGGGTCTGTCTGATGGCTGAGCCGCTGATCGTGCTGCACAACGTCACGCGTCATTTTACCGCCGGGACGCAGATTATTCCGGTGCTGAAATCCGTCTCCCTGACCATTATGCCCGGCGAGATGGTGGCGATTATGGGCGCTTCCGGCTCGGGTAAATCGACGCTGATGAACATTATCGGCTGTCTGGATAAGCCCAGCAGCGGCGAGGTGTATATCAACGACATCGCCATTCACCAGGCTGATAGCGCGTCGCTGGCGGAGCTACGCAGCCGCTGGCTGGGGTTTATTTTTCAGCGCTACCACCTGATGCCTTATTTGACCGCGGAAGAGAATATTGCCATCCCCGCGCTCTATACCGCGATGCCCGCCGCTGAACGCCAGGCGCGCATTGCGCTGCTGGCAGAAAAGTTGGGCATTGATGGGCGCTTACAGCATAAACCCGCGCAGCTTTCCGGCGGCCAGCAGCAGCGGGTCAGCGTCTGTCGAGCGCTGATCAACGGCGCGCAAATTATTCTCGCCGATGAACCCACCGGAGCGCTGGATAGCGTCAGCGGCCGGGCGCTGATGGACGTTCTGCACCAGCTGAACGCCGACGGGCACACGGTGATCATCGTGACCCACGATCGCGAGGTGGCGCAGCAGGCGCAGCGGATCGTCGAGATCAGCGATGGGCAGGTAGTTGCCGACCACGCCTATAGCGCGCGGGATAATCGTGACGTCCAGCGGCTGCCCACGGTACAGGATAACGGCCGGGCTTCGCTATCGCGCAGTATCGGCGAGTCGGTGCGCATGGCCTGGCGCTCACTGCTGGGACATCGGATGCGCGCCTTTCTGTCGATGCTGGGGATCATCATCGGTATCTCGTCCGTGGTTTCTTCAATGGCGGTGGGGGAAGGCGCCCGGCAGAGCATCATGAACGAGATTGGTAAGCTCGGTAATACCACGCTGGAAATCCGCCCGGGTACCGGCTGGGGGAGCGAGCGGCCGGGGATGGGGCGGGGGCTCTCCCTGCTG
>OBXK01000083.1_pt1 | contig 71710 bp, 42 predicted proteins | sample 1501371 | NCBI WGS metagenome assembly OBXK01 (sample SAMEA2580154, study PRJEB22360) | human gut metagenome | biome: human gut; feature: human-associated habitat; material: faeces | place: Denmark | collected 2008/2010
CGGCGAGCACATACTCGCCGGGCGCCTTGGTCAGGAGGCCATGAGGATGAGCACGCGAAATTCACAGCGGTCAGGCCCGCCCCCCTAAGGGCCTGAGGTGCTCAAGATTGGGAGCGACAAGCCCGACGAAGCGTACTTAGGTACGCGAGGAGGGTTGGAGCCCCAAGGTTGAGCGCCTCAGTGCCCTTAGGAAAGGTCCTCACCATTAGAAGCAATAACCTTCTTGTACCAGTCGAAGCTCTTCTTTTTGGAGCGCTTGAGGGTGCCGTTGCCTGCGTCGTCGCGGTCCACGTAGATAAAGCCGTAGCGCTTGGACATCTCGCCCGTGCCGGCGCTCACCAGGTCAATCGGGCCCCAGGTGGTGTACCCCAGCAGGTCAACGCCGTCATCGGTCACCGCGTCGCGCATGGTCTGGATGTGCTGGCGCAGGAAGTCGATACGGTAGTCGTCGTTGATGGAGCCATCCTCCTCGACAACATCCTTGGCGCCCAGACCGTTCTCGACCACAAACAGCGGCTTCTGATAACGGTCGTACAGGTCGTTGAGGGTGATGCGGAAGCCCAGCGGATCGATGGCCCAGCCCCACTGGCTCTCCTGCAGGTAGGGATTCTTGGCGCCGGCGAAGGCATTGCCCTGGGTGCGCTCGACATCGGGGTTATCGGCACCGGCGGAGCAACGGGTGCTGTAATAGCTAAAGCTGATGAAGTCGACGGTGTTGGCGGCCAGGATCTCGCGGTCCTCGTCCGTCATACCCACATCGATTCCCAGACGCTCGAGCTTCTTGACGGCATAGGCCGGGTAGTAGCCACGGCTCTGGACGTCGACGAAGAAATAGTTGCTCTGGTTGTCGAGCTGCGCCTGGCGCACATCGCCCGGACGGCAGCTGTAGGGGTAGTAGCTACCTGCGGCAAGCATGCAGCCGATCTTGATCTCGGGGTCGATCTCGTGGGCGATCTTGGTTGCCCACGCGCTGGCGACGAGCTCGTTGTGGGCTGCCAGGTACTCGACGGCCTCCTTGTTCTCGCCCTCCTCAAAGAACAGACCGGCACCCATAAACGGCAGGTGCAGGATCATATTGATCTCGTTAAAGGTAAGCCAGTACTTCACCAGACCCTTGTAGCGGGTGAAGATCGTGGTTGCAAGGTTCTTGTAGAAGTCGATGAGCTTGCGGTTGCGCCAGCCGCCGTACTCCTTGATGAGGTGAATCGGGCAGTCGAAATGCGTGATGGTCACGAGCGGCTCGATGCCGTGCGCCTGGCACTCGCGGAATACGTCCTCGTAGAAGGCCAGGCCGGCCTCGTTGGGCTCGGTCTCGTCACCGTTGGGGAAGATGCGGGTCCAAGCCAGGCTCATACGGAAGGTCTTAAAGCCCATCTCGGCAAAGAGAGCGATGTCCTCCTTGTAATGGTGGTAGAAATCGATGCCGGTCTGCGCGGGATAGTAATAGCCGTCCTCGAAGTCGAGCATCTTACGCTGGCCGGAGACCGCCGCATAGCGCTCGGGGCCGTGCGGAGCCACGTCCACGTTGGCAAGGCCGCGGCCGTCCACGTTGTAGGCGCCCTCGCACTGGTTGGCAGCCGTCGCGCCGCCCCACAGGAAGTCATTACGGAAAGCCATGCATCAATCCTTTCGCACGCTGTTGTCATAGGCTCAGTATCCCTGCAAACAACGCGTCGCTCAACGGCAACGGCGCAGGCCGATACTTCTTTTCGCGTACAGGCGCCCGGCAACCACCCCGTCTGACACTTTTTGATACCCACCTGCCCCAGCCACCGCAAAGGGGACAGTCACCTTTGTGATGGCTGGGGCCCGTTTGTCTCGATCTGTAACAGTTAGGCCGCCAAAACCGGGCCTGGTGTTACAGATTGAGATTGTTCGGCCTGTCCCCTGCAGTTTGTCTAAATCTGTAACAGGTAGAGACGATCTAGCCCGCTAGGTGTTACAGATTGAGACAGAAGATTCTAGTCCACGGTGATGTCGAGGTTCTTTCCGATGAGGCCCACGTAGCCGCCTTCGGCTGCCTTGGGGCTGTCAGCATGGCAGAGGACCCACTTGTCGGCCTTCCAGTAGCAGTAGCTGTCACCGGCGGCAGGCATGTCGGTTGCGGCCTCGGGGCGCGGACCGTTGGTACCGGCGGGCAGCGCCACCATCACCTGGAAGCCGCTTTCATCGACCATGCACGGCGTGTAGTGGAGCGTGGTGTTGAAGACCTCGACAACCTTGCCCGCCGGCACGCGGAACGCCTTGACGAACGCGGTATCGAGCTTTCCGTCCTCGATCTCCCAGCGATGCGCCACGAGCAGGATAAAGTCGCGGGCGCCCAGGTTAAACTCACTCGCGCGGTGATACTCCAGACAGTTGAGTCGTGTGTTGTGGCCGTTGCACCAGCCGAGCTGGAAGGGGCGGCCGCCGTATATGAGCAGGCCGAGCGTGTTGGCACCCTCGACCTGCTCGAGCTCGGGGGCAGCGGCCACGTACTTGCTGCCCTCGGGGACGGGTGTGGCGGAGAGCGCCTCCATGAGCGGGGTGGTCAGGCTGGACGGGACGTCGTCCCACACGCGACCATAGGGTTTGAACTCGGGATCCAAAACAGAGTAGATATGCATGTTCGCTCCTGTTCGTTTATGTGACAGTACGAACATTCTAGAACAATATCTTCCTGTTTTGAGCACTCGGCATGAAAAAGCGCCCCCGCAAAAGAGCGGAGACGCTTCTGGTACAAACGATATTCCTGCGAGCAGCCTTATGCCTGCTGATAGTGCAGGTGTGCCTCGTCGATCCCGTCCAGGTCGCGGTCGAGATAGCGGCGCGCAAGCCAGTTTGCCATGGGAAGGTTCTGGTCCAGGTAGTTGCCGCACTCCTCGGGAGCGGCACCGGGGACATCGCCCTCAAAGCCAGCGACAAACTCGAACAGCTCGCGCACGAGCGGCAAGATCTCCTCGCTCGTCAGCTCACCAAAGACAACCAGGTAAAAGCCCGTGCGACAGCCCATGGGACCAAAGTAGACAATGCGGCTCGACCATTCGGCATGGTTGCGAAGAAACGTCGCACCCAGGTGCTCGATGGTGTGGCACTCGGCCGTGTTCATGACCGGCTCCTTGTTGGGTGTGGTCAGGCGCAGATCAAAAGTAGTGACGGCGGCACCGGTCGCCGGATCGCGGTCGATGCGGCTCACATACACGCCGGGCTCGAGCAGCAGATGGTCAACGGAAAAGCTCGCGATACGCTCCATGGCAGATCCTCTCGGTAGTCAAATTGGGACAGGGCTCTTTTAGCTGGTTCGAATGGTCGCACCAATCATACCAGTCAAAAAAGCCCCATCCCAAATGAGCTGTCTGGACGCCGCGCAGCCGCCTAGGCCGTGTACGAGATAGTCGCGGCTACCGCGTGGCGCCAGCCGGCGATCTTTTTGGCTCGCTCGTCAGCGGGCATCACGGGCTCCACGATGCCGCGGGCGCCGTAGACGTCGACGACATCGCGCGCGTACATGCCCAGCGCGATACCGCAGGCCCAGGCCGCACCCAGGCCGCTCATCTCATCGTTGCTCGCGATGCGGATGGGCGAGCCAACCAAGTCGCTCTCAAACTGCATCAGGTACGCGTCGCGCGTGGGACCGCCGTCAACACGAAGCTCGGCCAGCGCCGCGCCCGAATCCTCGACCATCGCATCGATCACGTCAAAAATCTGATAGGCGATCGACTCGTCGGCGGCCTTCACGAACTCCGCGCGACCCGTGGTGCGTGTCATGCCAAAGACGCAGCCCTCGGCGTCACTCGCCCAGTGCGGCGCGCCCAAACCGGTAAACGCCGGCACAAAGTAGACGCGGCTCGCCGGATTGGCGGCGTAGCACAGGTCGGTAACCTCCTCGGGGTTATTGATGAGCTCCAGATCGTCGCGCAGCCACGTCTTGACGGCGCCGGCGTAGCTCACGTTGCCCTCGAGCACGTACTCGGTCACGCCGTCCATGCGCCATGCGAGCGAGCTCGAAAGCCCGTGCGAGCTGGCAACGAACTCGTCGCCGACGTTCATCATGACCGAGCTGCCGGTGCCATAGGTCGCCTTAGCCATACCGCGGCTGTGGCAGCCCTGCGCGAACAAGGCCGCGTGGCTGTCGCCCAGCACGCCGTGAATGGGCACGGGCGCCGGCAAAAAGCCGCCCAGATCCGTCATGCCGAACAGGCCATCGGAATCGGTCACCTGCGGCAGGCAGGCCACGTCGACTCCAAAGGCCTCGCACACCGGCTCGCTCCAGCAGCCACGGCGCAGGTCAAAGAGCTGCGTGCGGCTGGCATTGGACCAGTCGCAGCGAAACTCCGCGCCGCCCGTGAGCGTCCAGACCACCCAGGCATCGATGGTGCCCAGGCACAGCTCGCCTGCCGCCGCGGCCTCGGCAGCAGCGGGAACGTTCGCAAGGATCCAGGCCATCTTGCCCGCCGGATAGTAGGGCGAGAGCACCAGACCCGTCGTGTCGCGCACCAGCTCGGCCACACCCTCGCGCGCGGTCAGCTCGTCGCACAGCTCGCGGGCGCGGGCGCACTGCCACACCACGGCGTCGCACAGCGGCTCGCCCGTCGTGCGGTTCCAGGCAACGGTGGTCTCGCGCTGGTTGGAGATGCCGATGCCGGCGACGTCGGCCGGATCGACCCCGGTCTCCTCCACCACGGCACGCGTCACGGCCAGCACATTGGTGGCAATCTCGGCCGGATCATGGCTCACCCAGCCGGCCTCGTTGACAATCTGGCGATGCGAACGGTCGGCACGATGAATCAAATGGCCGCCCTCGTCCACCAGCAGCGCCTTGGTGCCCTGCGTGGATTGATCGATTCCGATGATGTAGCGGCCCATGGCCACCCCTTTCAAAACGAATGTGACAAAGGGACGGTCCCTTTGTCACATTCCAGTTACTCTGCGGGCAGGAACTCGGCAACGGTCTTGGCGATTCCGACACCCGTCAGACCGTAGTGTGCAAAGACCTCGGGGCTCGTGCCAGTGATGACCGGCGCGTCGGGCAGGGAGAGACACTTGACCGGACGCGGGCAATGCTCGCCCACCACCTGCGCGACCATAGAGCCTAGACCGCCGAAGGGGCTGTGCTCCTCGACGGTCACGACGGCGCGCGTGGCACCGGCGGCCTCAATCACGGCCTCGGCGTCGAGCGGCTTGACGCAGTACATGTCGAGTACCGTTGCCGAGATGCCCTGCTCGGCCAGCAGGTCGGCAGCGTCCACGGCATGGCGGACCATCTCGCCGGTAGCGACGAGCGTCACATCGGTGCCGCGGCGTACCCAGGTGGCGCGATCCATCTGGAACGGGCACTCGTCCTCGGTGTACACGTCCTCGACCGGGTTGCGGCCCACGCGGATGTAGGCCGGTTTGTTATCGGCGACCAGGGCCCGCACGAGCTCGGCGGTCTGGAAGCGGTCGCTCGGCAGATACACGCGCATGTTGGGAATCGCGCTCATGGCGGCGATATCCTGCGCGGAGTGATGGCTCATGCCCAAAGCGCCGTAGGACACGCCGCCCGAGATGCCGATGAGCTTGACGTTGGTGTTGGAGTACGAAACGTCGACCTTGCACTGCTCATACGAGCGCGTGGTCACAAAGGACGCCGGCGAGGCGGCCCAGGCCTTCTTGCCGCACGAAGCCATGCCGGCAGCGATGCTCACCAGGTCCTGCTCGGCAATGCCGACCTCGACGGACTGCTGGGGATACTGATCAAAGAACGGCGTGAGCGATGCGGAGCCGCGGGAGTCGGAGCACAGGACGACGATATCCTTATCGGTCTTCGCGGCCTCGAGCAGCGTGTCGCAGATAACCTTGCGATTGGCGATCTTGTTAGCCATTGATGGCCTCCTTATGGGCAGCGAAATCGGCGATGATCTGGGCAAATTCCTCATCATTGGGCAGGTGATGATGCCAGGCGGCCTTGTCCTCCATAACAGGCGAGCCATAGCCCTTCACCGTGTTGAGGATGATGACCGTGGGCTTGCCGCAGGTCTCGGCCGCAAGCGTCAGCGCGGCGTCGATGGCCCGGACGTCGTTGCCCGGAATGGAGAGCACGTTCCATCCGAAGGCTGCCCAGCGCTCCTCCTGCGAGTCCTGCTTCATAACGTCCTCGGTGCTGCCGCTGATCTGCAGGCGGTTGCGGTCCACGAGCGCGCACAGGTTATCGAGCTGGTAGTTGCCGCCGCTCATGGCGCCCTCCCAGACCGAGCCCTCGGCAAGCTCGCCGTCGCCCATGATGGTGTAGACGCGATAGTCGCGGCCGTCCATCTTGCCGGCGAGCGCCATGCCCACGGCCACGGGCAGGCCGTGACCCAGCGAGCCCGAGTTCATCTCGATGCCCTTGAGCTTGTTGTTGGGGTGGCCGATGTAGGGGCTGCCGAACTTGGAGAAGCGGGCCTTGACGTCGTCGAGGTCAAGATAGCCCTCGTGGCAGAGCACCGCGTAGTAAGCCTCCATGGCGTGGCCCTTAGAGAGCACGAAGCGGTCGCGGTTGGGATCGTCGACGGTCTCGGGCGAAATGTTGAGGTGGTTGGCATAGAGGGTCATGAGGGCGTCAATCACCGACATGTCGCCGCCGATGTGGCCGCCGGCGCCAGCCATGATGATATCGACGCAATCGCGGCGAAGGTCCCAACGCAGGGACTCAAGCTCTTCGATAGTTGCCATTTCTACTCTCCTCGCAGGTAGGCTTTGACGTCTTCTTCAATCGGGTCGTATAAGTCGGGGGCAATGCCGATGTACTTGCACGCCTCATAGAGCACCGGCACCACGTTGGCGTGAATGGCGACGCAGTAGTGGATGTAGGGACCCTCGACGATCTTGGCCTCGAGGCGCTTGAGGTTGTCGACCTCGACCCACAGGTAGGTGCCCATGCCGGCCGGGCCGTCGATGCCGCGGGCGTTGCCCAGTAGCAGCGAGTACTCGCCGTTGTCACCGTCAAAGCGGGCAAGGGTGAGGTCGCCGTGCTTGGCCTCGGCCGTCAGCGCGCCGGGGTGATCGAAAGCCAGCGGGTAGGTGAGCTTGGGCTTGACGGCCGCGCAGCTGCAGGGCCAGGGGCCGCAATGCTGCAGCAGCTCGCCGTTCTCGTTATCGGGATGGCGCACGGTCCAGTCGGCGAACATGCCGCGGTGACGGCCCAGGTCGGCGGCCTCGACCATCAGCGCGGTGATGGCGCCGTGGATATCGGTCTCGCATACGATAGGAATGCCCATCTCGTTGAGGATGGCGTTGGCGGCGCAGGGCATAATGCCCAGCTCGTCCTGCAGAGCGTTCCAGCACTGAATGGCACCGGCGTTGCAGCCATACTTCTCGACCAAGCGCTTCATGGCGATGGCAAGACCGGCGACCGCGGGGACCTTGTCCTCGGGGATGCAGATCTCAAAGCTGTCGTTGATGTGGGCAAGCATGGCGGCCATGGCCTGCTCGTCGGCCTGGGCGTCGCGCACAGCCTGGACAAGTTCGGTCATGGGGATAGGCGAAAGCTGGATGTTGAACTTCTCGAGCAGCTCGCCCTCGTTGCACATGATCGACCAGAAGTCGAACGGACGGGTGGCCATCTGCAGGATGCGGATGTGCTTGAAGGTCTTGACCACGTTGCAAACGGCCAAAAAGTCCCAAACGCCGCGCTCGAACTCGGGGTCGGTCAGGCGGCAGTTGGTCATGTAGGTGAAGGGAACCTGGAAGCGGCGCAGGACCTTGCCGGTGACGAACAGGCCGCACTGGCTATCGCGCAGGCGTGTGCCGTCGGGCTCGGGGCGCTCGTCGCGCGGACCCCACAGCAGTACGGGTAGACCGAGCTCGCGGGCAAGGCGAGCGCAAACGTACTCGGTGCCAAAGTTGGCGTGGCACAGCATAATGCCATCGACGCCCTCGGCGCGGAATTTCTTGACGATGGGCTCGATATGGCTGTCGTCGAACAGCAGGCCCTCTTCATTGATGTCGTCGATATCCACGATGTCGACGCCGATCTCGCGCAGGCGATCAGCCGTCAGGCCGCGATACTTGATTGCGTCCGGCGCGCTAAAGATGCTGCGGCGCGTGGGCACAAAGCCGAGCTTGATCTTGTCCATGTACGTCCTCCCCTAATCACATGTTCAGTAAACAGACGCATGTTTCGTTTTGTTCTGTTTACTAAATGTTTTACTCTTTTGTTTAATAGTCTAGCGCGAAAGTCCCGTAAACGGTAGAGAAATCAGCCTAAACGGTATGTAAACAAACTGAACATACAAGGGAAACAAAAAGAGGGCCCCGAAGGACCCTCTCTTAGTAGCGTTAGATATGGCTGCCTTAGCGAGCTTTGCCGCCCTGCGCCCCGGCGTTTTCTTCGCCTAGATCTCGCACACGCTCTGGCGCTCGACAAAGTAGGTCGACACGGCCGTCTTGCAGGTATAGCTCTTGGGGTTGCGGATGTTGCCCACCAGGCGACGCACCGCGATCTCGCCCACCTCGTGCTTGGGAACATGCACCGTGGTGAGCGGCGGGTTGGAGAAGGCGCCCAAAGACAGGTCGTCAAAGCCGATGATCGAGACATCCTCGGGCACGCGAATACCGTGCTCGTTGAACGCGCGCATGGCGCCCACGGCGAGCACGTCGTTCTCGGCAAAGAAAGCCGTCGGCAGATCGTCGCGCGAGACGTTGTCGAGCCACACGCCCATGTCGCGATAGGCACCCTCGAGCGTGGTGCCCAACGTGACACGCCATGCCGGATTGGCCTCGAGGCCCGCGTCCTCAAGCGCTTGGCGATAGCCGCGCTCGCGGTCCTTAAAGTTGCGGATCCGAAGGTCGCCCGCCAGATAGCCGATTTGCCTGTGGCCTTTCTCGATAAGGTAATCCACGGCACGCAGCACCGAATCGGTGTTGGCGATGACTACGGCATCGAAGTACTGGCGATCGCTCCAGCCGTCGAGCACAATCAGGTGGGCGGCAGCGTCGGCGAACAGGGCGTAGTCCTCCTCGCCCAGCTCGGTGCCCATCAGCACGATGGCGGCCGACGGGTCGGCGATCAGGCCCTCGACCTGCGGGCGCACGGCGTCCAGGTCGCTAAAGTCGAGCGAGACAAAGCTCGTGCTCATGCCGTGGCGACGCGCCTGGCGCTCCACGCCCTCGATGACCGCGGGATGGAAGGTGCTCTCGTCCAGGATGGCGCCCGTCTTGCGCGCAAGCACAAACTGGATGCTCTCGAGCTGCGTCGACTGCTGATAGCCAAGCGACTGCGCGCACTCCAGGATGACCTTGGCGGTCTCCTCGCTCACGCTGCGCTTGCGGTTGAGCGCGTTGGACACGGTTGCGGGCGAAAAGCCGGTAATGCGGCTGATCTCGCGGACGCTTGCTTTAGCCATCGTTCCCCCTAGCATCGGTCGCGGCCGAGCATCGTGGCTTGACCGCCCCGTGGCTCGGCAACTAAACGACCGCAAATTCAATCTAAACAGAATAGTAAATGTTTATTAGCTAGTTTAGCCTGTTGTCAAGCGAAGTGGCACGACTATTCCCCCAACGGGCGCATTTGTCCATCTTAACGTTATTACGCAAGGTCTTCGCCATTGCTTGCTATTACGCGTCGGTACCATTCGAAGCTTTTCTTTTTACGTCTCTCAAACGAGCCCGCACCGCTATCGTCTCGATCGACATAGATAAACCCGTAGCGCTTACGCATCTGTCCTGTGGCGACCGAAACCAAATCGATCGGGCCCCAACAGGTATATCCCATGAGTTCCACCCCGTCGAGCTCGACGGTCTCCCTCATCGCCTCGATGTGGGCCCGCAGGTATTCAACTCGATAGTCGTCTTCTATTTCACCCGAATCTTCCGGCACATCAGGAGCACCCAAACCGTTTTCGACGATGAACAGCGGCTTTTGATAGCGATCCCAGATTTCATTCATGGTGACGCGCAGCCCTTTGGGGTCGATAAACCTCCCCCAAGGCTCCTGTTTTAGATACGGATTAGGCGCCGAGCGAAGAAGGTTCGAATCGAACTGACCTTCCGCATGCGCTTTTGCGACGCGCGTCGAGTAATACGAAAACGAGACGAAATCGACCAGGTTTGCAGCCAGTACTTCGCGGTCATCATCCCGATAGGGCACCTCAAAACCATGGCGGGCGTATTCCTTGAGAACATAGCTCGGGTACGCACCGCGCACCTGGACGTCGGTAAACATGTAATGGCTGCGATTCTCAGCCTGCGCAGCCAGCACATCGTCCGGATCACATGTAGCCGGATAGAAGACACCTGCGTTGAGCATGCAACCGATCTTCGCCCCAGGGCACAGTTCATGACACGCCCCGACCGCACGGGCGCTCGCAACCAATACATGGTGCACGGCCGTGTGAACCGTTGCATAGCGATTCTCCCCTTGCTCGAAGATGATCCCCGCCGCCATAAAGCACGCCTGCGTCATGATGTTGATCTCGTTAAAGGTCAGCCAATAATTGACCAATCCCCGATAGCGCTCGAACACGGTACGCGAATATCGCTCGAACAGGTCGACCAACCTGCGATCGCGCCATCCGCCATACGCATCGACGAGATGCATGGGGACATCATAGTGGTTGAGCGTCACCAAAGGCTCAATGTCATGCGCGCGACACGTCCTAAAAACATCCTCGTAAAAGGCAAGGCCTTCTTCATTGGGCTCGGCTTCGTCTCCTTTGGGAAAAATGCGGCTCCAGGCGATTGATAAGCGCAGGCATTTAAAACCCATCTGGGCAAACAGTTCAATATCCTGCTTGTACCTATGGTAAAAATCAATGCCCTTGCGAGCGGGATAGAAGCTGTCGGGTGCCAACGCACGCGGATCAAGGTCTCCCCGCATGACGTCCATGCGTTGATCGCCAAACGGCAGCATGTCGGAATTGGCTAAACCGCGACCGCCTTCGTTCCATCCTCCCTCGCACTGGTTTGCAGCCAGAGCCCCGCCCCATAAAAAATCTTCTCTAAACATTATGGTGTCGTCCTTTCTATCAAATTCCCGGCCCACACTGTCGAACGCAACGGACTCGGCAAGTGCCGCGCAACAGCACAGTACCGTTGCGCGGCCAAGGGGTCGGACCGCGCAACGGCTGGGGAGCATATTTGTGTAGTAGCCTCTTATGCCTCGACGGATTCAACGGCCTCAGAATCGCCGCTCTTGGACTTCAACGGCATCTTCTCCTGTCCTTCAAATCCAAAAATCATCGCCAACGCAAACGTCACGGCACCGCCAGCAAGACACCCGATGGTGCCAGGGATGATATCCTGAGCAAACATGAGCACGTTCATCCATGGGAAACCAACGCCAGTGAAGATATAGACGTTGGCATGAAGAAGGCTTACCAGCAGACCACCGACAGCACCACCAATCATGTTCCAGGCAAGAGCCTTCTTGTCGCGAAACAGGATGCCGTAGATGATGGGCTCACTCACGCGACCGAAGGCATAGGTGATGAACAAGTTCCAGCCCGTGGCTCGACTCTCCTTGCCCTTAGCGCGCAGGCCATAGGCGAGCGCGATGGCAAGCGTGGTGTAGGCTACAACCGCGGTGCCGGGGTATAAGATGGCGTCGTAACCGTTCTGGAGCGCGGCGGGCAATATGGCGGTATAGATCGGCACGTGCATGCCGGTGGCGATGATCAGATTCCAGAATGCGCCGATAACCGCGGTCGCAGCGGGACCGGCAACAGAGGCGAGCCAAATGATGAAATCGGCCACAAGGCCCATGACAAATTGGACGGCAGGGCCGCAGAGGCACAGCGCGACCGGCAACATCACGAGCACCGTACCCACGGGTACGATCAGAATGCGCAACATATCAGGCGAGATCTTCTTAAAGAAGCGCTCAACATAGGACTGGGCCCAGGTGATCAAGATGACCGGAAGAACAGCCTGGGTGTAGTTGACGAGCTGCATGGGGATGCCGAAGACGCTGAAAGGCTTTCCGTCCTCAACAATAGCGAGCATGTCGGGATAAATCATCACAACAGCGATGAGCAGTGCCAGCACAGGACTCGTTTTGAACTTCTTAGCCGAGCTATAGGCGGCAAACACCGGGAAGTAGTAATACGCCGCATCGCCCACCAGGGAAAGGATCCGATACAGGTCGCTCGTTTCGGACATAAAACCGGCGCCTTCGGGCCCAAACAGAATAACGAGCATCTTGAAGATACCGGCGACACAAAAGATCGGAAGGATCGGGGTGATAGCGCCGCTCACGGCATCGAGCAGCTGATTGAAGAGGTGCTTGGGCGCCAAGCGCTCCTTCCAGCTAAGCTGAGGGCCATCGAGTTCCTCGTCAATCGATACCGTGACCTCGAATCCGCCCTGCTTACAAACCTCGTCGTAGACCTTGTCGACCGTGGGCCCGACCACCAGCTGCACCTGCCCTCCGGCGTGCACGACGCTGATGATAGACGAGATGTCCTCAAGCTTCTCATCATTCGAGAGGCTTTCATCCTTGAGGTTGAAGCGCAGGCGCGTCATGCAATGCGTAACCGAAGCCACGTTTTCCGCCCCGCCCACAGTGGAGAGAATCTGCTCTGCCACCTTTTTGTAATTTGCCATCATTGGCTCCTTTGCACAATCTTGGCTTACTGTTCGAATCGGCAAAGGTCATGCCCCGAATGGCTACGGGTTACAATCCTTTTTTGGAGATGATCCGGTTGAGATGGATCATCAGATAGAGTTCCTCCTCCTCGGAGAGCGTGGCGTCCCACGTTTCACGACAATAGGAACCGATATGCTTCACGCACTCTGCCAACTGCGGAAACTCCTCACGAAAGTTCTTGTACATCTGCATGTTGGCGCTGTTCAGCGACTCGCCGGCTTGAATGCGCTTGAACAGGTACCGCAGATGCGTGGCGAAGCGGGTGAAATCAAAGGAATCGCGGTCGACAATAATGCGGAAATCGCTTTCGAGAATCTCGATAACGTCCTCGAGCATATCGTCGAACTGCTTTGCGGGCTCGGCCGTGGCTTTGACGGCTTCAACAACCCGTGCGTTCACGAGATTCATCGCAATACTGGCAATCTCATCCTTGGGAAGCCGCTCTCCGAGCTCCTTCTCGAGTCGCATGACGATAAACTGGGCAGCCTTGTATTCCTTCGGATACGTCTCCCGCACTTCATAGGCAAGAGGCATCGCGATGCGGACCCCCTTTTGGGCTCGCGCAACGGCAAACGACAGGTGATCAGCCATGAACAGCGTCGCATTGGTCGAGAGGTCGTAGGGCAGTTCGTTGGCAACGATGTCCATAGCTTTCGCCGCAAACATCACGATATCCGAGGGAAGATCCCTCATGACATCTTGTCCTTTAGGATCAATGTCGTAAAACGTATGCTCGATTTTAGAAAGAGGGAGCTCTCGAGGAAAATCTCCGCCGAAACCGACGCCCCTGCCCATGGCGATGACATCTCGCCCCTGTCCGTCACGGCAAAGAACCGCGTTGTTGTTAAGCTTTTTAATTGCAAGCATGGTGAACCTCCTTTCAAGAACACTCACAGAAAAAGGCATGATAGCCAATAGCAGTGCTATTACGGTCATGCCTTACGTAACAATCCGTGTTGTATTGCTCTTGGGCATGCCTCCACACAGGAGTAACAATCCAAGATGCAGAATGCATTATAGCGCTCTCCCCGCCCCGGGGACCATCGGGCTGGCGAACGGTAGATATCGGCCCGCCAGCGGCCACATCGAGCAGATGGGCGTGCTTCGATCCCGAGCCTAGCCTAGGATGCGGGCCATGCGCGTCTTGAACTCGGACAGGAAGCGCGGGGCGTCAACAGTCAGCGCCACAAGCGCGCTCTTGTCCGGATCGGACAGGCGGTGCTCATCGCAGATGGTGCGGCCGCGATACTCGCCGAGCAGGTCGACGCGCAGGTTACAGCCGAGCGCGCCCACGAGCGTGGGGTCAATCGCCACGGCGACGGCAAGCGGATCGTGCAGCGCGCAGCCACCAAGGTAGGGGGCGTTCATCTCGTACGAGCCAATATAGTGCTCCACCATGCTCGCAAATGCGCAGCCCGCCATGGTGCCCGAGCCCGTCCAGCCGGCAATGTCGTGGCGCGTAAGCACCACGCGATGCGTCACGTCCAGGCCCACCATGGTGAGCTTGCGACCCGAGCGCAGCACGGCATCGGCCGCCTCGGGATCGCTTGCCATGTTGGCCTCGGCGCCCGCGCTCACGTTGCCGGGCACGGTCAGGGCGCCGCCCATCACCACCACGCGGCCGATAGACATCACCGCTGCCGCATCGCGCTCCAGGGCAAGCGCCAGGTTGGAGAGCGGGCCGGTCGCTACGTAGACCAGATCGGGACCATAGGTGCGCGCGGCATCGATCAGATAATCGACCGCAGCGTTGCCGTCGGCAGACGTCGCCCCTACCGGCTCGTAGGGCGATGCGGGCACGCTCGCGCCGCCGATGCCATTCTTGCCGTGAATGAGCGCGGTGGACGCCGGCGGCGTATAGGGCTCAGTCGCCTGCAGAGGACGGTCGGCACCCAGGTACACCGGCACCTCGGGACGACCCAACAGGTCGAGCACCGCCAGGCAGTTATGCGCCGACTGGTCGACGCGCACGTTGCCAAAACACGTGGTAATGCCCACGAGCTCAACCTCGGGGCTCGCGATGGCATAGGCAAGCGCCATCGCATCGTCCACACCCATATCCAGATCAAGGATCAGCTTCTTGATTGCCATTGTTCTACTCCGCTTCTCCGTCTTGTACTAAATCGTCTAAATCAAACACGCGCTCAACTTCGGCGCGCGTGGGAATCGACTGCTGCGCGCCCAAGCGCGACACCGTCACCGCCGAGGCGCGTGCACCCGCCGCCATGCACTCAAAGAGCGGCAGGCCCTCCACACGAGCCGCGGGAAAGCCACCCTCCAGCGCCTGGATATGGGACCGTGCTCGAAAGCGCCGGCATGCGCAGCGGCTCGCCGTCATCGCCAAGCGTAACCGACCCGGCGCCGCCCAACGTGATGACCGCAGCTCCGGCACCCTTGGCGAGCAGGGCATTGAGCGCCGCGACGCAGCTCGCATCATCCGCGGGCAAGATGCCCGTCAGCACCTGGCACTCAGTCTCGTTGGGGCAGACCAGGTCGACCGCAGGCCAGACCTCCGCAGGCAACTCACAGGCAGGCGCTGGATTAAAGACCGTATAGAACCCCAGCTCGTGAGCGCAAACAAGCGCCTCGGCAGTCGCCGCAAGGTCACATTCGCCCTGGGCGATAAAGACGCTTCCGGCAGCCGGGGCAACCTCGCTGGCGTCGCCGTCGAGCTCATCGGTCACCAGACGTCTCAGCGCGCAGGCAACGTCCTCGCCCGCAAGCGCATGGTTGGCGCCCGGCGACAGCACGATGCGGTTGTCGCCCTCGCAGCGAATGATGGTCGCCGTTCCCGTCTCCACGTCACCGCGACGCGCTACAAAGCCACAGTCCACGCCGGCGTCTTGGAGCCCCGCCACGAGCGACGTGCCAAATGCGTCGCAGCCGACCGCGCCGATCATGTGCGTGCACGCGCCCATACGCGCGGCAGCTACGGCCTGATTGGCGCCCTTGCCGCCGGCATTGCTGATAAATCCGCTGCCGCCGACGGTCTCGCCCGCACGCGGCATGCGCTCGCACGCCACCGAAAGGTCCATGTTCATGCTGCCGAACACCGCAACGATGCCGCAATCTGCCATGGAAACCTCCTCGTCCGCGGGCTCTGCGCCCGCTGTTGGCCGTCAATCGTGCGCTCTCGCGCCTCTATAACTTTAGTTCACTTTGATGTGGACGCGCACTTGAGCTTGCGCCGGCAGCAAGCATTCACAGGAGCAGGCGGTTACAATGAAGGCGTGCTGATTATTCTCGTCATTGGATGAAGTTTTATGGAACAATTCCCGCGATCGAGCTCACGCAGCTCACGCCACGCGAGCGATCAACGAGCGCCGCACGAACGTTCGCGCGCTAACCGACAAGCCACCGAGCCGCGCCGCGCCGCAGACTCTCATCGCGTGCCCGCCAACAAGGGTGACCGCACCAACAGCGCCGCAAAAGAACAGGCGCCCACGCGCCCCAAATCTCGCTATATCCCCGCCCTCGACGGCCTGCGCACGCTTGCCGTCGTCGCAGTGGTGCTCTATCACCTCAACCTCACGTGGGCTCAGGGCGGCCTGCTCGGCGTCACGATCTTCTTTGTGCTTTCGGGCTATCTGATCACGCGCTTGCTGCTCAACGAAGTCGCTAAGACCGGCCGCATCGATCTTAAGAGCTTCTGGATTCGCCGCATCCGTCGCCTGGTCCCCGCCGTGGTAACGGTAGTGTTCGTGACCTGCGCGCTGTGCACCATCTTTAACCACGTGATGCTCACCAAGATGCGCCCCGACATCCTGCCGTCGCTGTTGTTCTTCAACAACTGGTGGCAGATTGCCCAAAACGTCTCGTACTTCAATGCTCTGGGCGACCCCTCGCCGCTCACGCACTTTTGGTCGCTTGCCATCGAGGAACAGTTCTACCTGATTTGGCCGCCACTGCTGTTTGCCATGGTATCCATGCATGTGAGCAAGCCCAACACGCGCCGCGTGGTTCTGGGCCTTGCCGCGGCATCCGCCCTCGCCATGATGGTGCTTTACAACCCTGCCGCCGACCCCAGCCGCGTGTACTACGGCACCGACACCCGCGTGTTCTCGCTGCTGCTGGGTGCCTGGATGGCCTTTATCCCCGATCGCGACCTGGCGCCGGTGCGTCTCGCTCATCGTTTGGGACTCAATCGCCTGGCTGGCGCCGCCAAGCATGGCAAGAACGCCGAGGGCAAGCCTGACAAGAAGGTCGACGAATCAGCCGAGACCGCCCCGGCACAGCCGAGCGCCCTCGTACGCTTTTGGTCCTCGCCCGCGTCCATCGATGTGTTGGGTGTCGTGGGCCTGGCTGGCCTTGCCACCATGGTCGCGCTCACCAACGGCTACACCGCGTTTCAGTATCGCGGCGGCACGCTGTTATGCTCCATCCTCACGCTCATGGTCATCGCGGCCTGCGTGCAGCCCCAGGGAATGGTTGCCCGCGCGCTGTCCGCCGAGCCGCTCGTGTGGGTTGGCAAGCGCTCGTACAGTATCTATCTGTGGCACTATCCACTGCTGCTGCTTATGAACCCGGTCGCCAACATCAGCGATACGCCCTGGTGGCAGTACATCTTGCAGGTACTTTTGGTGGTCGCCGTAGCCGAGTGCTCCTATCGCTTTATCGAAACACCGTTTAGGAAGGGCGCCTTCGGCCGCACTGTCGCCGAATTCCGCGATGGCACCACCACGCCCGCCAACTGGGCACGCGCGCACGTCCCTGTCTGCGCAGCCTGCACTGTCGTGTTGGTCGTTGCACTGGGCGGCCTGATCTTTGTGCCCGAAACGTCTGCACTGAGCGGCGAGGGCGCAGAAGTTCTGAACAAGGAAGCCAAAAACACCGCGCCCACCGACCAGCAGGCGGCCGACGACACCGACAAGGACAACGACGGCTTCCCCGATGGCTCCTACGACCTGTTGATGATCGGTGACTCCGTGTCGCTGCGCGCCGTTGATTCCTTTGACGATGTGTTCCCGCACAGCCATATCGATGCCGAAAAGGGTCGCCAGTTTGATGCGGGCCGCGCGACATTTGAGGGCTATATCCAGCAGAACCTTGCCGGCAAGATCGTGGTCTTTGCCCTGGGCACCAACGGTTTGGTAACGGACGCCCAGGTCGATGCGATCATGGCCGACGCCGGCGAGCAGCGTATTGTCGTATTTGTAAACACGCGTAGCCCGCAGCCGTGGGTCGGCTCCACGAACCAGGCCATCGCCAACGCCGCCACGCGCTACAAGAATGTACGCGTTATCGACTGGTACGGATATAGTGCCAACCGCAATGATCTGTTCGATGGCGATGGCACGCACCTCTCGAACGCGGGTGTGACCGAGTACCTTAAGCTCATCCACGATGCCGTCAAGAAGGACCTGCCCGTGCATCCCGAGGATCACGTTAACGATCCGCAGCCGGCGGCTGTCAAATCCGCTGCCGATGCACTCGTCAGCGCCCTCGCCTACAAACCGCACAAGCTAGGCACCGACAAGTAACGCGCAGCCAAATCTGCTTCTACCCGCAGCAAACAACCCAAAATCGCTCTTTTCGAGCCGACTCCGAGAGGCCGTGGGCAAAAAACAGGCCGCAGCCCATGGCGGCGGCCTGTTAAGAGTCCAAAAGAGACGCTACGCGCTGTAGCCCATCGCCTGCAGCACAAACATGACGACCGTCAGCACCGTAATCACACCGATAGTCGCCCAGGTGAGAACATTCCACACGCGGCCGTTGCGGTTGGCGCCCATAATGTGACGATCGGCGGCAATAAGCACCTGAAACACCAGAACCACGGGCAACAGCACGCCGTTAATGACCTGCGAGGTCATCATAATCTGGAACAGGTCGACACCGGGCATGAGCACCAGCACGGCAGAGATGCCGATGATGGCCGTAATGATGCCGCGATAGACCGGGGCCTCGTCCCAGCTGCGATCGGCACCGCGCTCCCAGCCAAATGCCTCGCAGATGGCGCTGGACGTAACGCCTGGCAGCACACAGGCGGCCAAGAAGCTCGCCGCGACCAGCCCCGAGGCAAACAGCACCGTGGACCACTGGCCCGCGATGGGCTCCAATGCGCGGGCGGCATCGGCAGCGTCGCTAATCTGAATACCCGCGGGGAACAGCACCGTACCGGTCGTGATGATAATAAAGCCGGCGATGACATCGGCAGCAATCGAGCCGCTCACGGTGTCGATGCGCTGCAGCACGATATCGTCCTCGCCCGCATTCTTATCGACCACGTTGTTCTGCGCCAAGAAGATCATCCACGGCGCGATGGTGGTACCGATCGTTGCGACCACAAGCGACACGTAGCTGGGGTCATTTTGGATGTTGGGCACAACCAGATCGACCGCCACCTCGCCCCAGCTGGGACCAGCCATAAATGCAGCGACAATGTAGGTCACAAACACGCAGCTCACCAGCAGCAGAATCTTCTCGATGCGCTGGAAGCTGCCCGACATGGTAAGCATCCAAACCAGCAGCGCCACGAGCGGCACCGAGATGCTCGCCGGCACGCCAAAGAGGGCAAGACCGCTCGCGATACCCGCAAACTCTGAGATGGTAACGGCCGTGTTGGCGATCAGCAGCGCCGCCATGGCCAGCACGCTCCTGCGCACGCCAAAGCGCTCGCGGATGAGCGAAGCCAGGCCCTTGCCTGTGACGCAGCCACAACGCGCCGCAGTCTCCTGCGTCACGATGAGCAGCACGGTCATGACAGGAAGCATCCACAGCATCTTGTAGCCATAGCTGGCACCGGCGCTGGAATACGTGGCGATGCCGCCGGCGTCATTGCCCGAAAGCGCCGCCAGAAGGCCAGGGCCCATGGCGCCAAAGATGGCCGCGATGGTCAGCTTTTGCTTGGTGCTCGCCTTTTGCTTCGTGTTTTGCACGCGACCACCTACCCCATGACCGACATGGCAAGCAGCACCGCGGCGATGCAGTACGCCACGCACGAAATCATGACGGCAATGACGTTCATGGCGGTGCCCGACGTATTGAGGTCGTGCTCATCACGCCAGAACAGCACCATCAGGTAAATCACGGCGCTCATGTTGCCAATCAGACAAACGATGGCCGCGATGTTAAAGCAGCCGGTAAAGAGTTGCTCCTCAAACATAGGCGCGTCGAGGAACGCGGCGGTGCGCACCAGTTGGGCGCACAGGTAGGTCACGAGCGACAGAATTAAGCCCATGCCCGTACTCTGGAAGAAGAACCCCAGATACGGCTTGGGCTCATCGTCATGGCCGTCGTACTCCAGGAAGTAATTCTTGACGAACGACACCATGCGCGAGGCAGCCAACAACACGAGCGGCATGGCGCACATGGGAAACACCACCAGATGCGCGGAGCCCAGCGCCGTCCCCAGCACTGTTGCCATGATGCACGAGGCAATGCCCCACACGACAACCCAGTATTGGCGATGCACAAACCAGCTGAGCACATTCGTCGAGTCGTCGGACGCGCTGTCGCCCGAGCCGACGCCTGCGATCTGCAGGTCCTCCTGGTGTTCCTCGGCGATAACGTCCATGGCGTCATCAAAGGTCACGATACCCAAAATATGACGGTTCTCGTCGCAAACGGGGATAGCGACCAGGTCGTACTTGGTCATCTCGTCCGTTACGTCTTCCTGGTCATCGTCGGGCGACACATAAACCAGGTCGCGATAGGCCAGCTGGCCCAGCGTGGCGTCGCGGTCGGCCACGATGAGCGTGCGCAGCGAAAGGACGCCGGTGAGCATACCGCTCGGGTCCTCGGTATAGACGTAGTAGACGCTCTCGAAGTCCTCGTCGAGCTTGCGGATCGCCTCGATGGCGTCACCGACCGTCGCCGTGGCGGGCAGGGAGACAAACTCCGAGGTCATGATGCGACCGGCAGTGTTGTCCTCATAGCCCAGCAGGTTACGAATCGCCTTCTCCTCCTGAACGCCCATCAGGCGAAGAAGCTTCTCGGCCTTCTCGTAATCGAGCTCGTCGATCAGGTCAGCGGCGTCGTCCGGGTCCATCATGGCCAGCATCGACGATGCATCGGTGTCGGACAGGCCCTCGAGCATCTCGGTCATAAGTTCGTCGTCATCGAACTCCGAGATGGCCTCGGCGGCCTGGGCAGTATCGAGCTGCGCGAACACCTGTGCACGCAGGCGCGGGTCGAGCTGCTCGATAATGTCGGCAATGTCAGCAGGATGCAGCTCGCCAAGCGTCTTGTGCGACACCGACAGCTGGATGTTCTTAGTCGAACGGTCGAGCAGGTCCATGTAGGACCAGGCGATGATGTCCTCGCCGAGCGGATTGCCCAGGTGCTTCATAAAGCTCTCGACGACATGCTCGAGGGCGGGGCTGATCGCGCGCAGCAGACCGCGAGCGCCAACTTCGGCACCCAGCAGGCGCAGTTGATTTTCGCCCGACATGGAAAACTTGATGTCGTTTACGCGCACGACCTTCATGCCCTGCGTGTCGACAATCTGCTTGTTGAGCACGTCGCGGGCGAGCAAGAGTTCGGTCGGCTGCAGGTACGAAAAACGGATTTCGGTGGCCGGCGACTTAAGGTGCACACCCGTCTCGTCGATACGGTCGACCCATTTGCGCCAGCTGATCATAAATGGCGTCTTGCCGGGTCCGCGGAACGCGAGCGACGTCACGTGCGGAAAAACTTCGCCGGTAGCAATGCCAAAATCGTTCACAACGCCGAGCTTTTCGCCATCGACGTCCAAGACCGGCAGTTTGAGCATCTCACTCAGATAATTCACTGGTGCTCCCCATCATTATCCCTTCGGACTGCGGCCATGCCGGCGCGCCATCCGTGGACTATTAGATATGTATACGCATGCGCGGGCGGCACGCCGCTCGGCGCTCACACCCCGTACATGCGCAAGAAGCACCTGCATGGGGTCATCGACTGTATGGTCGAGGTTTGGATTTCACCTGCAACCTTTCTCTTGACCCTTGTTATCCGCAGTAACTATAGCATCAGCATCGCGCCGTGGCGCCAAATTTATGCTCCAAACATCGCAGGCATACCAAACGCTGACGCATCCGCGACATAGTCATTGGGGACGTTCTTACATGACTAGTCTGTGGTGTCGTCATCTTCGGCGAGCTGGGGGAACACGGCGTTTTTGGGCATGGCGGCCTTCGTCAGCGAGGTGAGCTTTTTGCTCAGCGATGTATCCGTCTTGACCAGATCGCTCAATGTCACGATTTTGTAGCCGTCGGCAATAAGCCCGTCGATAATCTGCGGCAGCGCCTCGAGCGTCTGCTCGGCACATTCATCGTTGTCGGTCAGCAGCACAATGTTGCCCGGCGTCACCGAATCGAGCACCGTCGAGACCTGCTCGTCGGCACCGTTGAGCAGCCAGTCGCCCGAATCGATATTCCACGAGACCACGGCAGACACCAGGTCCATCGCATCAATCCAGTTTTGCTCGTCAAAGGCTGCGTAGGGAGCACGCAAAAGCATCGTCGACGTTCCGGTCGCGGACTTGATCGCCTCGGTGCCCTTCGAAAGCTGCTCGCGCACTGCATCGCGATCCTTGCCCTTGAGCGATTCGTCGCTGTAACTGTTGGAGCCGACCTCGCAGCCGGCATCGACAATCGCCTTGGCAGTAGCGGGCGAGGCCTCGGCCGCATCGCCCGACAGGAAGAACGTCGCGGTGACGCCCTTTTCCTTGAGCACCTGCAAGATTTGCTTGGTCGCGCCGCTCGGGCCCTCATCAAACGTCAGCGCCACGTACTTTTCGTTGCCCTTGGGCGCCACGCTCGCGCACTCGACCACGCAATCGGTGGCAGGCACGACCTCGCCGCGGTCCTGCGTCTTGCCCGATTGTTCGCCGACCCACACCTCAGAGCGACCTTGGATGCCCCACGTCTTGACGTACTCGATGGCACCCGTGCCCTCGACCTTGAGCTTGGGCTCGATAACCGTCGCCTGGACCTCGTGCTTCTCGTACGTGTCGCGGCCGTCCTTGACCGTCACCTTCTCGCCGCCCGTAAGCTCGCGGCTTTTCCACTTGCCCTGTTTTATGCGCTTGCCGTCCACCTTTACCGACAGCTTTTCGCCGCCATGGCGGGTCAGCACGCTGTCGTCAACAGCCAACAGATCCCCGGCGTCGTAGGTATCGGACAGCTCCTGATCGTCGATGAGATTTTGCAGCGTAGAGCCGACGCGCACCGCAGTCTCCTGGCCGTTGAGGACGACATCCACGCTGCGGTTGACGTAGCCCACAACGGCAGCGATAAACAGTACGAGCGCGCAACCCACGGCGATGAGCGCATAGGGCAGGCGAGACGAACGACGGGGCGTGCGGCTGTTGCCGATGCGAGCGCTGCGGTCGCTAAACCCACGGCTATGGTTGAGGTACATCGCGCCGGGCTTACGGCGACGCTTGCGCTGGCCGCTGGGCAGCTGCCCCAGGTCGCGGCGCGCCGTCGGACGCGCACCCGAGCGCCCGTTTACGTTAGATCCGTTTTGGCGCATGTGCCCTCCCCCATAAACACAGCGAGCCGGAGCAACAGGTCTCCGGCTCGCCTCCCATCATTTGGTACGTCGCTATTTGCTAGCTTTTGACGAGCCCCCGCTCGCCTTTTGATATTCGTCCTTAAAGGCCTTGAACATACCGCGCGTCTTGCCAAGCTGCTTGCCCAGTGCGCGGCTGCCCTTGTCCACGGCGACCGAACCCTTGTCATCGAGCACCTTGGCGCCCTTCTTGACCTTATCGCCCACCACGACGCTTGCCTCGGCAGCCTTTGCAGCGACGCCGCCCGAATACCCGATTGACTTGACCTCGTCCGAAACGATCATCGCGCCGTCTGCATAACCGCGCAGCATCGTCGGCGGCATCTGCGTGTCGCCCACCAGCACACTCGAGGCGGTGCCGGCGGTCACATAGAACGACTGCACGACACCCGAACGCGGCTTGAACTCCACATCCGAGCAATAGCCCACGACATCGCCCGACTCCGTGCGCACGTCCATGCCAACCCAGATAATGCAATCGTCCAGGTTGATGTCGAGGCGCTTGGCCGCAGCGGCATCATAGGTGCCCTTGACGTCATCAACCGCGATGGCGCCCTCGTAGACGCCAATGGCATCGAGCGCCACAAATCGATCAGGGCGCTCGATCATACCCGCGATATCGGACTGGCGAACCATAAAGCCCACCACGCGCGTACCGCCCGGGGTAAAGACCGGAAAGTGAATCTTGCCAAGCTTTTTAGGGCTGCGCGGCGTGCCGTCTTTTTTGGTGCGCTTATCCTCGGTAGGCTTGCGATAGATCTTGGCGCCGACAAAATCCCCAGCGCGCATTATGCCTCGGTCGAAGGCTCCGCGGCCTCGGTGTCGGCCTCGACGGCGTTCTCGACCACGACATCGGCGGCGGGCGTCACGTTGCCGCCCGAGATGGCGTCGTTGAGCTGCTCGCGCAGCTGGTCCATGCGCTCGCGGGCAAGGTCAACCTTGGCACGCAGGTCATCGGTCTTGGCGTCGACCATCGGGCCAAAATCGTTGACCGCGGCGCGGGCCTCCTCGGCACCGTGCTCGTAGGTGTCGCGCATGTTATCCCAGGCGTCGTTGGCGATATCGGCAGCCATGGCGCGGGTCTCGGCGCCCGAGCGCGGAGCTAGGGCGACGCCGATGATGGCACCGGCGGCGGCACCAAAGAGCGCGCCCGAGATAAAGTTGAAAGTCTTACCCATGTTCATTCCTCTCCTGCGGGCACCTCGGCGCCCACCGTTTGAATGCTGTCCATTATACCCGCAGCACAGCACTTGCCGTCTTGCTCATCTGCGTACGGTAAAGGCGCAGGTACATGATGGTGATAAGCAAGTGAGCCTACTCCTGCGGCACGGCCGGCATGGCCACCGTGGCGGCCGGGTCCTCGCCGGCGCCGTCAACGAGCGGCAGCGCTCCCTCGTGCGCAGGGGCAACCGGAGCCGTCGCAGCGCCACCGTAGACGGCAGCGGAGGCCTCGTGGCTTTCGGCGGTCGCGCCCTCGGTATCGATTGCCTCCTGCGGCTCGTCGTCAAAGCTCGGGACGCCCTGGGGCTCCGCGGACTCGAGCTCAACGGTCTCCTCAGCAGGGGCATCGTCGGCAGGCTCAACGGCAGCCTCGGCAGGGACATCGTCGGCAGGCTCAACGACAGCCTCGGCAGGCACCTCGCCCTCGGTCGCGTCCCCGGCCTCGCCCTCGGCGTTCGCTGCGGCGACGGCCTCGTGCGGGTCCTTACCCTCGGCCTCGGCACGCATGCCCAGCACCAGGTTGCGCAAGCCTGCGACCGTGCCCTCCACATCGGGAACGGGCTGGTCGGCATGCAGATAGGCCCAATCCATCATAAAGGTCGCCGAAGACAGCGCGCCGATGGCCAGCGCGTCGTCGGGACACGAAAGCTCGACCTCAAAGACACGCTCGTCGTGCTCGCTTACGCGGGTGCGGCCGCACGAAATGCTGCCGGCAAGCCCGGTCTCGTTCATGAGCTCGACCGTCACGTGCTCCAGCAGATGGCAAAGCTCGGTCTGGCCCATGCAGTCCTGGAATTCGCGACCGGAATCGCCCAGGCACAGATGCTTGGCAATCGCGGGTACCAGGTAGTACACGCGCGCCGTGGCCTCGATGTCCTCCGAGGTCATGAGCGGCATGCCGGGGTTCACCAGCACATGCGCGCAGATCTTGTCCTCGCTGACGGTGACCTTAAGGATGTTGAACAGGCCTGCCATAACTCTCCCCTACTCTTCCTTGCCCTACTCGTCGCCGTCGTGCGGGTCCGCAAAACCCGCGTCCGGCGCCGCCGGCTTATCTGCCGAGGACTCGGAATCCTTCTTATCGGTTTCGGCCGGAGCGATCACGCGAATGAGCGAGATGCGCTGGCCACGCATCGACTGCACCTTAAACTTGTACCCCGCAACCTCAAACACCTCTCCGATATCGGGCACCGAGTCGCAAAGCTCCAAAATCCAGCCGGCGATGGTCTCATAATCATCGCTTTCCTCGAGCGGCCAACCAAGCTCAATCGCGTCATCGCACGAAAAACGCCCATCAACGAGCCACTCGCGGCGCGAAAGGCGCGTGAGATACTTGTTGTCGGGGTCGAACTCGTCCTCGATCTCGCCGACGATCTCCTCGACGATGTCCTCGATGGTGATGATGCCGGCCGTGCCGCCGTACTCGTCCACGACCACCACGATCTGGTCGTGCGAGGTCTGCATCTCGGACAGCAGCGGCAGGATGTCCTTGGTGTCGGGCACAAAGGTGGCGTCGCGCAAAAAGCCGGCGATGGGCTGGTCGCCCTTGCCGTCGAGCGCGGGCTGAATCAGGTCCTTGATGTGCGCGATGCCGGCGACGTTGTCGGGATCCTCGTGATAGACGGGGATGCGGCTAAAGCCGGTCTGGCGCATGGTGGACAGCACGTCGGCGACCGTCTCGTCGTCCTCGCACATGGTGGTGTCCACGCGCGGTACCATGACCTCGCGGGCAACGGTGTCGCCCAGGTCGAAGATCTCGTGGATCATGCGCTTTTCCTCGTCGAGCAGGTCGTCCTGCTCCGAGACCATGTACTTGATCTCTTCTTCCGAGACGTTCTGACGGTCGTCGGCACTCTTGATGCGCAGGATGCGGGCCAGGCCATCGGAGCAAGCGCCGGTCAGCCACACGAGCGGACGAGCGATCTTTTGGAAAAACGACAACGGCCCCACGACCTGCTTGGACACGCCTTCGGCGTTGGCCAGGCCGATGCGCTTGGGCACAAGCTCGCCGATCACGATGGACACGAAGGCGACCGCGACGGTGATGATGACCGGCGCCAGGCCGCGCGCGATGGCGGAGAGCGGCGCGATGCCAAAGCTCATGAGCCACGTGGCGAGCGGGTCGGACAGACTCGTCGAGGCGACGGCGGACGAGGCGAAGCCCACGAGCGTGATGGCGACCTGGATGGTGGCGAGCAGCTGGTCGGAGTCGGCAGCCAGCTTAATGGCACGCTCGGCGCGCTTGTCGCCTTCCTCGGCCTCGTGCTCCAGCACGGCGCGCTTGGCCGTGGTGAGCGCCATCTCGGACATAGAGAAGTAGCCGTTGATGAGGGTCAAAACGAGGGTGGTGATAAGGGAGATGGTTATGTCCATCGGGAGTTTCTCGAACCTCCAAGATTCGGGACGTCGGATTAAAACGTTGACGGCGGATACGGCAATTGCACCGGCGCCCAAACAAGGACGCGGGCGCGCAGGCGTGGTCGCTAGATTACGAAGAGAATCACCGCCATGAACTGGAAGATGCTGCCGGCGAGCACCCACAGGTGAAACACGCTGTGAAGATAGCGCACGTTTTTGGCGATATAGAACGGCACACCCGCGGTGTAGCACACGCCGCCGACGGCGAGCAGGGCAAGTGCCACGGGGTTGAGCAGCGCCACGAGCTCGGGCAGCTTAAAGACAACGAGCCAGCCCATCAGCAGGTAGACCAAGCCACTTACCCAATGCGGCTGGCGCTCGCGCATAAAGCACTCGAGGGCGATGCCGATAATGGCGATGGCCCATACGGCAAAGAACAGCGCAGCGCCGCCGTCGTTTGCGAGCGTGATGAGGCAAAACGGCGTATAGCTGCCCGCAATGAGCAGGTAGATGCAGCTGTGGTCGATGATGCGAAACACGCGCTTGGCGCGTGCGGGCTGAATCGCATGGTAGAGCGTGGAGGCAAGGTATTCGAGAATAATGCTGACACCATAGACAATCGCCGCGGCCATGTGGGCCGGGCCTCCGCCGCGCAGGGCGGCGAATACGATCAGGAGCACCAGGCCCGCGATACCCAGCAGGCAGCCGACACCATGGGTGACGGAGTTCATGATCTCCTCACCCACCGTGTAGCGTGGAACGGCCGCGGTCTTGGGTCGCGGCTTAGAACTGTCGCTCGAATCGGACATGCCGGTTACATCCTCCAACGTAAAGAGTTCTCAACACTATATCAAAGCGTCTGGGTACGTGCGAAATTTGCACTATACGCGACCCCTTGTTTACCCATTCTTTGCCTGTTGACGCATCAACGGCGAACGTCCATAATGCGCTTGCATTAAATGTTGATGTATTAACATCTTATAGGAGAATACCGCATGGCTCAAAACGCACGTTCCCATCGAAAGCTCAAGATAGCCGGCATCGTTGCACTGGTGGTTGTCGTTGCGCTGCTCGGATTTGCCGGCAACTTCCTGTTTGACTTCGCGCTGAATCCCCGCGCGCCATACACCATGAAGATGATGCAGGATAGCAAGAACGACAAAGAAGGTGAGCAGCCGGATGCCGAGGATACCGAGGCGCGGGCATGGTTTAAAGAGAACCGCGAGAGCAGGAGCCTCACCGCGGACGACGGGACCGAGCTTGCCGCCTGGTATTTTGCTGCGTCGGAGAGCACGCACGACTACGCCGTCTGCCTGCATGGATATACCAACGAGCCCATCGGTATGGCCCGATACGTCAAGCGATTCCACGACCGCGGCATGAACGTACTCGCGCCCGCCGCGCGCGCCCACGAGCGCTCCGGCGGCGACTATATCGGCATGGGCTGGCCCGAGCGCCTCGACATCGTCGCATGGATCGAGCGAATCGTTCAGGCTGACCCCGAGGCGCGCATCCTGGTCTTTGGCGAGTCGATGGGTGCGGCAACCGCCATGAACGTCGCGGGGGAATCTCTGCCCGCAAACGTGAAATGCATTATCGAGGACTGCGGTTATACGAGTGTTTGGGACGAGTTTTCTCTGCAGCTCAAAGACGTGTTCGGTCTGCCCAGCTTTCCCTTGCTCGATGTAGCAAACTTGGCGTGCAACGTGCGCGCGGGTTACGACTTTCATAGGGCGAGCAGTGTGGAGCAACTCAAACACGCGACGGTTCCCATGTTGTTTATCCACGGCGACCAGGACACCTTTGTGCCGTACGACATGCTCGACCAAAACTACGACGCGTGCGCCAGCAAGGTCAAGCAAAAGCTCACCATCCATGGCGCCACCCACGCCAAGAGTGCGCAAGTTGACCCCGAGCTCTACTGGAACACGGTCAACAACTTCCTCGACGAGTATTTTTAGGCAAAAAGCAACGTCTGGAGCTTTATCTGACCCCCTATTTTCGGAAGTATGCGGCAAAATCTGGAACTGCCGACCAGACCGCAGTTTTACCAACAATTTATCAGGGGTTTTGTTGCCAAAAAATGTCGTGTGCTCGGCGATCTCGAAATTTGCCTCATACTTCCGAAAAGCCGCCCGTGGACACTGTGCTCACGGGCGGCTTTTGCTAACGTTGCGCTACAAAAGCGCTTGATATGTCCAATAGACAGGTGCTACTTGACCTCGATGAGCTCGTACTCGCTCGTGCCCAGGCCGATCTTCTCGGCATGCGCGATGCACGCGCGCCAGTCGGTGTCAGGATGTGTGATGCAGAAGGGGTCACGCGCCTGCTCGCCCTCCAGATGCTCGTGGTTATGCTCCATCTTGGCCGCGCTATCGGTGAGCTCGGTGTTGGGCAGCGGCTCGGATGCCATGACGGCATCGGCGCAGGCCTGGTCGATGGCGACCGGGTCGAAGCTCGCAAACATACCGATATCGTTGACGATAGGCGTGTCGTTTTCGGGATGGCAATCGCAGTTGGGGCTGATATCCATGGCAAGCGAGATATGGAAGCTCGGGCGGCCGTCGACAACGGCCTTGGTGTACTCGGCGATCTTGCAGTTGAGCACGTCGGCCGCGGCGTCATAGCCGGGCTTGATGCAGTCCTGGTTGCATGCCGCAATGCAGCGCCCGCAGCCCACGCAGCGATTGTGGTCGATAGCGGCGACGTGCACCGTGCGGGTGTTGCCGTTGGCAAGCTCGCGCTCGCGGGTGTCGTCGAACGAGATAGCGTTGTGCGCGCAGATCTTTTCGCAGGCATGGCAGCCAACGCAGTGCTCGGTCGCGACGTTCGGCTTGCCGGCGGCATGCTGCTCCATCTTGCCGGCGCGGCTGCCGCCTCCCATACCCAGGTTCTTCATGGCGCCGCCAAAGCCGGCCTGCTCATGGCCCTTAAAGTGGGTGAGGCTGATCACGATATCGGCATCCATGAGTGCCTGACCGATCTTGGCCTCGTGCACGTACTCGCCGCCCTCGACCGGGACGAGCTCCTCGTCGGTACCCTTGAGGCCGTCGGCGATGATGATCTGGCAACCCGTGGCATACGGGGTAAAGCCGTTCTGGTAGGCGGTGTCGATGTGCTCGAGCGCGTTTTTACGGCTACCGACATAGAGCGTGTTGCAGTCGGTGAGGAAGGGCTTGCCGCCCAGCTCCTTCACGACATCCGCGACGGCGCGAGCGTAGTTGGGGCGCAAAAAGCTCAGGTTGCCCAACTCGCCAAAATGGATCTTGATGGCGACGAACTTGTTCTCAAAGTCAATCTGCTCGATACCGGCGTGACGGATGAGGCGCTTGAGCTTGTCGAGCTGGCTCTCGCGAGCATGCGTGCGTAGGTTGGTGAAGTACACCTTAGCGGGTGCTGCGGGTGCAGTTGCGGTCATAGATCTATCCCCTCGGTCTATATGGCGTTACAGACATAGGAGATGGTACCAGTTAAAGCAGAGGTAAAGTCAAGTACGGCACCTAGTCATTGGGGACGTTCTTAAATGACTACTCCTGCACCTTGAGGGCTTCGGCCAGGCTGACGCGCTTGATGGAGCGCGTGTGTAGCAGCGCCACGACCAGGTAGGTCGCAAAGCCAATGCCGACACATGCGGCCATGGACCAAGCGGGCACGTAGATCTCGATATTGCCGTTGTAGGCGAGCAGCATCGAGCGGAAGATGGCCGTGAGCGAGCCGATAATGACCGGCAGGCTCAGCACGAGCGACGCCGCCACGCACAGCGTGATCGAGCGGATGTACAGATGCGAGATCTCGCTATCGCGATAGCCAAAGACTTTCATGTAGCTGATCGACCGGGCGCTGTGGTCGATTACAGCCTTGGTCAGCAGGTACATAAACAGCAGGAAGATGAACACCGCGAGCCCAACCATCATGCCGATCATTTTGCTCATCATGCCGATGAACTGGTCGCCCACGGCGCGCATGTCGTCGGGCGTGGTGTCGCCGGCAAAGTAACGAGCATCGAGGTCGAGCTTCTCGTCGCTCACATAGCCGTTAAAGTAGGCAGCGTCGTTGTCGAACAGCTCGTTAAAGTCTTCGATACTCATATAGATATTCATGTCCGACTTGGAGCCCCAGGCACAGTCCTTGCCCGCATACTCAAGGGAATAATGCTCGCCCTCGTACTTGTCGCTGAGCGTGACCTTCTGGCCCTCGCTCCAGCCAAACTTATCGAGCAGACCGCCGCCAAAGACGACGCGTCCGTCGCCGACGTTGAGGTCTTTCCAATAGCGCGAATCGGGTGAAATGCCGTAGACGGAAATCGTCTCCTCGCCATTTCCATCGCCGCGGTCGTATTGCAGCTGGTAAACGGCATATTTCTCGGCCTGTGCGATTGTGCTCGCGCCGTTGTCGGTCGTATTGACCGGGTGGATATCGTCGTTGTCAGTGTCGATCTTAGAGGCCTTGTCGATCAGGCCGATGGCCTCATCGCGGTCGCAGCCGAGGGCATCGGCAAGATCGTCAAGGCGCGCGTAGAGCGCATCCTTCTTGTCCTGGACCTTGGCGAGCGCGTCCTGCGCCGCGGCCAGGCTCACGGAAGACGGAGATGCGGTCGCGGTATCGGCTGCCGCATGCGCCGCATCGGCCGCGTCGTCAAGCTCGTCATCGGCATCCTGGGCGGCAGAAAGCAGCATACCGTCCACCGCCTGCAAGCGCTCGAGTGCCGACCACTGCTCGCGCTCCTCGGCAGTGCCCTCGAGCTCCAGCGGCGCCTTGAGCGTGTACTGGTGCTCGGCAACCAGGCTTGTCTCGAGGTTGTCGGCGTAGTGCGTCATCGTGGGCAAAATCGCCAGGCCAAAGAGCAGCAGCAGCGAGGCAAACGCGATGCCCACGAACAGCGTGGCGAAGTTGCCCAGATTGCGCAGGAAGATACGCAGGCGGAAGCGGGAAACAAAACCCATGCGCTCCGGCAGTTGCATACCACGCTTGGTACCCGACTTGCCGCTCGCTTCGTGACGAAGGAACTGCAACGGCGTCTTGCCCATTTTGCGAAGCAGACCCACCAGCGTGATGAGGATGAGCGCGACGGCGGGAACCACGGCGCACTTCACAAAGATCTCCCAGCTCCAGTACACCTGGAAGGGCGGCAGGCTGTACGAACCGTAATAGAGGCTGCGCATGGGCTCGGTAAAGAACACAACGCCGAGCGCAGTGCCCAAAAGCGCCGCGACCACGCCCAAGATGGCGGGAAGCGCAAGGTAGTGCAGCACGATCTCGCGTCGACGATAGCCGCTGGCGAGCAGCGTGCCGATGATGGCGCTCTCCTCCTCGATGGTGGCGTCGGTAAGGACCACAAAGACGAACGCCATGATCACGATAATAATGTCGAGCAGCGTCATCCACATCATGGAGTCGCCGTCCACGTCGTCGCGGGCGTAGCCAATGCCTTGGTTGGAATCGGCGTCGATGAGGTCATCCACGCGCGCGTCGGAATCGGTCAGCGCCTCGACCATATCCTGCTCGGCGTCGATGCGGTCCGCGGTGGAGAGGTCGCGGTCGGTAAAGGTGAAAGAGTAGGTGTAGGCGGGCGCGCCGCCGGCATCCTCGAGCGCGGCAAAGCCGGCATCGGTAACCTCGGCAACACCATAGGTGACGGTGTTGATCGTAAAGTCGGAGTTGTTGAGGAACAACGCCTGGCTATCGGGCTGGGTCATGATGCCGCAGATGGTGTAGGTGCGGCCCTCAAGCTCGACCTTGTCGCCCACGGCGAGGTCGTTGTTGGTGGCAAAAACGCGGTCGATGGCCACCTCGTTGTCCGCCTTGGGCTTCTTGCCCTCACAGTAGGACGCGATGTCCACCTTAGCGCGGTGCGCATAGGTGCGCAGCGTGCGCTTGGTGCCGTCGTCACCGGACGCCTTTTTGATGATGGCGTCGATGGAGAAATTCTTGTAGAGCGTGACGCCGCCGACGTCGTCGGCTGCATCCTCAGCTGCCTTGAGCTGATCTTTGGTGGCCTCGAAGGAAGTGGTCACGCGGCCGTCCTCAATCGTGTACACATCGCGCATGTCGTCGATAAGGCAGCCGATAGAATGCGCTGCGAGCAAAAAGCCCGAGGTAAGGGCGATGCTTCCGCACATAAGCAAAAAGATGCCCAGGTACTTGCCGATATTGCGGCGCAGCTCGCGCGGGAGACGCTTTGCGAGAGGTGTCATGGCGCCGCCTACCAATCGAGCTCGGCGGCCGCGACGGGCGACTCGTTGAGTTCGTCCTCGACGATGCGCCCGTCGCGCAGGCGCAGCACGCGATTGGCCATGCGCGCGATGGCGGCATTGTGGGTGACGATGATGATGGTGCAGCCGTAGGTGCGGTTGACACCCTCCATGAGCTGTAAGATTTCCTTGGACGTCTTGTAGTCAAGCGCGCCCGTGGGCTCGTCGCACAGCAGCAGGCCCGGGTTTTTGACGAGCGCACGGCCGATGGCGCAGCGCTGCTGTTGGCCGCCCGAGACCTGGCGCGGGAACTTGTTACGGTGTTCGTAGAGGCCCAGCGAACGCAGCAGGTCGTCGACATTGAGCGGGTTTTTGGATAGGTGCGCCGTGACCTCGATGTTCTCCTTGATGGTGAGATCGGGCACCAGGTTGTAGAACTGGAAGACAAAGCCCAGCTCACGGCGGCGATACTCGCCCAGGTCGGTAGGCTTGAGCACCGTGAGGTCGCAGCCGTCCACCGTGATGGAGCCGCCGTCGGCATCCTCCAGGCCGCCGATCAGGTTGAGAAAGGTCGACTTGCCCGAGCCCGAGGGCCCCAGCATGACGCAGATCTCGCCGCGGTTGATGGACGTGTCGATGCCGTCGAGCACCGTCAGGCGTGCGTCACCGTCGCCGTAGTGCTTCTTGAGCCCCTTGACCTGGACGTAGGCTTGCTTCGTCGCCATGCTATCCCCCATTGTTAGCCTCGTACTACTTTATGAACGTAATAGTAAACCTTGGCGAACTATTTTGGAGCGAGGCTCGGAATTTATTTCAGACCAGTCATTGGGGACGCTCTTAATGACTAGGTGGCTAGGCGCGGGATTTGGCGCGTGCGAGGGCCAGGCCTACGGCGGCGATGGCGACGGCGAAGAGCACCGTGACACCCAGATCGCAGGCGATGTCGCCCAGCACGGTGGACGTCAAATCCGAGGCGAGTGCCTTGCCGATCGCATCGTTCACCCAAAACGTCGGCACAAAATGCGCCACGGTCTGCACGGCTGGGCCCATCAGCGACAGCGGCATCCAGGCGCCGCCCAAAAACGTCATGAGCATGCCGAGCAGGTTGCCCACGCCGTTGAGCAGCTCCTCGCGCGCGCCCAGGCTCGACAGCGCAAAGCCAACGGCCAGCGGCGTGCACGCCAGGGCAAACGTCGCCGACAGCGCCAGGCACACACGGCCCACGCCGACCTCGGCGACCGCGCCAGCAAAGCCCACGACGCCCATCATGCTCGACACAAACCAGATGCAGACGGTGAGTACCGCGGCAGCCGCGAACACGGCAAGCGAACGCTGGCGCTCGGAGATTGGCCCGGCATCCATACGACGCACGCGCTCGGGCTTGTTCATACCCGAGAACACCAGCCCCACCGACACGATGACCGACGAGATAATCGCGTACGCACCGAAGTTGAAATACGACTCGAGCGTGGCGGCGGCAGTCGAGTCGACCTTGACCTGCTCGATCTCGACCTCGGCACGCTTCGCGGCCGCATGCTCGGCCGCCTTGGCGACGTCACCGTTGGAAGCAGTGGGCTCAAGCGCCGCCGCAGCGCCCGCGAGCGAGATCCAGCGCGAGGCCTCGGCAGACGAAAGCGCCGCCGCCATGGTGCCGGCACCGTAGGTCACATCGAGCTTGGGCAGGGACTCCCCCGCGCGGGCAGCTGCAACGAGGTCGCCCTCAAACCCCTCCGGGATAAAGAACACGCAGTCGGCACTGCCCTTGGCGCTGTTGCTCTTGGAAAGCGCGTCCGCAAGGTCGTAGGTGTCGTCGCCGACGCCCGTGACCAGCTCAAAGCGCGACCCCAGATGCTTGGTAAGCGCACGCGAAAGGTCACTGTCGTCGCGGTCGACCACGATCACGTTGGCATCGTAGGGCTTATATTCGGTGAGCTGCGACGAGTTCCAGCTCACCGATGCCGCGATAAACACACCCATGAGCGAGATGAACACCGTGTAGATGAGCAGATAGAGCGGGTGTGCGAGCGCCATGCGAAGCGCAGTCTTAAAGGTGCTCATAGCGGCTCCTTCCAAAGATCAGCGTGGCGGCGGCAACGAACAGCAGCGCCATCAGGACGAGCGCGCCGGCGCGAACGGCAAAGGGGCCCAGGTCCTCAAAGAAATACAGGCGATTGAACATGTCGCAGATAAGCTTGACGGGGTTGAACCAGCACTCGGCCGGGCAGGCGCGGGCGACGTCGTCGGCAAGCGCCATCGCCGGCTCGCCGTAGAGCCCGGCAAACAGGGCACACGTGGTGGCAAAGCCTGTGAGGATGCCGGACTTGGATGCCTTGCCGCCCTTAACGGGAAGCGTGCCCACAAAGAGCCCCAGGCCCGTGGCGGCAAGCGCGGAAGCGGCGCCGCCCACCAAGCACAGTCCCTCGCGCCCGCCAAAGTCGACACCCACGACCAGGCGCACGTAGCCGATCGCGATCGTCATCGAGGCAAAGGAAACCAGCCACGAGCCCACAAAGATACCGGCCAGCGACGCCGTTTTGGAAAGACCGCCCACGCAGCGACGCGCGCCGAGGCCCGACAGATTGGGCTGCAGATCGACGACGCTCAAGGCGGCAAACTCGGCAGACATCATCGCCACCAGACCAAAGAGCGCGTAATAGTAGATGACCGTGCCATCGGGCGTGATGCGTGTCAGGCTTACGCGGTGGGTGCCACCCTCGAGCGATAGGGCGCGCGTAACCGCCTCCGGGTCGGCGAGCGCCGCCGGGTCGTCTTGGGCAATCTGGGACATGAGCTCGGCATTTTGCGTATACGAGCTTGCCATCGTCTCCAGAATGCTGCGGTCGGTGAGCACCGACGACGCACGCGAGCTGTCGTAGCTCGAAAGCAACGTGAGTTTGGGCGTGCCCGCATCGTCGACCGTATAGATGCCCGCGACCTCGCCGGCCTTAAGCGCACGGTTCGCATCGGCTGCGTCATCGCACTCGTGGATCTCGAGCAGCTGATCGTCGCCCTTCTTGGCAAGCGAGGTCGCCACGTCCTTAAAGGACGAAGCGCCCCAGGCTTCGTCAGCGACAACGGCCACCGGCACCGGATCGACCGTGCCGTCAGAGCTCAGGTTCGCGAACATAAACATGAACATCGTCGAAAGCGCAATGGGAAAGATCGCGCCCCAGACCCATGTACTCGGTCGACGCAGTAGCGTCTTGACCGTGATAATGATGGTGTTGAACATGGCCGCCTCCTAGTCGCGTAGCTCGCGGCCGGTGATCTCGAGGAACACGTCGTTGAGCGTGGGCGGCTCGCTCCACACGCGGCCGAGCGCCACGTCGGCGGCGCGCAGCGTGTCAAGGATATTGACCAAGTTGTGCGGGCTCGCTTCGCAGGTGCAGACGAGCTCGCCGCCGGACAGCTCAACCGAAAGCACGTGCTCGAGGGCGCGCAGCCGCTCGACCGTGGCGGTCTCGACGGCGCCCACCTCGACGGTCACGCGCTCGCCCATCTGAATCATGCGCTTGAGCTCGTCGTTAGTGCCCTGCGCCAGCACGCGCCCGCCGTCCATGATCATGATGCGGCTGCAAATCTGCTCGACTTCCTCCATGTAATGGCTGGTATACACCACCGTGGCGCCCTCGTCGCGCAGGCGGCAGATGCCCTCCAGGATGGCGTTGCGGCTCTGCGGGTCGACCGCCACCGTGGGCTCGTCAAAAAAGATGAGCTCGGGCTTGTGCGCGATACCGCAGGCGATGTTGAGGCGACGCGCCAGGCCGCCCGAGAGCTTGCCGGGGCGGAACTTGGTAAAGTCACCCAGCCCGACAAAGTCAATCGCCTCGTCCACCAGCGCACGGCGACGCTTGCGATCGTTAACGTAGAGGCTGCAGAAATAGTCGATGTTCTCGCGCACCGTGAGCTCGTCGAACACCGCCACCTGCTGCGGCACCACGCCGATGCGGCGCTTGAGGTCGTAGCGGGCGGGCGTCATGGGTTCGCCGAACAGCTCGATGGTGCCTTTGTCGTAGGCGAGCAGCTGCAGAATGCAGTTGATGGATGTGGTCTTGCCCGAGCCGTTGGGGCCCAGCAGGCCAAAGATCTCGCCAGGGGCGATGCTCAGGTTAAAGTGGTCGAGCGCGATAAGATCGTCGTAGCGCTTGACGAGGTTTTCGACGTGGACGATGCCTGTCATGAGGCGGCCCTTCTGTTGATTGCGGCCCGGTACGATTGCATCATCGCAGGAGCCGCCGGCGCGCACCAGTGAGCTTTGTCACGAGTGCGAGGGGGCGGAGGCGAAACCCCCGCTCGCGCGAGCAATCGACGCCGCTTTGCCGCGCGGGAAGAATGTCACGGTTGCCCCGGGCGGCGCCTCCCCCGCGCGCAGCATCGCGTACAATACCCGTATGAACAGGCTTTTCGACAAATCGATTGTATTGGCGTGCTGTATCGCAGCCGCTCTGGGCCTTGCTGTGGACGCTCGCCTGGTCGCGGCGTTTTGCCTTGGCGTTATTGCCACCTCGCTGGCCGAGGTCGCACAGGGGGAACGCACACGCCGTGTAAGCAAGGCCGCGAGTTACGCTTACATCATCGCGGCCGTCTTTGCGCCGCCGTTTGTGCCGTTTGCGCCTCTCGCCCTCTATGACATCGCGCGGCGCGTGCGCCGTGAACACGTTTGGGTCGCGTTGGGCATTGGCGTCGCCTTTGTCTTCGCACTCGTCGCGGACCTACGCGCCGACGCGCTCACCGCCCGAACGCTTCTACTGACCGCCATCCTTTCAGTTGCCGCCACCTTGTTATCGCTACGTACCGCCCAGTTGGAGCGCGAGCAGCAGCGCATGCGCCGCATCCGCGACGAGCTGCAGGAACGAGCTCTCGCGCTCGAAGCGCGCAACCGCGACCTTGCCGATCGCCAGGACTACGAAGTCGAGCTCGCGACACTCGCCGAACGCGCCCGTATCGCGCGCGAGATCCACGATAACGTCGGCCACCAGCTCACGCGCGCCTCGCTGCAGACCGAGGCCCTGCGCGTCGTGCACGCCGACGAGCCCAGGGTTGCCGCCGATTTCGCCGACGTCAAACGCACGGTTGACGAGGCGCTCCAGCTTGTGCGCACCAGCGTCCATGCGCTCAACGACAACGCCGTCGACCTTTCCGTGCAGCTCGAACGCATTGTCGAAGGCGCGCGCTCGGACGGCGGTCCGCAGATTGAGCTTGAAGTTATGGCCGAGCATGCACCCGCAAACGTCGCCAACTGCTTTGCGGCGGTCCTGCGCGAGGCGCTCTCCAACACCATGCGCCACGCTTGCGCCCATGCTGTCACTGTACGATGCATGGAGCATCCGTCGTTTTACCAGCTCATCGTTACCGACGATGGCACGGGCGGGGTCCAAGCAAGCAGCCGCGGCGCCGCGGAGGGCATGGGGCTTGCCTCCATGCGCGAGCGCATCGAGGCGCTTGGCGGCACCTTCACCGCCGGCCCGCGTGTCGGCACCGGCGGCTGGCGCGTGTTTGCCACCGTTCCCAAACAGCAAGGAGATGAGGGCCGATGAGGCTCATCGTTGTCGACGACGACCGCTTGGTGGTCGATTCGCTCAAGATTATCCTGGGCGCCCAGCCGCAGATCGAGGTAGTGGGCACCGGCGCCAACGGCAACGATGCGGTTTCGCTCTATGCCGAACACGCGCCCGATATCGCACTGCTCGACATTCAGATGCCGGGGCGGGACGGTCTTTCGGCGGCACGCGAGATCCTTGAGCGCGACCCTTCGGCGCGCGTGGTGTTTCTGACGACATTCTCGGATGACGAGTACATTGTGTCGGCGCTCAAACTGGGCGCCCGCGGCTACCTGATCAAAACCGATGTCGCCGCCATTCCGCCGGCGTTGGCGCAGGTCATGGACGGCAAACGCGTGCTCGAGGGAAAGGCGATCGAGGACATCGATTTTGACGGAACGGGCGTCGAGGCGGGCACGACCCGCCGGCCCGCGGCCTTTGCCGGCCTGACCGACCGCGAGTTCGAAGTCGCCGAGCTCATCGCCCGTGGCCTCGACAACAAGGAGATTGCCGCCACCGCCTATATGGGCGAAGGCACCGTGCGCAACCACATCAGCTCAATCCTTGCCAAAATGGGCCTGCGCAACCGCACGCAGATCGCCATCGCCTACCTGCGAGGGTAATTACCCAACGGCCGACCGCTCCGGCATAGCAAAATGGCTGCTACCGATTTAATACCATTTCAAAACTATGCCGGTTTACGGGGCCAAAGCCAGAACCCCCATCCATACCCGCGTTTTCTGCAAAATGACAGCTCGTCTACCTGCGGTTTTATTTTCACGAATATCGGTATGGTTGGGGACTCGTGACTCAGCCCCGTAATCCGGCATAGTTTTGTTCGGGCGGCCCTGTACGAGTGCCTCTGCCAGCCTCGCGGGACCAAAATGATCCGTTTTCCTCCGTCCCCAGGGGATCAGCTGGCGGCACCCGTCACGAAACCGGCCCATCTACTACGTTTGACTCGATACCCTTGACCATACCTTCATTTTGAACAAAACCGCAGGCGTTCTACCTGCGGTTTTGTTTTCGCGTTTTTTGGCATGGTTGGGGGTAAGGGACTAAACGTAGTAGATGGGCCGGTTTCGTGGCGAACCCTTCTCGCCTACGCACAAAAGTGCCGCCACGGAGAAGGGAGACGCCTCCGTGGCGGCTGGGGGTGGGGTGGGGGCTATGTTTTGGCTCCCCGCCAGCGGCCCGGGGCCCTTGGCCCCGGGCGCTGTCAGTTTGCCTAGCGCTTACGGATGCCCCAGACCAGAGCTCCGACGCCGGCCATGGCGATGACGAATGCCATGAGCAGTGCGGCGGCCTGCTGGTCACCCGTGGTGGGCAGGAAACCCTTGACCGTCTTGACGATGTTCGTCACGGTCTTGGGCGTGCCGGGGTCGGGCGTCGGCACGGGCGTTTCGGGCTTCTTGTACGTGTTGTTAAACACGATGCCCTCGACGCTCTTGTCGCCCTTGGCATAGGCGACGCTTGCCTTGAGGTTTCCCTCGCCGCCGTCGATCACGTTGACGGTCGCGGTAAAGACGGACTTGTCATAGGTCATACCGGTCTCGTCGCCCTTGACCTCGCTGATGGTGTAGACGTACGTACCGGGCTCGTCGTACTCGAACTTGTCGAAGTTGATCTTGCCGTCGGCATCGTTGGTAACCGTAGACTCGATGTCCTCGCCAACGAGCTTAAAGCTAAACTCGTCCTTCTTGAGCTCGCGTCCCTCGAGCACCTTGATAGCGCCGATGGAAGCCTGCGTGGGCATGGCGTGATACTTGTTGGTAAAGCCAGCCGACTCGGTAGTTCCCTCGAGCTTGTGCGTCGCGGTCAGCGTGCCGTCGCCGTTGTCGGAGACGGTGGTCACGACGGTGTAGGTCGTGCCGTCATAGGTGACGCCCTTGTACAGGCCGAGCGCGTTGGGGCAAGCCTCGCGCAGCGTGTACGTGTGCGTGCCGGGCGCCTCGTAGCGGATCGGGCTCAGCGTAACGTTGCCGTTGGCGTCGTTGGTGCCACTAGCGACAGTCACGCCGTCCTCGAGCAGCTCAAACGTGAACTCGCCAGCTGCAAGGTCGCGTCCGGTCAGACGCTTGACCGTCTTGACCTGATCGGTCACGGAAGAATCGGTGTGCATCACGTTGTAGGTGTTGGTGAACGTGAAGGCCGCACCGTCGTCGCCGTTGCACACGACACCCAGATGTCCGGCACCGTCGTCAGTCACGGTGTAGGAAACCTTGCGCGTGGCGTTGGCGTCGTTGGTCACGCCAGGGGCGCTACCGGACTCGGTCACCGTGTAGGTAAAGGTGTGCGAGCGCGGGGCGGTGGGAGCTGCGGGCTTGGACTCGTCCTTGGTCTCGTCACCGCTGGCGTCAGCGTCAACCTCGACCTCGTCGGCGTTGGCTTCAGCGTCGCTCGGCACGTCGTCAGAAGCATCGGTCGTCACGCCCAGGGCGCGGTTGAGGTCCTCGAGCGTAAAGTGGATCTTGCCAAAGTCCACGTTGCCGGCCGCGTCGTTGGTTGCGGTCGCGCGCTCGGGCATCGGGGCGCCCGCCTCGTCGGCGGTCACGGTAAAGGTGAACTTGCCCGCGATATCGGCCGGGGTCAGGCCCTCGGCAGCCTGGAGCTTCTTGGTACCGGCGAGCGTGGCGTCAACGGCATCGGCGCCGTAAACGTTCTCGAACACGGGCTCGGCGTCACCGTAGTTGGGCGTTGCCGTCAGGGTACCGTCGCCGTTGTCGACGACAATGACCTTAAAGCTAAAGCTCGGCGTTGTGGCGGTAACGCCCTTGCCGTCCAGCAAGTTCGTAAGCTCAAAGGCCGTGTAGTTAATAGTCCATGCAAGCTTGGCATCCGTGTCGGTGCGGATGGCACGCTTGGCGCTTACCAGATCGGCGAGCATCTCGGTCGTGTAATGCAGCGTTCCAAAGCTCACCTGACCGTTAACGTTGGTAGCCGGAGTGCCCTGGATTGCTTCCGTCTCGCCTGCGTAGGCAATGCCGAACCAGAACTCGCCGTCGGCCATCGGACGACCGGTCAGGGTCTTGGTGGCAACGACCTGAGCAGCGGCACCACCAGGTGCGTCGGTCGTGGCGCTATAGCTGTTACGGAACGGAACCACGGCGCTCTCGACCGTAGCGGCACCAGTCTTGTACTCGGTCACCAGCGTGCCCTTGTCGGGGTTGCCAGTAACGGTCGTGGTGGCAGTGAGCGTACCAGCGCCATCGTCGGCGATAGCGATCGTCACGGTGCGGGCAGCGTCGTCGTAGGTGTAACCGGGCTGGCCGTCGTTCTTCTCGGCCACGGTGTACGTAAAGGTCTTGCCCGCGTCAGCCTGCGTAAACTTGACCTCATGGCCAGCCAGGATGTCGATCAGACCAACCGTCGCCTCTGCCGTTGCAGGGGACTTGTACACGTTGGCGCCCTCGTGCAGGCCGAGCGCTTTGGCCGAAGCCTCGTCGGCAGGCGTCACGGTAAAGGTGAACTGACCCTCGGTCATGGGACGTCCGGAGAGAGTCTTGCTGAGCTTGAGGCCGCCGGCCGCGGCGTAATCGAGCTCAGAGCGGTACGTGTTGGTGAAGCGGCCGCTTTCCTTCTTGGTGACGTTGGCGGTCAGGTTGCCCTCGCCGTCTTCAGTCACGGTCACTTCGGCGGTCGCGACACGGGCGTCGTACGCCATGCCCGCCGCGTTGTCCGCGTTCTCGCGGATCTCGTACTTATAGGTTCCGGCAGCCGTGTAGTGGATCTTGCCGAACTTGATGGCGGCGATGCCATCCTTCGCGTCCTTCTTGCTCACAGTTACGGTTGCGGGGTCGGGCAGCGGGGTGCCCTCGGGAGCGGTGATGGTAAAGCTGAACTTGTCGGAGTCCGTCCAGTCGCGACCGTCGATGGCCTTGCTCAGGTCAAAGTCGAGCTCTGCGTCGAGCGGGGTCACGCTGTAGGAGTTCTTGAACTCGGCGGGCTCGGTGCCCTTCAGGACATGTGTGGCGCTAAGGCTGCCGTCGCCGTTGTCCGTGATGGTGGTTTCGATGGTGAACTTGGCATCGCTGTAGGTGATGCCCTTGCTGGTGGTTCCGCCGTTGACCTCGCGCAGTGTGTAGGCGTGCGTTCCGGCCTTATCGTACTTCACGGCGCTCATCGTGATCTTGCCATCGGCGGCGTTCTTGCCGGTGGCGACGACCTTGGCGTCCTTGCCCTCGCCCTCGACGAGCTCGAAGGAGAACTCGCCCTCAGCCATGTCGCGTCCGGTCAGAACCTTGGTCGCGGTGATCTGGTCGGTGACGCTGAACTCGTCAGGATTCGGCTTGTAGCTGTTGTTGAACTTCGCCTCGTCGTCGCCCTTCAGGACATGCTTCGCCTCGAGCGTGCCGTCGCCCTTGTCGGTGATGGTCGTCTCAATGGTGTAGGTCTTGCCGTCGTAAGTGATCCCGTTGCTGGCGCCGCCCGGGACCTCGCGCAGCGTGTAGGTGTGCGTTCCGGCCTTGGTGTACTCGATGGCGCTCATCGTGATCTTGCCGTCGGCGGCATTCTTGCCGGTGGCGACGACCTCGGCGCCCTCGCCCTCGACGAGCTCGAAGGAGAACTCACCCTCAGCCATGTCGCGGCCGGTCAGAACCTTGGTCGCGGTGATCTGGTCGGTGACGCTCGTCTCGACAGGCGTCACGCTATAGGTATTGGTGAACGTAAAGGCTACGTTGCCATCCGGCTTGCGGGACACCCTCAGATTACCCTCGCCATCATCGGTCACGGTGAAAGAAACCGTACGCGAAGGCTTGGCGTCGTTGGTCACGCCAGCGACCTCGCCGGACTCGGTCACGGTGTAGGTAAAGGTATGCTCGCGCTTCTCGGGCTTCTCGCCCATAGCCTTGTTAAGTTCGTCGAGCGTAAAGGTAATCTTGCCAAAGTCGACCTTGCCCTCGGCATCATTGGTCACGCTCGCGTTCGCGGGCATGGGTGCGCCCTCTTCACCGGTCACGGTAAAGGTGAACTTGCCGGCAATGTCAGCCGGGGTCAGGCCATCAGGAACCTGCAGATTCTTCTTGCCCACAAGCGATGCCTCGACAGGTGCGGCAGTGTAGGCGTTCACAAACTCGTTGCCGGCATCGCCGTAGACAGCCGTCGCCGTCAGGGTACCATCGCCGTTGTCGACAACGGTTACACATGCGTCAATTGTCGACACGGTGGCGCTCACGCCCGCAGGCAGCTTGCCGGTCTGCTCGGCAGCAATGTAGCGAATGGTCCACGTGGGTTTGTCTGAGCTAGCGTCAAACGACGCCTTGTCTTCCTCGACCAGCTTGGCAAGCGACTCGGTCGTATACGTCAGCGGACCGAACTCAACCTTGCCGCCCTTGTTGGTTGCATCCAGCAGAACCTCGTCATGCCCCGCATAGCTCAGCGCAAACTTAAATTCGTCATCGGCCATCGAGCGCCCCGTGAGCTTCTTGGTTGCCTCAAGAGTCAGCGGGGTTTCCGTCTTGGCGCTATAGGTGTTCTTGAACTCGGCCTCGCCCGAGATCTTTTCAACGTCAGCCTTAAGCCCACCTGTGGCCTTAACCGCCACGGTCACCTTGAACGTGGCAACGTTCTCGCTGTAGGTGATGCCACCGGCGCCGCCCTTGACCTCACGGACCTCATAGGTGTACTCACCCGGCTTGTTGTAGGTGATCTCACCGAAGTCGACAGCCGCCTTGCCCTTGTCGTCCGGGTCGGGTTTGTGCACGGTCGCGTCCGTGGATGCAGGCATCGGGGCGTCATTCTCGGACGTCGCGGAGAGCTCAAACTTAAACTCATCGGTATCCGTCCAGCTGCGGCCCTCGAGCACCTTGGTCAGACCAAAACTGGCCTTGGTATCCACCGTTGCCGGCGTCATGTCGTACTTATAGCTAATCTTGCCGTTGTTGCCCAGATGGACGTCAACCTCTGTGGCGTTCGCCTTTGCAGACATGTTGTTCCACTTGGGGTTGAGCACGTCGGTCACGGTGCCGGTGAGGTTACCGCCCACGCTCTCCTTGGTGGTGTGGAGCTCATCAATAAAGGCCAGGCGTGCGGTTCCCTTGCTAAACGACAGGTTTCCACTCGCGTCGCGCACGACGGCGCCTTCAAAGTTCGCAGCGTGTTCACCGGCAAACTCAATAACAGCAGTACGGGATTCGGCCTTTCCGTCTGCGCCCAGCGCCTCAAACTCATCCTTGTAGTAATACTTGCTGCCGACAGCCAGCGAACCCGTTGCGGGCGTCATGCAGTTCTTATCCGTGTAAATGGGAGTCTGCTTCTGGAAATAGTAATAGCGGTTGGTGTCGGCAGGCTCAAAGTTCGCGATCGTGTCGCCCGGCGCGCCAGCGTTCCACTTGTTCGCGTAGAAGTTAACGGTCTTGGAACCGTTCTCCGCGGTGGTCGTATTGCTCTTGATGTAGTCCTCGAGCCCCTTTACGTTCTTGGGCGTAAACAGATTATCGAGCGCTTCTTTCTTAACGCTTGAGGTGTAGTTCACCTGAATGGGCTCAGTATTGTCGACCGTAAGCACGCCGTCGGTGATCTTAAAGTGGCGCAGCGGAATCAGCGACGCAGGAATCTTAACCGTTACGATATCGCCGGTCTGAGGCTTGCCCTCTTCGGCATGCTGAACGGTGATGACCAGGTGCGCGGCATCGCCAGCAAATGTGTAGGTGTCGACGTTGTCCTCGATCTTTGTCGGCTCGTCAAACGTCGTGCCGTTGTATATAAAGCCGTCGACCTGCATAAAGTCGCCCAGCTGGTCGGTAAACGTGATGTAGCCGGACTCATGCTCGCCATAACCGTCATGGACTTCTGTCGGGTAACCAACCTGGATAATGCTTCCCGAGATCTCTTCGAAGATCTTCTTGAGCTCGTCGGCGTTGGTTGCCGACTTGTAGTAATCGGAGTTTTCCGCACGCGTGCCAAGCATATCGCTCGTATACGACCCTGCGTCGGGATAATTGCTCGACACAGCATGCATGAACTTATTCTCTTTGCTCGTGCTATCAGCCATGGGATTGGCATTGGGATTTGCACCGTCAAAGATGCCGATAGCGTAAACGTCGGCACCTTTATTCTTGAGCTTCTTGGCGCTAAGGATGGCGCTATTGGCAACCTTTTTCTCGAATCTATCAGAACTCGTAGGTGAGCCATCGGTGAAGAAGACGACGATCTTCTTGGCGTCGGCGCGAGCAAACGAAGACGAAAATTGCTTATCAGCCAGCTCCAAGCCATAGTCGGCACGCGTGGCGCCAGAAGGGCTGATGAAGTTGACCGTTCTCTTAAGGCTCTTCGCACCCTCGCCCTTGCAGGGCGTCAGATTCTTCATGGTCTGCGAGTAGTTGTAGGTGTTCCATCCTTCACTATAAGTGTCGTTGCCGACCGCATCGGATTTCTTGCCCGCAAACTTAACGATGGCAACTTGATGCTGCTTGGACGGATCTGCAATGCTTTCGTTTTGCGTTGCGATAGTGTCAATAAAGCTATTGGCGGCCGTCTTCAGCGCATCGATACGCTTTGTGTCGTCGCGCTTACCCATGGGGTCATCCATCGAGCCGGAAGCATCCAGCACCATCACAATGTCGAGCGGCTTGCCGGAAACCGTCGTATCGGATGTCGAAGAGATAGCAGACAACGTGGTCAGGAAATCTGACTCTCCGCCCTCGACAGCCTTGACCGTCTTGTCGGTCCAGATTCGGCCGGCGTTTTGAGTTGTTACTTCTTTGCCGTCATAGCCGCCGGCCCAGTACTGCCAGTGGTCGCTGGTGTCGTAGTCGACGACCGTTCCGCTTGCTGCCGGTCCGTCCATTCCTGTGCTGGACCTGGCGTTGGCCTCGGGCAGCATGGCAAATGCTGCAGCCGGCAATACCAGCACCACAGCCAGTATCACCGCCAAGAGACCCCTCGTGTACTTACCCATCGCGTCTCCCTTCTCGCAGGCTCAGACCTTGCATCAGCCTAAAGATACGAAGTGAGACACAATTATGCAAGTGACACATGTTCCAGATTCGGTTTTGAGCGTGAGACAAATGTCTCACCATAGTTGAGACACGGCGTTTTCGCAGGAAAACGGGTGCGACTCGGAGCCATCACGCAAAAATGATCCGTTTTCCTCCGTCTCCGGGGGATCAATTGGTGGTGCTCACCACGAAACCGGCCCATCTACTACGTTTGACTCGATACCCCCGACCATAGCCGCTTTTCATGAAAAATCGCAGGCGTTCTACCTGCAGTTTTGTTTTTGCGTTTTTCGCCATGGTTGAGGGTAGCGGCTTAAACGTAGTAGATGGGCCCCTTTCGTGGCGGACGGGTCGCGCGGTAGCCCTCGCAAGGCAAAAATGATCCGTTTCCCTCTGCCCACGGGAGATCAAAGGCTGTTACGGATATGGCGCCATTTCAAAACTATGCCGGATTACGGGGCTAAAGTCGGGACCCTCATCCATACCTTCATTTTTTGAAAAACGGCAGGCTATCTACCTGCGGCTTTGTTTTTGCAATTTCCTGCATGGTCGGTGGTTCGCTATCCAGCCCCGTAATCCGGCATAGTTTTGTTCGTGGCGGTACAACCGCGCGTTTAAGCGCGGGGCCGGTGGGGCAATTTTGCCCCACCGGCCCCTATTCCAGCTCTATTCCAGCGCTACTCCGACTTAGTTTCTACCGTGGGAGTCTTGTTCGCTGCGACTGGGGTGCGGGCGGTGTCCATAGTCAGGCAGTGTTTGGGACAGCTTTCGATACACTCGCCGCATACCACGCAGGCATACGGATCGATCGACCAGGTACCGCCCTTGCGATCGACCGCAAGCGCGCCCGCCGGGCAGCGACGCGCGCACATGCCGCAGCAGATGCACACGTCCATGTCATTGACGATATGCCCGCGCAGGCGCTCGGGCGCCGTCAGCTTCTCCTGCGGATAGCACACCGTGACCGGCTGCTTGACCATAGAACCCAAGGCCGTCTTGGCAAATGTCAGTAAACTCATGCCGCGCCTACCTTTCCGTGCAGCTAATGCAGGGGTCGATGGTCAGGATAATCATGGGCACGTTGGCAAGGAGCACGCCCTGCAGCGCATGCGTCAGACCCGCCAGGTTCTGCGACGTCGGCGTACGCACGCGAAAACGGTCCAGGTTCTTGGTGCCGTTACCGCGCACATAGTAATACGCCTCGCCGCGCGGCTGCTCAATCACAACCTCGCCACGCGCGCCGTCGGCCGGCGTGAGCTTGGTGCGCCCGCCGATGCCGTCGTGCGGAATCTTGCCCACAAGCTCCTTGATGATGTCCATGGCCTGCGTGACCTCGGCACAACGCACCTGGCAGCGGGCATAGCAGTCGCCATCGCTAGCAACGATAGGCTCAAACGCGGCCAGGTCCGCATAGGCGCCGTCGCCGAACATGCGCACGTCGTAATCCACGCCCGAAGCGCGCCCGAATGGGCCGACCATCGAAAGCTCCAGCGCGTCCTTCTTGCTGATCACGCCCACGCCGTGCAGGCGCTCGCCGCAGCTGTCGTCGTCCAAAAACGTATGCACCAGGGCCTCGTAGTCGGGACGCATGGCATCGAGCGTCTGGACAATGCCCGCCAGCTCGGAGTCCTCAATGTCGTGCTTAAGGCCGCCGATCTCGTTGATCGACAGAATCACGCGACCACCGCACGTGCTCTCGAAAATCTTGAGAATCTGCTCGCGCAGGGTCCACGACCGATAGAACAGCGCCTCGAAGCCAAAGGCATCGGCGAGCAGGCCCAGCCACAGCAGATGCGAGTGGATGCGCGAAAGCTCGTGCAAAATGGTGCGGATATACTGCGCGCGGCCGGGCACCTCGATGTCGAGCATGCGCTCGCAGGCGCTGGCATAGCCGTAGCTGTGGCCCACGGCGCAGATGCCGCAGATGCGCTCGGCGATGTAGCCAAACTGATGCATGTCGCGCTTTTCGGTTAGCTTCTCGAGCCCGCGGTGCACAAAGCCGATCTGCGGAATTGCCTCGATGACGCGGTCGTCCTCGATCACCAGGTCCAGATGAAGCGGCTCGGGCAGCACCGGGTGTTGCGGGCCAAACGGAATAACGGAGCGATGTGCCATGGACCTTACGCCTCCTTTTTCTGCTTGTCGCGGGCGGCCTTGGCAGCAAGCGCCGCGCGGACCTTGGCCGCTTTCTCGGGATCCATGGCGGCGAGCTTTGCCTCCATCTCGGCAGCCTTGAGCGCGGCCTTGGCAGCAGCATCGTCATGCTGAGCATCGGAGCCGGTAGCCGCAGCGGGCTGGGCGACGGCAGCGCCCGCAACATCGCCGGCGCTCGCAGCGCCCTCCCCTGCCGCAGCCGCAGCCGCGGCGGCCTTCTCGGCCGCAGCCTTGCGCGCCTTGGCCTCGGCAGCGGCACGGACCTTCATGGCCTTCTCGCGCGCAGCCTTCACCTCGGGCGTGATAACGCTCATGGGTTCGGCAGTCGAGACCTGGTAGAAAAAGCCCTTAAAGTCAATCTGCATGTCGGTGATGGCAAGTCCAAATAGGTCGTGCGCTTCGTTTTCAAACGGGAATACCGCCGGATAATACGAGCTGATGGACGGAATCTCCTGGCACTGATCGATACCCTCGACCACCAGATTCTCAATCGCATAGTTTCCGTCCCGCGCGATCTGCTCTTGCGCAGCGCGGACGTTGATAAACGTATAGACCAGGCGATACGATCCGTCGTCCACACAGCGCTCGGCATGCATCTGCACAAAGCGGGCACCGAAGCCCTTGAGCGCCTGCACATGCGGCAACAGCTCATCGAGCCTGACGGTGGTATAGATAGCCTTTTGCATTACTCGGCCTCCTTTGCAGCGACGGGCACGGCGGGCGTCTCAGCAGGTGCGTCGCCAGAGGCGGACGCGGCGGGCTTCCCGGCAGGCGCGTCACCGGCACCGTCAGCCCCGGCCCCCGCAGCAGCCACAAACCCGTCCTCGCCCAGCTCAACGCCACCGTCCCAGGTAGCGGCGCCGCCCACGGTAAGCGGGTCACCGCCAGCACGCATCACGGCTGCCTTCTGGTCCAGGATGCCGCACGCCTCCACGATGGCATCGATCACGGTCTCGGGACGAATGGCGCACCCGGGCGCGTACACGTCCACGGGAATCGCGCGGTCCACGCCGCCGATCACGTTGTAGGCATCGCGGAACACGCCGCCCGAGCACGCGCAAATGCCGCACGCCACCACGCACTTGGGCTCGAGCATCTGGTTGTAGATCTGGCGCACGACGGGCAGGTTCTGGGCATTGACCGACCCCGTCACCAAAAAGATATCCGCATGCTTGGGGTTGCCGGTGTTGACCACGCCAAACCGCTCCGCATCGAACAGCGGCGTGAGCGAGGCCAGCACCTCGATATCGCATCCGTTGCAGCTCGAGCCGTCGTAATGAATAACCCACGGCGAGCGCGACATTTTATGATCCATGGATGCCGCCTCCTAAATAAACACGTCGACGAGGATGGGCATAAGGTTGAGCAGGCCAAACACCAGCGCCACGCCCCATCCGAGCTTAAAGCAGCTGCGCCAGGTGCTGCGGGCGAAGGTGTTATCGATGAGCACCTCGACAAAGTACGTCGTGGCCATCACGACTAGGGCGACCACCCAGCTCACCGGGTTGTCCCAAACAAAAAACATGCCCACCCACATCAAAAACAGCACGGTCTCGCACCAGTGCATAAGGGTCATCTTGGCCAGCGTGCCGCCGCTCATCTCGGTGGCGACGCCCTGGACGATCTCCTGATGCGCATGATGCGAGTACGAAAGATCGAACGGCGACTTGCGCAGCTTGATGGTAAGCACCGCGAGTAGCGCGAGGAAAATGGGCGCGCTGTACACGATGATGGGGGCCGACTGCCCCGTCACGGCGATGGAATCAAAGCTGTCGGTGGCAAGATACAGGCCCACGCTCATCAGCAGAACAGCGGGCTCGTAACTCATGACCTGCAACAGCTCGCGGTCGGCGCCGACCTGGGCAAACGGGCTTTGCGTCGAGGCAGACGCCAACACCACAAAGATCGCGGCGAGCGTAACCATAAAGGCGCACAACAGCGTGTTGGAACCCGACACAAAGATGCCGCCGCCCACGACGGTAAAGATGAGCGCGCACGCCATGTAGGTATCGTCCATGGTGTTTACGCTGGCAGGAGCCTTGCGCAGCAGCTTGGCAACGTCGTAGAAGGGCTGCAGCAGGCGCGGGCCCACGCGGCCCTGCATACGGGCCGAAAGCTTACGGTCAAGACCGTCGATCAGGCCGCCCACAAGCGGCGCTAGCAAGGCAAACGCCACAGTGCCAATAAAAATGCCCACGACGCCCGAGCCTTCGAAATACTTACCGCGCAGCACCGAGGGCGCGCTCATGGCAAGCCGCTCGGGCCCAATCCACGCGCAACACAGCAGCGCAAACAAGATAATGCTGCAGCACACGACGCTACCCGCGGGGCCAATGCGCTTCTCGCCAAGGGCGTCCTCCGAGTACCAATTGCGCTTTTCGGCCTTCACCTCGTGTCCCATCGAGCCGCGGAAATGGCGATATTTTTCGGTTCCCACGCCCGAAAGGTACACGTTGACGTGCGGTTTGTTGCTCACGCGGAATGACGTCAGCAGCACCACGGCGATAAACGCCACGATAACCACCATCAGATACATGGCGTCCTTGCCGATAACGTACGGCACGCGGCCAAACACCATGGCCAAGTAAGGCGACACCAGGCCGCTCGAGATAACCGGGAACGCCACGCAGCACAGAATCAGCAGCGCGGCGATGGTATTGAGCGCCATCCATTCGGTCTTATGGACATTGACCTCGACGTTTTGAGCCGTGGGGTCGACGCCCGAAAGCTTGGCGAGCCACTTACCCCAGAAGAAGAACGTCGCGGCCGAGCCAAAGGCCAGCACCATGATCATGAGCACGTTGCCGGTCTGCGCAAACGCCACCAGGGCGCCCCACTTGGACACGAGCATGCCAAACGGCGCCACGAACATGCCCATGATGCCCAGCATCATCAGGCGCGTCAGGTGCGGCATGCGGCTGAACATACCGTCCATGTCCTCGATATTGCGGCTGCCGATATGATGCTCGGCGGTGCCCACGCACAGGAACAGTAGCGACTTTGCCACCGTGTGGAACAGGATTAGGAAGATGGCCGCCCATACGGCCTCGGGCGCGCCGACACCCAGGCAGGCACTGATGAGGCCCAAGTTGGAAATGGTGGAGTACGCGAGCACGCGCTTGGCGTTGCTCTGCGAGATAGCCATGAGGGCAGCGAGCAAAAACGTGATGGCACCCACACTCGTGACCATAAAGCCGGTCACGGGGTAGATGGCATAGAGCGGGCTCAGCTTGACCATCAGGAACACGCCGGCTTTGACCATGGTGGACGAGTGCAGCAGGGCGCTCGTGGGTGTGGGGGCAACCATGGCACCCAACAGCCAAGTGTGGAACGGCATCTGTGCGGCCTTGGTGAGTGCGGCGAGCGACAGCAGAATGACCGGCATCACCAGCAGCGCGGATTGCGCGGTTTCGGCGCCGGAAAGCTCGATCATGCCCGAGATGGTCAGCGGCATGCCGTTAACGTGCAGGTACATGAGTCCGGCCAAAAACGCGATGCCGCCCAGCATGTTGAGGACGATCTGGGTGAAGGCGTTTTTAATAGCCTCGGGCGTGCGCGTATAGCCGATCATAAGGAACGAGCACACGGTGGTGATTTCCCAGCCGCAGAACAGCCACTCAAGGTTGTCACTCGTCACGATGACGAACATGGCCGAGAGGAACAGGAACGTAAGCGCCAGGAACTGCGGGCGTCGGTCGGGCGCAGTCTGCCCGCGCAGCGCAGCCTCGTGCTCGTCATGGGCCTGGAAGTCCTTCATGTAGCCCAGGGCATACACGCAGATTAGGCTGCCGACAATGCCGACGGCGAGGACCATGATCACGCTCATATAGTCCAGGTAGAGCGGCGTTGCGGTGACGGCTTCGGCCGCGGGCAGCGTCATGGCCGCAAAGGCGAGCGAGCCCACCAGCTGGACTATGCCGAGCACCGTGGTAAGTGCGTTCCTATATTTGTACGCGTCGTACAGGATGACGGCGCACAGGATGACATCGATGGCGGAGCTGACGATCGAGAGCACATGCGAGGTGCCGGGGGCAACCTCAAAGCTCTGCGGACCCGTGCCAAAAAACATGACGGCGACTACAACTGTCACCGCCATAATAATGCCGGAACCTATGAGCCCCACCGCATCGCGGGCGCGGTCACCGCGCGCGACCAGCATGCCCAGTGCCGGTACCAGCGGAAACAGGGTAAGGAAATACAGTAGCGTCATACCATCACTCCCCCATGCAAAAACGCTGCAATTGTTTAACGTTATAGCTCAATTGAGGAGTAGCGGCGGCGGGTTTTCGGTCAACTGGGGAGTTTTGTACGTGCGGGGTAAGGAGTCTGTCCGCATTGGAGCAGAGGGGCGGCAAGAAAAATGCGCCCCTGTGGGCGCACCATCCCGTTCGTTATTCCGCCTTTTTAACGCGCGGCTTGCGGCCGCGCGGCTTATCAACCAGCGCGGACTCACCGCTCTCGCGATACTGGCGGCACCAAGCCTTGACTGAAGACTCGCTGGGAATCTTGTGCTTGATCATGGCCTCGCGAACCGTCAGGCCGTTTTCCAGACGGTCCTTAACCACGGCGAGCTTTACGTCGTACGAATAGGTGTGATGACGAGCGCCCGCGTTGAGCACGGCGTCGGCACCGCCCACGGCATATGCGCGGGCCCACTGACGAGCCGTGGCCTGGGGAATGCCAAGCTTTGCGGCGAGGGCGCGGTGACCGACCCCCTCTTGGAGGATCTCGACGGCGCGCTGCCTAACCTCGGGCGCATGCGCGCGAGTCCTTGTTGCTTCTGACATGCCTGCCACTTCTTAGCCTTAACCGTTAATCTGCTTTCTTACGTGCTTGTTAGATAGTAGCATTTTGCTGTTCCCGCGTAACAGTTAATTGAAAATCGTAACAGCGGCATCTTGGTATTTGCCATTACTTTGCAACAGTTCTTTAGGCTTTATTTACGCAGCTAGTTGGCTCGCGGCTCATTGACGGTGTTTTACCAACCAGATGGGTATCTTTTTGTTTGGCTGGTATGGTTTGTGCAATTATTAACCCCTCGTCAGTCCGCACCTAACATGTCAGCTTTCCACTTGCTTCCCAACTTTCCACTTAACTTTCCAGCTTTCCACCTTAAGTGGTAAGTTAAGTGGAAAGCTGGAAAGTTAAGTGGAAAGTTGGGAGACCGAAGCATGGGCGACGGACAGCCCTACTTCGCGAGTCGATACCGTTGTCGCGGGCTGCGCGGAGGCTCCATCGCCTCAATCTTGCCCGCACCAATCAAGCCTTTTATGTGGTTGGAAACGGCGCTCCTGCTCAAACCCGAAGCGTCGGTGAGCTCCTTGGTCGAGGCCGAAGAATGTGTTGCCAGGTAATCCAAGATTGCCTCGTCCACATGCCCCACAGACGTCACCTGTTCCGCCCGCATTATCTTTCGCTTATCGAACGTCAACGAAAAAGAAACTGTCGAGTTCTTTGGTTCGGGCGGCAACATGTTTGCCCGCTCGAGCTGCTCACCTATCTCCTGATAACCAGTGCCGCGATTTTCGACCACGTAGCCACCGTCTGGGTACGGCGTGGTCTCGAGGATATTTGAAAGGAACTGGTTTCTGGATGACGAAACCCCAGAAACTCCCAGCGAATCGATCGTTACGTCGCCGTACAGCCCGCCGGGATTGAGAATCTCGACGCGGTCGATATACAAGTTGACCTGCACTTGTGAGCCGCGCGCGGCGGAAGAGTAGTCGCGGTGCATGAGCGCGTTCGCCACCGCCTCGCGCAGCGCCACGGGCGGATAATCGGGCACATCTTTCCGGAACGCGCCCTCGATAACCGCTGCGTTTCGGGTGTTTCTCGCAACGGCGGCAAGCACGTCCTCAATCATGAAAGGGATCGGACCCAAAATGGTCTGAGAATCCACAAAACGCTTGTTATCACTTACTCGCTGCGTTTTTGTGGTCCCGGGGTACGCCGTAAAGGTCACATTGAGACGTGGGAAGAACTTTTGCGGAAACCGTCCCATCGCGACAATTGCAGCAAGCGTCGGCACGATTGCGTCGTCCACCCTTTTGGTCACATGCAGGTCAAGGAGAATCTCATCGTCGCTTCTGGTGCCCAAAAGCCTAGGGTGTAGCTCGCGCTGGCGTTTTATAAACCCTTGCAAAAGATCGGCGTCAAGGTCATCGAGCGTGGCACCTTCGACCGGCTCGTCGTCGTATGTAGGCTGAACATGCTCCTCCATAAAGCGATCGATTTCGTAGGGAGTCATGCGCCGGTCGCCGTCGCCCGTACGGATAAAGGACGAATCGTACATTCCGCGTGCCGCAATATAGCAGGGTTTATCGCGTGGATGCATTTCTTTGATGCGCGCGCAAAGCACCAGCTTACCCTCGAAGGGGAGCACTTGGATATCCGGCCTCACAACGGGCGTCAGCTTTTCACATGCAGAAGAGAGGGCGTCTTGCATCTTGCGGGCATCAAAACCCTCGACGGGCATAAACCCGTTCTTTTCGGAAATGCCGAGGATGATAAAGCCGCCCTGCGCGTTGGAAAATGCCGAAAGCGTCTCGACGATGCTTTTGGGGAGCGCGCCCTTGGCTTCTTTTACTTCGTACTGCTGGGTGTCGTTTCCTATTGCCCGCAGATGATGGATAACCTGCGCCAACCACTCCTCATTCATGCCGAACCTCCCAACTTTCCAACTTTCCACCTAACTTACCAGCTTTCCACTTAACTTTCCAGCTTTCCACCTTGAGTGGTAAGTTAAGTGGACAGCTGGAAAGTTGGTGGAGAGCTGGGGCAGCAGTAGGCCAAGCGAACAAGAAAAAGGGCGGCAACCGGGTGGTTGCCGCCCCTCGCGTAGCTAGTTGGTTTTCGTCTCGTGCCGAATGCCCTCGGTGTTGATGCGCGCTAGCGTGTACGTCACGTAGTCGGAGTGCGAATAGCCATCAAGGTTGCTAACGTTGACCGGTGTGTCGTCGACAACGTTGCCGGTCATAATATTGGCCGTAAGCACCAAGCGGTAGTTTGCGTAAGTTTGGTTCTCACCCTCAACATTCGTATTCACTTTAACGCGGAAGGCATGCTTAAAGGCAAGGCTGTTGCCGTCGCGCGTGAGGAACGCGCCGTTGGTCTTGGTGTCGGTGAACACATAGCTGTTGCCGTCGGCGGATGCCGCACCCGTGCCTAGGTAATCGCTGCCGAGCACCGTAATGTAGTTCGAGATATCGCCGACCGGAGCATAGCCGCCATTATCTTGCCGCTGCTCCAGGCTCAGCGTGTAGGTCACCGTGCTTGCGGCGTCGATCTTAGCCTCGGCGCCCGTGAGCTTGCTCAGGTCGTAGGTACCCACCAGAGCGATCTCGCCGTCAGCGGACTTGAGGTCATCGATGTTGATGCCCAACTGGGATTTCTTAGACGCCTCGAGCGCGATGGTCGATGAGCCCACATCCATACGGTAGTAGCCGGCGCCGCCATCGTTGTATGCCGAGTTGCTACTGGTGCTGAGCGTGTCGGCATGCGTGGAAAGGTACGCGCGGTAGTTGGGTTTGGTGTAGCGGTCGGTGCCGCTGTTCTGCGAGGCCACGATACCCGCCTGGCAGGCAGGCTCCGTCATGGTGAGCGCGGCCCTCATGGTAACGGTGAAGGCGTTGACATGGTTCTTGGCGATCTCGCGCAGGCCCGACATGTCGATGGGATTACCCTCAGCATCGGCAAGCACCAGTGACATGTCGCCACCGTTCGCAGTCCAACTAAGGCCCGACACCACTGGGGTCTCCTTCGTGCCGGCCAGATTCCAACCCGACCCGCCCCAGGTGTAGTAGTTATCACCCACCTTAACGTAGAACTCATACGTGCCCTGCGTGCCCGTGGGGTATCCTACCGAGCCCGCGATGACGCCATCGTGATAGGTGACAAGCGACGAATCGAGCTGATAATACAGCGCGTCAGAGCTCGTGTATTGCTGGCTCGAGTCAAACGTCACGGTGTCGCTCACGTTCATGGAAAGCGAATAGGTGGCTTCCTTGAGCTCCATCCGGTTGATGCTGTCCCTGTTGTCGACGAGGTTACGCTTGTTGTCAACGAGGCTGTGCGTGTAGTTTGATGCCACGCTGTAGGTCGAGGGCGTATTCTGGTGCCCATCCTCGGCAGCCTTGCCGTCGGCTGCTTTCTTGCCTCGCAGCAGGTAGTTGATGTGCTCGTTGAGGCTCGTGTCCACCGTGGTGGCGGTGTAGCCGTTGACGCCCGCGGACCCCGCCGGCGTGCGCACCACCAAGTAGAAGTTTTCGCTCTTGGGCTCTTCCTTATCAACGGAGAGGGTATAGAACGTGCCCGTCGCGTCGGAAGAAGTGCGCGCGCGGTAGTACGCGCCATCGACCTTGGCGCCAGCCATCTTCGCGAGTTCGGCCTGGCTCTTGTCCTTGACCTCGTCATCGGCGAGCTTGACCCAAGCGCCGTCCTTGTCCTCCTTGGCCTCATCGGCCTTCACGCCCACGATTTCGCTCAGCCACGGTTCGGTGTAGTAAGCCTTGTTGCCAGCGTCCACAAACTCGGTGAGCTTGACTGACGTCGCGCCACCCGTGTCCACCGTGTAGTGATATTCGCGGCTGTTGTTGGCCGTGTCCACGAGTGTGAGCTGTGTACCCTCGGGCAGCGTGGCACCGAAGGTAATGCTCTTGTTGAGCGGACCCATAGAGCCGCCGGCTTCGAGCAGCGTGTTCCAGCCGTAATCGACCGGCTTGCCCCGAGCGCTGCCATAGGTCCAGGTAAGGTAGCCGGTCATGGTGTCGCCGCTGCTCACAAGTACGTGCTTGTCGTATTTTGTCGCATAGTCGGCAGCCTTGAAGTTCGCACCTTCGGAGTAGGTGGCGGTAAAGTCGATCTCGAGCATGCGCTTGACGATGATGGGTACCTGTACACGGTAGCTCTGGCCGGCCTCGCTAAAGGTGACCGTAAGCAGCGTGAAGCGCCCCTGCTCATTGTCCCAGTCGGTGCTCGCGCGGAATGCCATAGAGCTCGTGCCATTGTTGAGCACCTTGAGCGTGGGCGCTTGCGAGGCGGCTACGTCCTTGACGAAGGTGCCGTTATCGGCGAGCGAGAAGACCTCGGCGGTGGCGGTCACATGCGCGGTGCTGCCGTTGAGGCGGCGGGCATCGGAGAAGCCGCCATTGGTCACGATGTTCAGGTAGCTCTCCACCGTCGTGGTATCGTTGCCCGGAATCACGAGCACGGGGAAGTCAGTTTTGGCCTTCTTGCCCGAAGTAATGTTGTTAGCGTTATAGGTGCTACGCGAGCTGTCCGCGCTATAGGTGCTCGTGTTTTGGTATGCGCCGGCATCATTGATGCCGGCGATGTTGGTGTAGGTGTAGCGGCCGGGAACGCGGGCACCCGCTTGGCTTTGGATGGTCGTCGCGGTGTCAATGGCGGCGCCGTCGCCAAACAGGTAGCGGTCGGTGGTGTCGCCGTCGGAGGCACGCACCGCCAGCGTGCTCACGGGCCTCGTGGTCACGTACGGACTCGTTGCCGTGGTAGCAGTATCGCCTGCGCCGTAAAGCGTTTTGTTCTCGTTGGGCGCGGCAGCCGTGCCGTTGTAGTCGCCGAAGGCAATATAAGTTTTCTCGTTAACAGCAGCCGTATTCGTATTGGTCGTGTAAACCATCGGCGGCAGGTCGCTCGTGGTCTTGCCACTACCGGGCTTTACTTCCACGCCCGCTGCGGAAAGGCTGTACTTACCATCCCCCGTGTCAACCTCGCCCAAGAGTACGCCCTGGGTTTTGCCCGCATTGTAGCTATTGCTGTCCATGAGCACGTTTAACAGATGGAACTGGCCGCGCCCGTCGCCCATAATGCCGCCGTTGGACCTTTCGCTAAACGTGGTGTTGGATACCTTTGTGTTGGTAACGTCAATGACGACGGATCCGCTGTTACTCGCGTTATTCGCGCCCAGCAGACCGCCGCTCCAGTTACCCTTAATCGTAGCGTTCTCGATCGCGATGTTGTTGCAGGCTATATTCACATTGCTGAAGAAGTAGCCGATAAGCCCGCCCGAGCATTTGCCGGTGCCGGCGATGCTGACATTCTTGACACTGCAGTCGTCGAACCAGTACTTGTTGGGGCTACCGCTACTCGTAACCTCACCAATCAGGCCGCCCGCATTGTAGATGCTATTGTTCGTTCCGGCCTTATCGCCGATGACGGCGTTCTCGGTGCCGTTTCCGCCATCAATGCGCACGTTGCTCATAGAAATAACGCCGCCACGGGCGCGTCCGACCACGCCGCCGGCGCCCATATGGTCATCGGAGTTCGACCCGGTGGCTAGCACGTTTACCCCAGAGATGACTGCCGTGCACGACGACTGGGCCGCTGTGGTGGTGCCGATGTTGGTGTTGACCGAGATATCGCTTCTTTCGACATAGCCGAGCACGCCGCCCACGTAGGGCACTGTCCCTGTGGCAGTTATGGTCGAGTTTTTGCCAACGGTCCTTTCGCTCACCCCTGTGCCTGCGGTTGTCCACACACCGCACGCCGAGGCGACCGTACCCACATAGCCACCGACATTCTTCTCGCCCGTGACGTTAAGGCCAGTGTATGAGCAGTCATAGAGATACGCGGGGCCCCACCCGTCCCCGAACTCGACCATATAGGTTCTGTCTTCGCTCGTAGTTCGTCTGGCGCGGCCCGAGCTGCCAAGAAGCCCTCCTACGCTCTTTGCGCCCGACACGGTGCAGTTCTTCATCTGCACGTTGCGGTAGATGCCGCACGTGCCGTCGTCGTAGTTGGCCGTTGCACCCGCCAAAAGGCCGGCACCGGTAAGGTCGTTCGGCGCCTCTCCTGGTTTGGCTTCGCCGTTGGTGTCGATATAGGTGAGCGCTACGTTGCAGTTGCTAAAGGTGAGGTCTTTGACCTGCGCGCCGTCGTTCGCGGTGACGCTCTGCCCCACATTGGTGGAGGTGAACATCACGGTGCTGAATAGACCACCCACGCCCGAGACCTTATAGTCGTCGTCGGCGTATTCGACGACGCCGTAGGCGGTGCCTTCGGTACCCACCGTGATGGTGGCGCCGTTACCGTCGATCGTGGCTACGTGCGGCGTAATACGGTCGCGGTCGGTGCCCGGCTGGTTCGAATTGCAGGCATTGGAATAGTAGCGGCCGTTTAGGCCCACGTACCCCGTGCCGTAGTCGGTCATATCGTAGGTGTCGCCCTGCTTGAACTCCAAGCTCATGCCGATCGATTTCGACGCGCACACATAGCCCGTTTGGTAGTCGGCAGCGTAGGACGCCACCAGGTAGGGCGAATTTACATCGTCATCATGGTCGAGCGGGCCGTGCCACCCCTGCTTGCCGGGGGCCTTCTGGTCGTCGTTTTTGGCGATTTCGAAATCGCCGGCAGCACTCTCAGGCTTGCCCACATTTGCGTAGTTAGCATTCCGTACCTTGCCATATTCCTTGTTGCCAAACAGGTAGCCGCATATCGCCGGGTCTTGCGAATCGCTGCCCCAGTAAGCCTTGGAACCGCGGAACACGCCATTATTGGAGTAGTTGGTATGTGCCGCGCCAGCACCCGCACCCGAGCTGATGATGGCCGAGAGCACCAAAAGGCCCTGGGCGTTTTTCACCATGGTCACAGGAGCCTCGGCGTTAGTGCCGAGGTACTTGTTGTCGGTGCCCGTGGTGGTGACACAGGGGGTTCCTTTTTTTGTGAGCTCGTTAATCTGGTAGTTAGCGTTACCGTTTTCAACCTTACAGCCCTCGCTAAAGGCATAGCCATCAATCACGCGACCGACGTAGGGATTGTTGTAGAGATCAAAGTTGCCCTTTCCCAGACCACGAGATTTGTCACCAGTTCCAGCACGCCAGGAAGATTTTCCGCTTTTGTCCATATTGCGGAAAATCACGCCGCCACCCGCAATGGCACCGACGTAGCCACCAATGGGAACAAGATGCGGCTTGTCGCCACCGCCCGTGACGGTAAATCCCGTTGTAGGGTTTTCGGCCGTCGTCCCATTAACGACCACGCCATCGATAATGTTATCGCCACCAAGGATGCAGCCGACAACGCCACCGAAAAACGCCGTCGGAACGCCGTCGGCATCCTTGGCAGAATAAGTAATAGTCGCCGACGCGTTCACATAGCGAATATTCAGATCGCGCACCACGCTGCCGTAACTATAGGGAATAAGGCCGCGAAGCGAACCCTCGTTATTCTCTATCTTGATGGTTGCGTTTTTATTATCACTGCCAAAGTTGCCAACGATGACGCCCCTAAACGGGTTGGCCCTATTTCCAAAACCGCCAAACGATGCGCCGTCGAGAGTAATCGTATTGCCCTCAGTAGGCTCGATGCTGTAATACGCGCTCTGCATATAGCGGTGCATGGTTTCGTCGCTCAGCGTCTGCGGGGAATTGGTCGACGCGTCTCCGGTCTTCTTCTCCCATTTATTATCGGTACCGTTCGCCTGCTTGTAGACGTACGTAACCTCATTGTCGGTCGAGTGATCGCTGCTGCGGCGAGTGCAGAGCCTACCCTGGTCGGCGACAATGGTGACCTCCCAGCCGTCAAGCGCCGTCATGTTATTAATGTAGTTGGCAATGGCATTCATCTCCGCCGCGTTTGTGACGGAATAAGGATCGCCGTAGGTACCACATCCCATTACCAGCTTTGGAATGCGCTGGTTGACTTTAATTTCGTGATACTGGACGCCATCCTCGGCGGCTTTTCCCTTGTAAACATAAGGAAGGTAGTCACCGAACCAAGGCCTGACGTCACCGTCCTTCTTACCATCAACCGTCACATAGCCGCTCACGGCACCATACGTCGCTTCGTCGTAATACCAAAGCTGCTTGCCCGGGTACTCCGTACTCCCATCAATCTCGGATCCGTAGGTCACCTTGCCCGCATCGGCATCAGCCCTAGTAAAGGTGTAGTCCGCAGAGCCCGTGCCCGTGCTTCCGTAGCCAAAACTCTCCAGCAGGCTCGCATGGGTGAAGATCGTATTGTTCTCTTGGCTGGGCAAGCTGATTTGCTCAAACTTCGCCGTCACCTGATCGGCCTCACTGCCTACACCAAGCTTTCCGAACAGCGACGTAGCCGCCTTGGTGCCACTCGTGTACCCAGTAGTCTTGATATTCTTCGCGTTCAGGCTCACGTACTTCTGCATCTCGTTGATGAGCAGAGGCATATAGGCGTTAGCGTCCGTGGCGCTGTTGGCGCCGTCGACAATCAGATTGTTGAGTGTAAGATCATCAATTGAGATCTTTCTAATCTTGGTGCCATTGCCGTCGCTGGACCCATACACGTAGCGGCACACGAGCGCGCCCGATGAGCTTCCGCCCGCGCCAATAGCGTCAGTAGAGCTCTTTCCGTCATTGATAACGGGCCCAACGGTACCACCCAAAGTGACGTTGCTTACTGTGAGATCGCCGTCTGCCACCGTTTGAAAAAGACCGCAGTGCATGTTCTCGTGCTGGGTGGCATCGGAGTTTAGCTTGTTGCCATTCTGCTCGGCCTTGATCTTGGAGTAGTAGAAGGTGATGGCCGCATTATTAACCGTCACCTCTCCGATCGGTTGAGTGGGATAGTAGCTGTAGCCGGCCAAATCGATTGTGCCCGTTATGGTTATGGAATCATCGAGCCCTGTCGTACCATCGGGAACGATTGTCGAACGAATACCGGCGGGAGCATAGCAGAAAGCAGACCATAAGAGCAGCTTGTCCGCTGTATCGATTTGACTGCCACTAAAGCCGCCTTCACAATTCTTAGAGGCTATGTCGAGGTTGTAGAAGTAGCGGGTATTGCCGTTCGTATTCTGGCTTCGACCGAAAGACGAGCGATTATGGTAGCTGTTGTCTTTTGTGGAATCGCCGTCCATGTCCAGCTTGTTTTTCTGTGTGTGTAGCGAAACGACCGTGTTCCAGTCGGCGTCCATGAGCTTGCTGCCGTTGTTTGGTTTTACACCGCTGCCAACCCATTCATCGAAGGACGTTACGCCCGACGCAACGATGGCCCCCTCGCCGGTGGGCACCCTATAGGCGGTATCCCAATAAGCCCTGTCCTCCAAGTACAGGCCTAGGTAGCTCTCGACGCCATATGTCGTCTTATCATCCACCTTGCAGCCGCGGCAAACTAGAACGCCGAGCGTCTGAGCGGCGCCTGCATTAATCTTTGTGCCCGAGAGATCGATGGCGCAGTTGTTGATAATCCAGTGACCGCTGGCTGCGTATACAAGGCCGCCAAGCTCCTTGGAATCATCCACAGTCGCGATTATAGAAGCGTTGGTCGTTTTCAAAGCATAGGAGTTTTCACTCTTGTTAATGTTGTCATCTCCGATAGTTACGACCGCGTTGCCCCAGCTATAACCCAAGAGACCGCCCACGCCATTGAGCTTATCGCCGTTCTTTCCGACTCCCATCTTGAACGAGTTGAACGAAAGGCCCGTAATGTTAACGTCCTTTTTGGCCGAGTTGGCTATTGCCCCATCAGCCCCATAGGTGCTCTGTGCGATGCAGCCGATAAGACCGCCGACCTGGGCAATCTTGCCGCTGGTGCAATTGCCGGTTTCGATTGATCCGGCGACTTCGAGGCCCGCAACATTGAATGACGAGCCATAATCGCCCACATAACCAATGGCGCCGCCAATGCGACTATTGCCGTTAAGCGTTTTAGTTGCAGCGATGGTCGCTTGAGCCCTGCTGTTATCCTTAAACGCAACCGTAGAAGCCGCCGACACGCTGCCCGCAATACCACCAATGTTCACTTCGTTGCCGAACGTATCATCACACGCGATATTCGTTTTGCACGTTACGCCAGACAATGGCAGGTTGCCGACGATGGTACCTGCAAGCGACCCGGCATCGATAGCCGAACCGTTATCGAACTTCATGGAACCAGCGATTGTGACGTTGGAGATGGTTGCGCCGTTGACGGCCGCGAACAAGCCCAAGCGGCCGTGGCGGTAGATTTTGCCGTTGCCGTTGCTCGTGTCATTGCCGTCGAGCACAGCTTCACCACGCTTGCCGTACGGCTCGCCGACGGCAAGGTTGATTGTGCCGTTGCCATTTGTGCCGCCGCCGTTCAACGTTCCCGAGAAAACTTGCGAGCCGTCTGTACGATCCTGCGTGAAACCCGTCAGGCCCGTGCCCTTGAGATCAATAGTGCCGTTCACCGTAATGGTCGAGGACTGCAAGATGTTCGGGTTGTTTTCGGAAACGCCCTCGACCATGGAGTAGTAGCCGTTGGTTTGCCAGGTGATTGCAAGTTTGGCGAAATCCTCAACAGAGGTTAGGGTGTAGGCACCGTTAGCTGCCGTCAGCGAATCCGGCAAGGTCAACTTATGAGTGTCCACATCAAGCTTAATGAAGTCGCCGCCCAGACGAATAACTTCGCCGTAGGTCGCGATGTCGTCCGTCTTCGAGGCAGTATTGCTACGTTTGAAGGTCCAGCCCGCTGCACCCTTGTCAGCGTCAGAGCCATCGCCGACAGCAAAAATCAGCGCGTTGTGGTTCTCGTATACGAGCTGGCCCGTCGTGCTGTTTTCGGCAAAACTTGCGCCCGACAGATCCGTGATGCCGCTGAATTTGATTACAGCATTCCACGCGGAGCCTGCAATTCCCGCGGCACGGTTGCTTTGCGCCTTACCGATAGGATTGTCGCTTGTAAGTTTGAAATCTCGCACGTCAAGGACATTGCGCGCGTCGACAACGCCCACGGCACCACCGAACTTTCCGGCGTCCGTTCGCGCCGAAGCATCTCCCTTGCACGCAACCGTCACGCCGTCGAGCACAACGGCGACAGGCTGCGAATTGGAGTCCGCGCTATCGCCAACATAGCCAACAACACCGCCCGTATCGGACAGCTTGCCCGCAAGTTCAAACTCAATTGAGCACGTTTTCTTATCCGCATCCTTTTGGACCACAAAGGCGCGCAGCGACTCATCGACGCCTTTTGCCGTCGCAAACACCTTGCCGACAAGGCCGCCGTAGCTGCCGTTGAAGCTAACTTCTTCCGGTAAGGTGAACTTGCTCTTATACGTTCCGCCTTGCACCACGATGTCGCCATTAGAAATATCGGCCACACCAAAAAGGGCGCCGGCGCGTTGCGATGCACCAAGCGTCACAAGCTTGCCCAGGTCGAACATATTGGGCTTAACGATAAATCCTTGCGCAAAGCTCACGTCGCCGATGACGCCACCGGAGCAAGCGCTGTCTTTATCGCCGACGTTGCACGCCGGCTTAACCGTTACGCCATCAGCGATGTTGAGCGTGAGGTTGGTGGCCTTACCGATAAGACCGCCCGCCGCGTTTTTACCTGCGACGCTCAGCGCCGAGACATCGATGCCAGTTGGTAGGGCGACGGTGGCACCCTCCCGCGCCTCGCCGATAAGACCCCCCGCGTTGGCATCAGCGGCTGTCGCGTTGATAGTGGGGGTACCGTCGAGTTTGTCCGGCAGGGCGAGGCCCGCAAGCGTAAGCGATGCTCCTTCGGCAAGGGTGTTCACAAGCAAGCCCATGTTGCCTGTGCTCGATTGCATATCGATCGCCAGGGGGCTGTTCGCGCTTGTCACGTAGGTTGCGTTAAGCGTGAGCGCGCCCGTGACCTCGCCCACAAGTGGCGAGGCGAGCTTGCAGATGTCCTTTTCGGTATCGCTCTTGGGCGTGCCCACGGTTACGGTGGCAGCAAGCGTCTTGTCCGCGCCCGTGACCTTTGCGGCCACGATGGGCTGGGCATCGGTACCCTTCCAGGTGAGCTTTACGGTGCTGTTGGCGTCGCTGAGCTCGATGTTGTTGAAGAGCGTCTTGTTGACGGTCAGGGTCCTGTCGCCGAGGTTGAGCGCGCCTTTGAAAGGGTAGGCATCGCTGCCGAAGCCCTGGAACGTGAGGCTACCCAGGCCGTCCACGATCTCCGCGCCGCACACGTCGAAGTCGATGCCGGTCGAGCCACCTTTGGAGATGTTCGCGTTCTGGTAGATGGCGGGATCGGTGTTGGAGATGGCGATAAGGTCGGCGTTGGACTCAAAGGTAATGGCCGTGACGGCGCCCAAGTCGTCAGTGATGACATTGCCGTCACCCAACGCGTGCCTGAGATCCTCGACAGTAGCGATGGTGGGGGCGGTGTTTGCCTGATCAGCAGCATCCGCGTCCGCGTCATCCGCTTGTTCTCCGTCAGCAGCACCCTCATCGGCAGCCGCATCGTCTTGGGACGCGTCGCCCTCCGTTGGGGTATCGCCGTTAGTGGTTCCATCGGTCGTGGAGTCCTGTGATTCGCCAGCGTTGGTAGAACCGTCGCCGCCCTCGGTAGCGCCAGCGTCGGCGCCCGGAGTCGTTGCGACATCATCAGATGTAGCCTGGTCAGCATCTTGCAGCGCGGTGGCCACAGCATCCTGTACGGAGCGCGCCGTGTTGCCCGCGGCGCGCGCGGCGGAGACGGATGCCTCCATGACGGCGTCGAGCTCTTGCGCGAACACCTCCGTGGAGGGCGCAAGCGCCTGGAAAATCATGATCGCAGTCAGGCATGCGGTTGTTATGCGCTTTGCCGTTCTCATCTGGTCCTACCTCGTTCTATCTCATGCCCCGTGCGGGGTCTCAAAATCACAGATTGCGGTTGGCCTACGCAGCCCTGCACGTAACACCGATGTCATCCAAGCTGCCGGGCGCGGTATCCGTCGAACGGTAAAAGGTAATAATCTCCGACCCGGGATCCATGGTGAACGTAACCGACCTTCCATCAAAGGTCGCGTCGGAATGATTCGTCGCCAAAAATGGGTCAAGCTCAACCTTGTCGCCCCATGTAAGCTTGATTTTTGTTGGCGCGCCCGTAACGGTCGCGCGATAGTTGTAAGCGTCGAAAGCGTTGATATCCGAGTTCTTGTCGACCCACTCGCCCGAAACGCCCGAAGCCGTTACCTCTGCACGCTCGGAAGGCGCAATCTTGGCGGCGAGCCATTTAAGATTGGTGCCGGGGCTATTGGAGCCGACCTGGGCCTTAACGGTGAAGGATGCTTTGTTGAGGTCCGCCTTGGAAAATGTAACCTTATAGGTATACATGGTTGCCCTGTTGGCAGGGAAGGAAAGGTCGACCGTGCCGCCCGCCGTCAGCGTGGGCGAACCGCTTATGCTCCAAGCTTTCGTCGTTCCCGTCGCCTTCACGCTCAGCGTCGCGTTAACGTCCTTGTCGTTGACCTTGTTCTTGTCGCCCAGCAGATGGTTGTAAATGCGAAAGGTAAAAGAGCAGTTTTCCCCACTCGTGTCGGCGATGACGCTTCGGACGGCAATACCCTCGTCATTCAGCGTCTCATTCGTGTAGCCCGTAAGCATGTCCGAGGCAAACAGCGCCTGTGACGTGCCCGAGACAGCGACCGACTTAAGGAAGTCGCCCGCCAAAAAGGCCGTGTAAGTAAGGTGGGTACCCGCCACAATCGCGACGGCGCATAGCAGCACCGCAACCGCCCACAGGCGCTTGCGCATTTTGGAAGCAGGGGCCGCCGACTCTACGCAGCAAGGCTCTGCCTTAGAATCATCCACCTGCGCAAAGTGCTTGCCAACAGGCCTCGCGATTTCATTTTGCTCTTTCTTGTCTTTTCGCATCTGGCGCCCCTCCCTTCTTGTTATTAGTTGCCACTCGTGCCGCGAGCAATTAGATAAACCATGTCGGTCTCTTTGACGTTGGAGACCGTCTTTCCGTTTACGGTCACAACGCCCGGATTCCATGTGCACTCGATGATGAAGTTCGTGGCGGCGTTGGCTGTTTTGCCATTCCAGCCATCGAGCCCACTCCCTGCGAACTTGTGGTACCGATACAGCGGACGGGCGTTTTTCTGGACATTCACGTACGAGCCGTACGTCGGGTCGTTTGCCTCAAGCTCTTTAGCCAACGCACTTGTCCCGTCCGCGGAGTTGATAAAAGCAAACTCAATCGGGGTGCTGCTCTTCTTGCTCCATGAGTAGGTGCGGTTGAGCCCGTCGAGGCCGACCACAGTGCCGTTTTTATCGTTCGGATTATTGACCGTCACGTGATACACGTTGATTGTCAGCCCCGTGATATTCGTTGTGTTGGCAATCTGCAGCTCAAACGCTTGACCGCCGGCAGCGGGATCGCCATTGTCGCTCTGCACACAAAACGCGCGACGAACGGTCACGGTGCCGTCTATGTTTTTAACATCGCCCCGTGACTCGTCATACGAAATCTCGATGGGCTCGATGCTCGTCTGGTTGGGACCCATGATCTTAAGCTGCGCGGGCGTTTGGATCTTGCCCACCGTAGACAGACTTTTGCTGCCCACAAACCACGAGAGCGACAAGCCGATGATAAGAGCGATTGCCGCCAGCAATATCAGGACCGCAAGGGCCTGTGCGCGGTGGTTTTCTATCCAATTGCGGGCATCGCCGAGGCGCGTTTGCATGGTGCTCATGAGCTCACGCCCTCCTGAGCGCTAATTCTAAGTTGGATGTATTTGACCTTATTGCCGATCTGCTCGTCGGCATTGTTGTACAGCGCCGAGCAGATGGCGGTGTCGCCGAAGGATATGTCAGCCGAAACCGCAGGAGCGTTGGCGGCACTCGTGCCGTTTGCCGCGCCATAGAAGTAGTTCGCTTTATGCGCGTTCATATCTGCCTGCAGAGCGCCGTAGTCAGACTTTGCGTCGCCCGCCGCCGCAAACAGGTTCTTGTAGTAATTCGTGTTGCCGGTAAGGACGAAGTTTTGGAAGTACTCCGGCCACACCCAGTACAGGCTGATGGTGACGGGTTTGTTCGTTGGCTTGTTCACATCGCCGTTTTCGCAAAATTCGCACTTGCGAATCTCGATCTTGCTATCAACCACGCGGCCCGAGTAATACCCGTTCTGGTCGCAGCTCGTAAAGAACAGCAAGTGGCCTTTGATCAAGCCAAGGAGCGCCTCCGCCTCGGGCGCCAGCGTTCCCCCGTCCCCAACAACGCCAACAGTGTTCGTGACCTTAAGCAAGCGCGACAGACTGATCGTGACCCCGTCCAGGTCACTCACCAGCGGCTTCACCGTAAATGTAATCTTGCCGCGAGCACCCGGGTACAGAGAGCCCGCGGTCTCGTTGTTGAGGTTGGAGCCGAGCGTTACCGTCATGGCGTCGGTCGTATCCAGGCCATCGATGGCATACTTTTCCTCGGGCGTGCGCTCGGAGCGCTCGTAATAGCCCACGTGCGCGCCGGACTCACCCTCGCCCGCGGCGGTCAGCGTGTACCGATCCGCCTTCGCCCCGATCGTGCCCCCCGTGGCGCTCACTCGGTTATTCGCAGCAAACCAGGCCAGGCATGCAAAGATGGCAACGATGGCAGCCAGCACAAACAGACCGCTCACCAGGAAATCCTTCCAGAAATCCTTGAGGGTCCGCACGTGCTCGTCGGCAGCTTGACGGTACTCGGCCGCTGTCTTGTGCTGCTGGAGCTCGCTATGTCGGTCCATGCCACTCATCGCTTACGTTTGCCCTGCTTGCGGGCTTGCCATCCTTTTCCGCTCGGTCGCGTTTATCCGTTGTTCGCAGGTAGAGAATTCAGGCAGAATACAACACCATACGATAAGGTAAAAGAATAGCATTGACCTGCGGTTTGCTCCACGGCGCAAACCTTAACGATGTCTTAAACATTACGAAAAGCAGCCTCGCCCATATGCCAAAGACACGGCGCAAGCTCGCCTGCCCCTCGCACAAAAACCGGGGTGGGGCCTGCTGTTCTTGCAAGTCCCACCCCGGTCGATGGTCTGTGTATGCTGGGACGCAGTCGGGCGAGGCGGATCCGTGCTACCGCCCCGCCTGGCCGCGAAGTTAACTACAGCTCGTTGGCCGCGTGATATGCCGTGCGGATAGCGCTCGCGATGTCGGCGGTTCGCTCGCCCGAGCAGTCGCCCACGCAGGTCACGGGCACCGTCACGCCGTCCAGGTCAAACGCGTTGGCCTTGGAGCCCACGGCCATCACCACGTAATCGCAGGCGATCTTCACCGGCTCCTCGGCGCCGTCCTCGGTGGTGCGAATGGCCTCCACGCCCTCGTCGGTAATGGCGGTCAAGCGGGTCTTCACGTGCTGCTCCACGTTATGCTCGGCAAAGTCGCTCATAATCAGCGGCAGAATGGTCTCGGACTCGCCCGCGGCAATCTTGTCGAGCATCTCCACGATCGCCACCTCGCAGCCGTGCTGCAGCAGGTACTCGGCAGTCTCGGTGCCCACCAGGCCACCGCCAATGACGGTGACGCGGCCCGTAAGCTCCACCTTGCCGGCCAGCACGTCCCAGCTCGAGACGACCTTGTCCGAATCGGCACCCGGAACGGGGATGACCACGTCGTGCGCGCCCACGGCCACAATCGCGGCGTCGGCGGCGTTGAGGTCCTCAGCGGTAGCGGCATGGTTGAGCTCAACCTTCACGCCCAGGCCAGGCAGAATCTTCTCGTAGTACTCGACCGAGCGCATGATCTCGTCCTTGCGCGGAGGCGCGGCCGCCAGCACAATCTGGCCGCCCAGATGATCGCTCGCCTCGTAGACGGTCACGTCGTAGCCGCGCTTGGCCGCCACGCGCGCGGCCTCCAGGCCGGCAATACCGCCGCCCACCACGGCGATCTTCTTGTCGCCCTCGCCCGGCTTGATGGCGATGGTCGCCTCGTCGCCGTTCTCGGCATTGAGCACGCACGAGATGTACTTGCGGTTTTGAATCGCGTCGACACAGCCCTTATTGCAGTTGAGGCACTCGCGAATGGGCTCGCCCGTGGCGGCCTTCAGCGCAATGTCGGGGTCGCACATGAGCGAGCGGCCATAGGCGACGATGTCGGCAGAGCCATCCTCCAGGATCTTCTCGCCGGCCTCGACCGAGACCACGCGGCCGACGGTTGCCACCGGCACGGAGACCAGGGCCTTGACGCGCTCGGCCACGGGTAGCGTCCAGTTGTAGGGCATGGCGCCCATGGGCGGAATGGTGTCGCCCATGTTGCCGGTGTGATTTGCCTGTGCAACCTGGATCATGTCGATGCCCGCACCCTCGAGCAGCTTGGCAAATTCGCAGGCCTCGTCGGGCTGCAGGCCGCCCTTGCCGCGCGGCGTGCCGTCGGGGTTCTCCATGATCACAGGGAGCTTGTACTCCACCATCAGCTGCGGCGCGGCCTCCTTAATGGCAGCGACGACCTCCAGCGCATAGCGGACGCGGTTCTCGAACGAGCCGCCGTACTCGTCGGTGCGCTGGTTGAGGATGGCCGAGCACAGCGAACCCACCAGGCGGTCGCCGTGGACCTCGATGGCGTCGATGCCGGCCTGCTGCGCGCGAGCGGCCGAGGCGGCGATGGCCTCCTTGATCTGGGTGAGCTGCTCTACGCTCGCCTCGTTCACAAAGTGCTGCATGTCGTGGTGCAGCTTGGCATATGCCTGCTTGCGGATCTCGTTGGACTCGGCCATTTTGGCGGCAAAGGTCTCCTCGTCGCCGGCGGCCTTGGCCTCCTGCGCGGCCTTGGCAGCAGCCATGGAGCCCGTGACCATGCGGCCGACGCCGGGCACGTCGTACTCGGGGTGGAACAGCTGCAGCGCAACCTTGGCGCCGTGCTTGTGGACGGCGTCGGCCAGCGCCTTAAACGTGGGGATCTGGGCGTCGGTTGCCAGCTTGGGCGTGGGGCTTGCGGTCATGACGGGAGCGACGTCGCCGATGACGATGTAGCTCACGCCGCCACGGGCCAAGCGCTCGTAAAAAGCCAGGCTGCGCTCGCCAATGGAGCCGTCGCGCTCCTCGTAGCCGGTGGTCAGCGGCGGGAACATAATGCGGTTCTTGAGCTCAAGGGGGCCAACCGTAATGGGCTGAAGCAGTTTGGATGCAGGTGCGGTCATGAATATTCCTCTCTTGTAGGCGCGGCGGCGATGATGCCGCGTAGTTGTCTAAAGGATATGGCATGGGGGTACAGCGGCACAACGAAAATCGGCGAATATCAGGTGACGGCAGGTGGATGGGGCGGGACGGCCCGTCGGTTTGTCTCAATCTGTAACAGTTACTCGGCAAAAACCGGGTCTTACTGTTACAGATCAAGACAAACGGGAGCGGTCCGTCGGAAAATCTCGATCTGTAACACTTACAGACCAAAAACGACCCTAGATGTTACAAATCGAGACGAACAAATTCGGTCCGACCAAACATCTCAATCTGTAACATCTAGGCCCACTTTTGGCCCCTACCCGTTACAGATCGGGACAACGGGAACCGTCGGTGGCGCGCGCAGACGTGGTGTAAGAGCGTCCTGAGGTCCGTCGCTGCAAGTCC
>OBXK01000088.1_pt1 | contig 68260 bp, 91 predicted proteins | sample 1501371 | NCBI WGS metagenome assembly OBXK01 (sample SAMEA2580154, study PRJEB22360) | human gut metagenome | biome: human gut; feature: human-associated habitat; material: faeces | place: Denmark | collected 2008/2010
AGGATAATCGTGGATCCCCCCGGCGTGAAGCATCACGCCCGCCACTTCAACTGCGTGACGCGGTAAATTTAAAAATCGACAAATATCGTCCAGGAGCGCCATTTTTATGGCTGGAGATAGCAATCAATGTCGGTTGTTTGCAATATTTGGCGACTTTTGCTGATTTCTAATGCCCCATCAGTGCCCCATTAAGCCAATTCCTCGATAATAACGATCCCATTCTGACCATCTGCACCAGGATTAACCGGCCTTGAAGGACCATTGGAACATCCAGACGCCCCGCCGCCATAACCACCGCCATTATTAGCCGGATTGTTTATGGCCGGAATGGAGCCCCCTACGCCAAGTTGACTATTTGCTCCGCGCGAAGCGATTGCATATTCAGTTGAAATGGCTGATGCACACTCAGATCCAGGCCCACTTATCCCGACAATATTCCATCCGGTAGGGCTGTTCGAGTTTGTGTTCGCCACCGGCTGAAATGGAGGATTAGCCGGACCTGCAGGCAGTCCCGCTTTGCCGCCGGGAGCGGAAATCAGCGTACCTACGGAGCTGGTCCCGCCATCTTCCCCATAAAGAGAGGATACAGTCCCTCCTTTGCCGCCCAGGCCGATAGTGATCATTACTGAGGTTAATGCGGATACGTCATAAATTCCCTCGGCGTATGCGCCAGCCCCGCCGCCATTGCTTATCGAAACCTGACCAGAACCGGTCGCCGGCGCAGCAGAACTACCGCCACCGGCCCCCAAAATTCTAATCTTCCATTTTGTTGCGCCAGGTGTTTTTGTGAACGAGCCGGTGCTCGTAACGACGCGCGGAACGCCAATAAGGCGACCATTGATCGTGCCATCTGACGAGCCGAGATTTAATAACGCCTGTCTTACCGCCTCACTTCCCTCGGCTGCAATTTCAGAAAAATTATTTGCGATCTGCAGGCAGGAAAGGAAAGACCCCGCGGTCAACATATTTGCCACAATATCATTCGTTGACCAGACTCTTGCCGTGGTCCCTTCCTGCCCTCGCTGCACGGTCATCACATCACCAGATACCGAAGTGACGTGCATTATTTCCGTAATTGATTTAGTTGCGGCATCAACAATAGTTAATTTGAAATAGCTTTGACCCGATACGGGTTGAGGAAATAATCCACCTGTACCGCTACTCACTGTAATAACAGTCGCAGACGCGCTAATTCCTGACGCGAGGACGCTTTTAGCATTGTTATTTGCCAGTAATCTCAGAGCCATGAATCCTCCAAAAATAAAAAAGCCGCAATTGTGCGGCCTTTAATTAGTTTATGACGGGGTTTATATAGCGGGGCAATCATCCTGCCTCAGGTCGTTGATAGCGAATGTAGCGACCCCCAACACTTCAACATCTTCCATCGCCTCTCCTTCTATCGATTCACCTTCGACAGTGATAAAAGAACGCCCCATCAATTTTGCAAACTGCAGTTCGCCAGCCAGGCGGATAAGCAGGACGCTTCCTTGCGTCACCTTCAGCGACAAATCGAGAACGACATAGCCTCGATCTGTCTGTATAACCTGAGAGTTCGCGCCAATATTGCACGCAGCCGTGACAGTCAGTCTCTGCTCAACATAGTCGGCAGCAGGTGAAGGAAACGAACTTACCATCATTACATGATCCTCCCCATATTCCTTAAAATCCAAAGCCTGTTTTCGGTGTGGTCCGGCGTTTTGTCAGCGAAGCAGCTTTGATAGCGCTCTATCCATCGGTTAGCTTCTGAGTATGAAAAGTGAATGCCTCGTTGCTGTATAGATGAAACAAAATCCACCGTGTGCAGATACTGGTAGCCTTTCGAGTTACGAAGAATCGACTCCCGAAAGGCCTGGTTGATGTCTGATTGTCTGAGCATGATCCCTACCCTCAAAAATACTGGTTATATATACAGTAATATTTATAAGCGGGCAGATCAAGAAAGGCGGCGGCTATCAATTTTCGTGACAGCCGCAGGTTATTGCTACGACAACGCATTAAACTGAGATACTAAATCAGCATCAGCTAACGTTGTCGGGTAGTAAACCAGGCGCTTCAGGTATGCGTTTGAAACAGCGGCAGGGGTCGTTCTTGCCCGTCCAATCATTAAGCGGTTCAGCTGAGTTGATACAAGCGGCGCACCGCTGTATTTGTTGATGCCATCAAATACACGCATATCGTCGTTAATAAACGAACTGATGAAGGCCTGATGGCCGTTTCTCACTTGCCCTAAACGTTTAACTTCCACGGTTATCTCTGAACTACCGACAATTTTAGCTGCTGCAGTCAGGTTCTGATTGGTGATGCTGTTACTGATGCGACGGTTCATAAAGTTCACATACTCAGCCACAGAATCATTGTCAAGGCAGACAATGGCTTGCCCGGCATTATAAACCCCGCTCATCGCCTGCAGGCTGGCGGGCATGTTGTAATCAGCAAAAATTGCCCCGCGGTCAGCAGCCATAAAATCCAGATCGGTACGAACGGTGCAGACCTCATCAGGCCGGGTCATAGTTGCGCCAGCTGTCGGGATGTACGGCGTAACACCGTCCCAGTTTTCAATCTGCGCCCCCCAGATGTAAACACCCTTCCCTGAACCTGTATAGGCTGGCAACGCAGCGGCTGATGTCACATCATTCACAAGCGCCAGTGTGAACTGCGGGGAGGCTGTGCCCGCAGGGGTAATGGTGATACTCAGACGGTACCAGCCATTTTTATATTTCCGCATACTTGTCTGCAGGATGCCGGACGAGCTACGGGTTCTTAAGCCGTTGACCAGATCGAAGTTTGCAAACTGCGTCGTTGTTACTGCACCCTGAGCGACCAGCTGGATAACACTCGCGGTATTCGCTTTCGCAAAAATACTGAATGTGACAGGACTTCCCACGGTGGCGGCCGGAGTGGAATTTTCCTGCATAAAGTGCACAGTATCAGCGCTGTCAGTGCTTTCATTGAAGGGTGATGCAGAGACGTTACCATCAGGTGCGATTGTTTTGGCGGCCGTGGTGGACACGCCCGATTTTGTCCAGGTCGTGCCAGAAAAGTTTTCACTATTGGCCGCAAGGTTAGTTACCCCTGCAGCAACGCGAAGCCCCAGGCACTCACCAGTAATCGGATCATATTCGATCGCAGCTTCACCGGACGCCAGATACTCTATCAGGCCGCTTTTATTTACCCGGGTTGTTTCTGATGCGCGGGTAAAGGTCACAACATCAGCCAGGCGACGACTACGAATTGCATAACCCGTTGTTCTGCCGAGAGCAATATACAGCTCTTTCTCAAAGTCCAGGTAAAGACTGGCCAGTTTCGGCATCGGGGCCTGCGGAGACGGAAGTGCGGCAGCATCGCCCTGATAAGTTTTATTGCTCTTGATTTGAGTTGCCATTGTCAGATTCCTGGATTATTAAGCGTAGTGACGCGGGTTTGCGTGCCGGTCAGATTTAGTGTGTTCTGCGCGTTACCCACGCAGTGGTTAAATGAAATATCGACATCGGTAAGCGTACCGCTGGCATAAACAGGATATTGCTGAGTAGGCCTAGACTGGATGTCGCGAATTTTATTTGCGCTTAACGAGCTGAGCTTAACTTCTGAGGCCAGATTAATTCCGTTCCCGGAAGCGGTCAGGCCGTTATTCCAGAAGCGGTTGTTTACCACATCCATATTGATCGCCGTCCCGTCTTCCAGGTTCAGACCATGCCGTCCGTTTCGATAAACGTCATTCCCCTGGATAAACATACTGCGGACTTCCTGGCCTGGCGCTTTGAGGTTAATTCCATCTTCGCCATTATCACGGATGGTATTGCTGTCAATCTGGTATTCGCCGTCTCGCTGCTCAGTCGTGCTGTTGTAATAGACGCCATGTTTAGCATTTTTGGCGATAATATTGCACTGCAGACGCCCGCGCGAACCGGGATATGCCAGCACAGTTCCCGGACTGATAATCACGCCATAATTATTTTCTGAGAAGTTGTTATTGGTAGCGATCATGCCATCAACACCACAATCACCCAGGCCAGCATTATTCCCTGTACATGTGTTGCCGGTGACTATCGTGTGTTCAGAGCTGTAAGGCGCATTTGTTCCATGCTGTTTCTCAAGGAAGATGCCGAAGTTCTTCCCGTTGCGGCAGAAGTTCCCTGCGACATACAGCGGCTCGCTCTGCGTACCGCCGGCCCCTAATCCGAGACCAGATGCCCCCGCAGGGTTATCGTTACCCGACGGTGCCAGCCGACCGAAATTCTCCACCACGCATTCAGTAATCGCGGAATCGCGAGCAAAGTCGATGCCGATACCCGTTGCGCCAGAGTTTCTCACCCGCAGGCGGTGCAGGTGGCCGCGGCGATAGAAGTTAAAATACAGGCCCTTGGTCCTAGGGAGATACCCCTCATCCGGCAACACCTGGTCCTGACAATCCACCTCAAAATCGGAATACACAAAATCCGTCAATTCCGGGACGGGATTTGTCGGTGATGTGGTGAACTGGAGCGCCGAATATGAGCCATACGGCATCAGGATTGTTTTGCCGGTACCTGCCCCAATAATTGACACGTTGGGCGCGGGCGTGAGGAAGGAACTCAGCCGGTATACTCCTGGCGGCAAGTAAATCACACCACCATACGGATTGCGGGCCATATCCCGGATTGCGCGCTGAATCACCTGTCGTGCATCTTCGTGACTGTTCGGGTCCCAGCCATAGTCCTTGATACTGGTGAGAAACCGGCCATCTGCCTGCTGCTGCACGCGTCGAGACAGGCCATTAAGCATATTGTTAACGGATGTCGGAAGACCCGGGAGATTAAGACCGCCCAACTCATCAATATAGCCATATGCAGCCTTATCAGCGGAGCTCAGCGTATTGAGAAATGGTCCCGGGACAGGATGAACCTGAGCCAGCAGATCCTGCAGCGGAAAATCAGTTAGAGGGATGCGAATTTTCCCTTCAGCATCAGTGATGATAAGCTGCAGGCCGTCTTTATCCGTAGCTGAATGAAGGTTCGTAGTGTTATCCTTCCCGCTACGCGATGCCATCTCCTGAATACTTTCGCTCATACCAGCAATAAATATCTCACCCGATTCAGTCTGAAGAGACGTGACTTCATTATCAGGTGTTACAGTTTTAATCAGGCTCGAATCTTCGTCATGCCCAATAGAATTGCTGATCAATTTCTCTGATGGCGTGGTGGCTACAATCGTGGCCACTCCTGAAATATTCCTGTAATAAATGAAAGCAATTTCACTATCCTCTCCCTGTGGGACTCGGAAATACTGCCCATCAGTTGTGCCAGCGAGGCCACTTTCTTCATCAGGAAAAGTAAAACTCGCGGTATCAAGAGATGCAACGATGTCATCAAATCCCTGCTCTATGGCATGCCAGGTTTTGTGCTCATTACCAAGACGATCTTCATAAGTCATGTCCGTCGTGGTTGTCATCGCCTTGTCCAGCATCGCCCCGGCATAAACTGCATCACGAATATCTGTGCTCGGCACTTCATTGTTGGTCGGGGTAGGTAGTGGTACTTGTGCCATTGTGCATGTCGCCCTATATAAAAGGCGCACGAAGCCCTCAGAAGCAAATCTGATGGTGTGCGCGAAGGTTGGTAATTACTGCTGTGTGTTACGGATAAATAGAGTCTGAATACTCAGTGAGTGAGAGAGTTTGAGTATCGTCACCGTTGGGTTTAGCGCTGTCTACGCGCCAGATTGTGGAGTTAAGTTCCGAGTCGGTAGCGATGAAATACCGGCTAGGGTTTTGCACCGTAGAGCGGTCATAAATGTTGAGATCGAAGGTATCAGCTGCAGCCTGGAATGCCTTGGCTTTGCCGCTTACCGGATAAGCCCTCCAACGACCGCGGTAATTGCCCAGACTGTCGGTCATCACCACCCACATATCCCCGAGTGAGAAGTCGATACGCTCTGACGTCGAGAACACATCCCCGGATCGACCGTTGATATAACCCGTCTGCTGCGCGTTGTCGTACAGGTCAGGGCATTGAACGACCGTACCTCGCACTACCTGCGTCTCTTCCAGCACTTTCACCGTCATTGTCAGGCGCGAGTAAAGGATTTTCCTCGCCTCAAGCCACGCCCGGTCTGCTGCCTGGGTAGCGTTGCGGCAGCCGTCAAGGCTGATCTGCATCGCGTTAACAGTCGCGTCCTCAACCTCAGTGATTCCGCTGCTGTCGATCTGCAGGTATATGTACGCCTTCTTGTTCGTCAGCGGGTCGACGTAGTCCAGCGCCACGCCGTCGTAACCACCGGGGAGAGACATTTGCCAGGCGACTTTGTACTCGTCCCAGAACATGTTTGAGCGCGCAAAAACCGCATCCGGATTTGTCACTTTCTCATCGCGCCAGAACGTCAGCACATCGCCGATGTTATTGCCGTCAACGCGGGCCACATTGGCGATCGTCGCTATGCGCTCACCCAGCGGCTGTTTCTCATCCGAGAATGTGTAATCGAAATACCCAAGCTGAGCATCTGAGAGAGAATCAGCGATCGCGTAGAGTGCGACGATATCCAGGCTGCCTACGTCCTGCTTACCGACAACCACCCATTCGTGAAGGATAGCGTCGGCAAATGAACGACTCGGACGCAGCGTGTAATCGACCGCGCCGGTCGTCCGGTCGTAGCTGATTGTATGCCGCTGCGCCAGCATGTTGTACTTTTGCTCGCGGTTTGAGTTGCTGTCGTTCGAGCCTTTGATCGTGATGCGGGCAATCGTGTCTTCCGGATAAACGACGTTTTCCCGCACGTTCACCGCATGGATTGCCATCAGCGTTACGACGTTGGCATCGTTGCTGTTGTCCAGGCGCTCGATGGTCACCGCATAGCGCCCCGCCCCGGCAGCCGGGATGAATTTATGCGTTGTGCGGAAATATCTGGTCGTCACCTGGAAATCGTTGTCGAAGAAGTAATCGAACTGTTCTGACGTCCCCGGCACTTGATTATTGTCGTCATCAACCTGCCAGAATTTAATCCGGTATTGCGTTGTGCCGGCCGTCGCGCCGAGCTGAACCAACACATGCACCCAGACCTGCGTCGAGACGATCGGCGACACTGATGGACCGATAACCAGCGGGGTCTGGTCATTCAGTGTGAACAGCGTCGAGTTGATGACAGCATTTCCCGGCAGCGACGTGATTTCTCCAGAGAGTTCGCCGATATAAAACGTCGTGTACGACAGCGTATCTTCGCCGATAAAGCTCTCCGAGGAGATGATATTCCCGGCGCCGGTGACGTTTCGAGTAACGCTTGTGCCGCCGTCGTTCCATGTGGCATTGATGACGAACGTAACCGGGTGCGGCACCGCCAGTGCTGCAAAGTAGGCAAAGTTATCGTCGTTCGACAGAACAACAGCCTTGAGCTGATTACTTTCGATCGCCACCGATGTCGGCGCCGTAGTGGTCGCAGTCTGGGCCGGAAAGTCCTGGCTTTCGTTCAGGCCGGGGACTGTCTCGTTATCCACGTCATCAAACTGATACCCGACCTCAATTGTGCCGATAACGTCGCCCGGGTTATAAATCGCAGAACTCGCGCCCGCCAGGCTGCCGAGGTTCGATTCTGAATAGCGGATCGAGGAAATGGTGTACCGGCCGTAACCGACTTCAAACCACTCCGTAAGCTGTTTGTTATTGTCGACGAACTCAAACAGTGCTTCCTGAATTAGGTCAGGAAAGACGCGGCACTGGCCGTAAATGTTAGGGCGCCCCTTGTATAGCCTCGCCCGGTTGGTTTGACCGGTCAGGTCGTTATTGGGGGATTCACCAGTTGCCACTGATACCGAAGCGCTGGGTTTGTTTGACAGGCCGAAGACCTTCAGCGCACCGGACAGAATTTTTGATACCGGACGCAATATTGTGGTGACCAGTTTTCCGACTCCACCCTCCGGCTGGTCGAATACCGCCACGACGTCACCAGCACTCAGTGGCCGACTGATATCGTAGTCGTCCGGCAGCGCGCGGCCATTCAGTTTAACGACCACATCGCGGTGTAACTGCAGAGAATCCAAAAGGCTCACCAGTGCGGTTCCGGTCTCTACCGTTCCTGACTGCTTCGGCGCGCCGGGCAACCTCTGTAACTCATATCGAACCATGCACCATGTACTCCACTTTGCTGTAAACCTTCAGTAAGGCCAGCGGGCTGTCGCAGCGTACGAAACCGAATTCGCCGCGGGCATGCAGGCATTTCACCGGGCTGATCATTACCCCGATATGCGCCGGCACTTCGCCGCGGTAAAAAACGGCGATGCATCCGGTGGCCGCCACCGGCACACACCGCCAGTGGGCGCGCTCCTGTTCGTAGCAGGTGATGAAATCCGCGCCCGATTCGTAGCCGGCGATGTGATGCAGCTCCAGTCCGAGCACATGCCGGTAATACAGAACCACCAGGCCCCAGCAGTCCATCTGCTCAAAACTGCAGGCGCGGTTAGCCCATGGCTTGCCGTTAACAAGCCCGATAAATTCGCTCTGTGTCATACGGTGATTAGCCCAGGATAGTCTTTCGTGGTGTAAATGATGGAGTTGGCCAGCGTCAGCGGATTGGTCTTGCCGGCAGTCACGGTGACATTGCTAGCATCGGCGGAAATGTCGTTCACGTAAAGTGTCCAATCTTTCAGGGATGATGCATCACCGATCGCATTCCACTGCTGATACAGGCACTTTATCGGCGTCATGCGCGCCGCCCCGCGCCAGCTTTTAAGCGTCTGTCTGACGTGCTCCGTCGCGGCGACAAACGTTATGGTCATTGATATAACTGCCGTTCCGTCCTGCGCCGGCTCGGTCACGCTGAACCGCGCAGGCTCGAACGAGTTTCCGCCAAACGTCGCAGGGCGGAACAGGTTGTTCACAACCCGGTAATAACCAAACGCAGGATGATAAAACTCCACCGTCTGTTTGATGTCGCTCGCCGGCCGGCGCTCCTTCCACTCTCTCAATGTCGGCATCAGTCGGCCCTCGGCATAACAGCAGTAACCAGGTAATCCAGCCAGTAGCCGTAGTTCTCTGGCGCCTCGACGATCCAGTCGTCGTAGTCCTCGGTGATGTCCTCGATACCGTTACAGATGACGCTGGCGGTCCAGGTGACGATATTGCCGTTCTTGCTGGTCTGTACCGGCATGCTGATGAAATGCAGCGTCTGCAGCTGCACGCCCTGCGTATCGCCGAGATCAATCCGCATCTGGAACCAGTTACGGCCACGGTCGCAGTACGTCGGTGAGCGGAGCCACGACTTAAATCGCTCGGCCTGCTGCAGCGTGAATTTCCACTGCAGCGACCAGGTCGATTTCAGGTCAGTGGTTAGCGGCGTGAAGATAACGGGGCCGACTGCCGGCGTCGTCGTCTGCCAGGCCGTATCCTGCGTCATGTTCTGGTCTGCGCGCTGAGGAAGCGGCAGCATATCCGGGTATGAAACTGTTGCCACGTTTCCTCCGGGCATAAAAAAAGCCGCGGCTGCGGCACTGATCGAATATCAGGATGTTGCTAAATGTGTACCACTGTTACTGTGTGTTTTTCACACAGAGAAAGGATGGGGTATATGTCAGAGAAATTCAGAGTCAAACTCTCCTGCCCTGATTGCGGCAGTGAGCAATTCATATTTAGCGCCGAACCGCACACCATAGACAATGTCGAGTCCTGTGCCTCCTGCGGAAGGGCTATCAGCAAAAACGATGTCTTTCGCCACGGCAAGGATTTCCTCGTAGATACGCTCAGGGACAGACTGAAGGGAACCAAATTTAAGCTCAAGTAAGGAGATTAGGCTATCAAGTTGCGATTGAGCCTCGCTGGTGTCGACCGATATGGATGCCAGCAATTTTTTATCTTCCATTTATCTACTCCATTAAAAAACCCGCCGGAGCGGGTTGATTTAGTAAGCGCCGTTAGCTTTTACAGAAAGCCCGAACCGGTCTTTGATGCCTGATGTCATCGGGCCGCCACGGTCAAGATCGTTTAAGAACGCATCAACTGTCACCACATTACCTTCCTGCATTGCCTGCGCCTCAAAGGAGTGCTGTCCGCCGGATGTTTGGTCATAGAACTGGACGTTTACCGATATAGATTTCGACGATTGCGAACCGGTTGATCCGTTGCCGCCATTGTTCTGGCTCTGATATTCGCTACCAGTAGAGGCCTTCTTGATGCTCGGCGAGCCGCTTGTCACATCCTTGTTGCTGAATACCTTTCCACCATCACCCGGTATCATGAACAGGCCTTTGCTGGTCTGCATGAGCTCCGGAAGGTTTCCTTCGCCTACAGGGTAAATATTGCCGGATGATACCGGGCCTCCATTCTTACGGCCGCCACTATAGTTTATTCCGCTTATGGCGCTAACTATCTGCGTGCCAGCAGACAATGCTTGCGCTATAGCAGGAATATTGGCGGGCCACGGGATAGCCATGGCATTACTGATAGCGGTCTGAAGATTCAAGGACGCCTGTGCAATCGCAAACCCTTTACTAATAGCGAAAAGCGCTTGATATGCCGCACTCGACTTCCCTGCTGCTTGACCTATCGCATCCGCCAGGGAGCCAGCAAAATTCGACGATTCTCCTAAAAGAGAACTCACATTCTGCTGATAGGTCTGTTGCTCCTGCAGAAGGATGGCCTGACGTTGGTATGAGGCCTGCTGCATGATTGCAGTTTTAGCGTCCTCGTACAGTTGGGTGTTTTGCTTATCAATTTCCTGGTACTTAGCTAGGGCCTCAAGTTTTTGTTGCTCCTGCAAATTAATCTGTGCCAGTGGATCAACTGCCTGTCCAGTTGAAGGGTCAACAGTAGTTTGCGCGGAAGCTATCTCCTGCTTGGCGTACTTCTGTCCCTGCTCAGCCTCTTTGCGCTTCTGAATGGATAGCGCAGCACGTTCATTTGCTTCACCAAGCGCTCTTGCCTCATTCAGTTGCTTCTGCGTTGCTCCGCTTCCAAGTGATTGCTCGGCACGCAAGCCAGCTTCCTGGATGCGGCGCTTTTCGGCAGACTCCGTGGATAGATCCTGTGCTGCTCGTAGCTTATCGAGCTTCTGCGCTACCGATTCTGCAGCGGTGGCAGAACGCTTATCCTGCTGCTCACTCTTCCTTTGCGCCTCCTTGCGCGCCTCTTCAGATTTTTGCAGATCAAAGTTTTCCCCCGCCAGATCGCCAGCTTTTGATATCTGATTTGGGTTGTCAGTAACCTTTGCCGCCTGCATCCTGGCTTTTGTTACTGCTCTTTGGCGTTCATCCTGAATTTTCAGTAACTCGTTCTGCTCTTCGAGGTTGAGAATTACTTTGTCGCCATCAGCAGTAGGAGGAGAAACCTGCAGCGCTTTGGGGTTGAAGTTTTGTCCAGCCTGATTTGCTCGGTTTATTTCATCAGCAGTGTTACCGAAAGCCTTCGCAACCGCGCTCTGCACCTGCTCAAGTGACCAACCCTTTTGGATCAGCCCATCATGCACACCCATTGAAGTGAGCATGTTGTTTGTTAATGTTCTGTTGGCTTCAGCCGCAGTTTCCTGAGTTTGCGCCAACTTATCTTGAGCGTTGGCAAGATCCCTTGATTTCTTGGCTAACTGGTCAGAAACCTCAGCCTGCTGACGGGCAAAATCAGATCCTTGGCCCAATGATTCAGCTACAGCTTGAGCTTCTGGGGTGAAATTACGATATCTAGAACTTAAAGAGTCAACCTCCGCCTGCAGATCGGAAATTTCATCTTTCTGCGCTCTAATAGACTCGTTAGCATCGGCGATGGTGCCCCTGAGTTGGGTATTATTCATCGCCTTCATTGAGGCGTTTACTTTGTCCAGACTATCGGCAAAGCGGAGCGCCTCCTCTCTGGCTTGTTGAGCTTTCTGCCAGAAGTAGAAAATGGCTGATGCTGCCAGCATGGCAGCGCCACCAGGACCACCAATCAAAGAAAGCGCTCCACGCGCAAGGCCTATACCTACCGAGGCAGCACTTGCTGCAGTTGCTGCTCGTGCAGATGCCGCGGCTTGTGCAGTTTCTGCCTGCGCCAAAGACAATGATGCTGCACTTGCTCTTGATTTAGCTGCAATTAATGCATCCAGCGCAAGCATTTCAGCTGCACTACCCTTGGCCACATTATATTCTGCCTGCGCTAAGGCAAGGGAGGACAAAGCCGCCTCTTTGTCTGCAACCGCCTTTCTCTTCACTGACGTAGCAGCTATTAGCGCAGACTGAGCGGCCTGGGCATTGGCAGTGGCCTGACGCTGGGCCGCCAAAGCAGACTGGATCTGAGAGGCAGCAGACATTGTCAATGCGCCGACATAGCGGCTTCCCATAATTGCTGCTGCAGCAGTTAATGCAGCGCTCAGGACGCCTATGTTTTCACTTGCAGTCACAACTGCATCATTAAAAATAGCGGCGCCAGTTTTTACGGTAGAGTTTTCGCCAAAGAATTTAGTTACGTTGTTACCAGCAACCTGCAGTGCCTGGCTGATCGTCGTCGTGGTATTGGCAAATTCTTTTCCTATCGCCGTGCCCTGAGAAAGCAGTCCATTTACCACCACATCGGTGGTCAACTTCCCTTGCGCAGCCATCGCGCGCAGTTCGCCAATACCAACCCCCAAAGAATCAGCCAGGGCAACCATGAGGCGGCTACCCTGCTCAGCAACTGAGTTGAATTCTTCACCCCTCAGCACGCCAGAGGCTATCCCCTGTGATAGTTGGATGATGGCATTTTCAGCCTCTTGTGCTGTTGCGCCAGAAACGACAAAACCTTGGTTAATTATCGTGGTGAGTTTTGCCAAATCTTCTGCTGATGTATTGTACTGCCGCGTTCCTCTTTCCAGTCTTGCGTACAGTGTGGCGGTTGCATCAAGGCTACTTCTTGTTGACTGAGTGACATCAAAAACACGCTGCGTAACATCTGCTAACTGCTCTGTGGGCCTTACTGAGTTTGATAGCTTGTTATTTACTGTTGCCCAAGCATCGGCATATTCTGAAACCTGCTTCACAGAAAGAGCGGCAGCCAAAGCAACAGCCACGCCTGACAGGCTGGACATAGAACGCTCAGTGTTGTTCACGGCGCGTGCAGTGCCGTCGAAACCGCGCTCCATCATATCCAGGCGCTGATTAACGCGCTGCTGTGCAACGAGAAGCCCTTGTACATCCATCTCAATGTCGTAATAAATTCCGCCAGCGCTCTCAGCCATTTACTTTTCTCCGGGCAATAAAAAACCCCGCCAGAGCGAGGTTTATGTGACCTATAAATACTTTGTAGGTAGTTAATCATATCTAAAAAATGAAAGCATAGACGTTTTGCTACCTCTCTTACACGCAAGCGTCGTAACAGAATCTTCACCATACGTAGCAGTAGTGAATTCATCCTTTTTGTTCACCTCTGTGACGGTGATTTTCCCATCCTCAGAGCTTTTATTTGCTACTTTTTTGCATATATCAAATTTAGGCATATCCATAGGAACTTCTGATGTTTTTGTGCGCTTTGGTGGTTTTCCAGAATCAATCATCTCTCTAATCTCAGAGATAAGATAAGTTTTCCTGCCGACGAATGGATTATCTTTACTATCAAACTCAAGTACATGCTCGCCATTTTGGTAAATAGTCAATTCAATTAAAATTGATTTTGCCTTTTTTATTTTTCTTAAATCTTCTGTATTAATTGAACCAACGACCATATCTGAGCTTCCATCTTTAGGATGAGATCCAATAAGCCGAAATGCTTTTTCATCATCCACTCTAACTAATAATCCGCATCCATCTTGTTCGCAAATTATTTGTCCCTTCTCTACTGCAACAACAAATTCATTATTTTCACCTCTAAGACTTCGCAATGAAAACGTTGCATTTTGTTTTCCCTCATAAGGAGGCTGAAGAGATAAAGCATTGCTACTTACGACGGTTGCGATCTCATCGCTACCTCTCCCCATTTTGTCTTGAGTAACTTCGTGCTTCCATTCGGCATGAGCCACGCCTGAAAGTCCAATTAACGCCGCTAAAATCACCTTTTTCATATCCCTATCCCCATCAGTAAATGATGCGGCAATCGTAGCAGAGGGGAAGCGATACGACAAAACCACCTGATCGTTTATCAGGATGTTCGGCGGTGAGCTTCCAGGGTAGGTTGGATGGGAAACCCGAAACAAGGAATCAACATGGATAAGTTTGACCGCACCATCCAACGAGAGCTACTCCAACGTCTCTGCGACATTTACCCAGAATCTGCCGATAGTAGCTTCTCCAAGGAGTTTTCAGAAAAATTTGGAGGCATTAATATCTTTACTGCCAACTTACTTTATCTTGCTGGTCACGGACTCATTGATATAATGACTTAGCAATGAAATAGGCCGACGACTGCCATCTGTAATGGACTCTTTCACGAAAATCACCAGCAAAGGCATAGATTTCATTCGCGATGACGGTGGTTTGGGCGCCATCCTGAACGTACAGACCATTAAGTTCCACCGGGATGCTGTAGTCGTACTCGAAGACCTCATCGCGATTTCGAACTTGAACAGTGAGCAGAAGGAAAAAGCCAAATCAACACTCGGCGAAATGTCTACGGAAGCCCTTAAAACCGTGGTACAGACAGCAACTGCAGCCCTTCTCACCTTGTAGATAAGAGACATAAACCTGCCAGAGGGCGGGTTTAGATGTATTTAAGCGAATAAGTATTTCGCAATCGCCAGTGCCATACCAGTTGTGGCGATAATCGTAGCCGCGATCCACTTCGTCTGAATGCCAATCTCTTTATGCAAATCCTCTCTGGTTGCATAGTTAGATTTGATAACAGCGATATCTACCTTCAGAGAGGTCAGATCCTGCTCTAACTTATCGACACGTTTTTCAAGCATTGATTCTTCCCCACCAGGTCCACCACCGCCATGTTTTGGCACTTTTGGAAATGGACGTACAACATCATCGTGGACTGTGTTATTCATCTTTATCCTCTACCCATTTTAGCACTGGGTAGACTGCAAAATGAGCAGTATAGCCGCACGTGTTACATATCAATCGATACTGGTAATGGGCTAAGGAATGTGGGGTACCACCCGCAATCAGCTTTACATAATCAATGTATGTACGCCGAGAGGCCCCATCTGGGCCAACAGTCATCACATCAACCTGAGGCGTACCAATATCATTACTACCACATACAGGGCAGTATTCAGAATTAACGCCCTTTTTAGAAAGAAACTCAGCAAACAACTCAGGCGAAACCTTCTGGAGTCTATCCTGTAGTGATAGCTGTAATTGCTGTTGCCGTTCCTGTTCTTTATCCATGCATACCATCACCCATAACTTTTTTAATAATTTAGCATGCGATAAATTAAGGCGTTACTGGGAATGTATACATTATTGAGGTGTTCTTACAGCCTCAGCGCCCATCATCGCCTGCCAGCGGCGATCGTCTTCGTCCATGACCGTGTCGTACTCTTCGCGCGTGAAGCCGTTCTGATTGGGGTATTTGGCGTTAATCATCATGGCGAACTCTGTCATCGTGAGGTTCTCGGCCTCTTCCCGGCTTATGCCGAAATGGTTGCGGGCTGCCATGATGTAGTCGGCGGCTCGGAATTCTGCGGTTGTCTCGTTCGTTTCGTAACGCTGCAGCTTGCGCACCTTCGCTTTGCCGATGATGCCGTGCATCATCAGGTTTTGCGCGACGATGACCATACTTTCCGGTGGCATACTACCCTGGCGCCAGACAAAGCCACGCTTTCGTGATTTTGCAGGCTTCATCCAGCCAACCAGATCGCCGATATCGTCGTCACAGCAGGCTGTCAGTACCGTGTGAGCAGCCATGATTGCTTTGCGTGACAGGAGACCGCTTTGCATAAACCGCAGGACACAATCAGGAAGGCGGCTGTACTCATCGCGGATATAGGCCTCAGCCGCGCGCTGCGCGAATGGAGTCGTCTCGTCATTGCACAGGTCATAGAACGCCTGAACAATCTCATCGGGCTCTCCGATGCGCGCCATGTTGCGAAACGACGGCCGGAAAAAAAATTCCCGGTCACCGGTACCGATAACGCATTCGCCTAATTCTTTAATCGGGGTCATAGTCGCTCCATAAACAGTATCAAGGGCGCCGGCACGCCCTTTGTACTATTCACGAAACAGCCAGGTAGTTAGCTGATCGTGACCGTGCACGCAACGGACGTGATTTTCACAGGCGTTGATGCAGAATCGGTGACCTCACAGGTATAAACCCCGGCATCACCGGAAACAGCGCTGGCCTTGTTGAAGGTCGCCGTTGTTTGCCCGCTGACGACAGAGCCGTCTTTCTTCCACACATAGGCGTAAGGCGAGGTGCCGCCATCGACCGCTACCGACATGTTAAGGGCTGAGCCAGCGGCTACTGTCTTGGTTGCTGTCAGGTTCGTGGTGAATGCCAGCGCCGGGCCAGCCACCTCAAACACGACAGTGTCAGCATCGTAGACTTTCCACTCACCGGAGAAGGTGGAAATGTCGGACGTACCGAAATCACCAGACCATGAGGTTGTGTTGAAATAACCCATGATATAAGTGCCGGCGTCTTCACCAGTAAAGTCGAAGCGTACCCACAGCGTCGGCTGGCGACCGGCCTGCACTTCATCGAAAATATATTTCGAGATAGTAATGGCACCGATCTCAGTCGTTTTATCCTGCTTACGGAATTCACCTTCACCGGAGATGGTGAAATCCATGTTGTTGACCAGGTTCTCGACCAGACCTTTCGTATCGTCAGCCTCAGAGGTGACGGTGTTCATGGAGTAGTCGAACCCTTTCGTTGTCAGCGCGCCCAGGCGTTTCCATTCGGAAAGGTCCGGAACGGTATCAGCACAGCCAAAAGCCATGCGTAGCACGGCCACCTTACCAATCAGCTTGCCGGTATCATTAGCACAGCCTTGCATGTGTACCTCTCAAAAAAAAAGGCCGCCAGATGGCAGCCTGATGGTTGATTCTGGCGATTATTCGCCGTATGTGCAGGAGATGAGTAGCCGGGTGACTAATCGGCCCTCTTCGGTTGGTATAGCAGCCGGGACATTACCGACAAGCCGCAGCGCGCCGACGCATTCATCGGCACCAGATTGCGTGCTGATATACTCGACGATAGCGTTCACCGCGGCGTCAGCAGCATCAGGATTCGATTTCGATGAGACGACATCAACCATCACATACCAGTCGCCGCCGCGGTCGTATTCGATATTCGTACCGCCAGAAGGCCTGAACACGATGAACTGATCGGCATCCTTTCCGGTGTCGCGCCATAGCCGCCATTGCACCTTAAAGTCAGCCGTTAGCCCTTCAGCCACAAACAGGTCTTTGAGGCGCATATACATAGCCGGGGTCATAGCGAAAGCTCCTTCTTAACCGCCGTATCAATCTGGCTGCGGGTATCCTCGAAGCCTTTCGTTAAGAACTCTTTCTGCGCAGTCGCTCGCCTGAAGGTCTGCTTCACCTCCGGGTCGTGAACAAACACCGCATAGTTAGCCGTATAGCCAGCACGCCCTGTAATACGAACTCCATTGACGATAATTTCACGGAATTGGCTATTTATCAGGGTGGACGTATCTATTGCGGTGTAAATAGCGGCCTGAGCACTGCCAATCAGCAAAGCCGACTGCAACGCGCGCACCACTTTGCGTCCCTGCACGTCCTTAATGATACGGTCGAGATTGGCCTTAGCCTGGCGGATGCCGCGTACTTTAGCGCCCATAATCAGACTCCCGTAATCAGTGCGAAATCGTCCGCCAGTCGCTCGAACGTATCTGCGAACTGGGCGATCTGCCGAATCTCATCAGCTTCATCTGGCGGCGCCGCATCGGTTGATGCGCCAATCAGGATATAATCCCCATCCCTCGCCGCGGCGTACTCGGTCCAAATCGTGTTTTTAACCACGATTTCCCGGCCAAGGTCGCCGATTTTCGCAGAGAGACCGCCCTGGTAGTCGCAGAGAATGGCGATCGGCACTTCCCATCCGTACGGCTGACCTCCGCCGTCGGTATCGCTACCGTCGGCATCGCGTATGCGCCGCCAGATTGTCGCTGTTGCTGTGTATGACCAATTGGCTACCGATGACATCAGTCATCCCTCCATCGCAGCACAGCGGCGCCTGTGGCGCGTATGCGGTCGCAGTTAATGAACCACTCGCCGTCGCTTTTCACATATGCTGTGGTTTGCTGGCCGGCATCGGTGATCACCCACACCCGGGTAAACGTCCGCGGCAGCCGTTGCTGAACAGAAATCCACGCCATTAGCAGCCCCCGACCACCATAAACAGGCCCACGCTGTTACCAGCGCTTATCGGCAGTTCACCGGTGCAGCCGCTGGTATCAAGCCGGGACAGCGAGTCACGCAACCAGGTGATACTGTCATCGCCATATTCAAACGAACGGGACGCGCCAGATGGTGCCCCCTGCGATTTTATTCGCCGGGCGCCGGAAGATGTCGCCATGAGCGCTGCGGCATACATCAGGATGAGCTTTGCCGTGCAGTCGTCATATCCCGCGCCATCGAGGCACGGGATAATCTTGTTCACCATGCAAAGGATCGGGTCCAGCAGCGCGCCGGGAATGGAATAACCCAATTCACCGAGGAACGCCTGCACGTCTGCCGCTGTGATTGGGTCAGCCATGGTTATTTCGCCTTCTTCGATTTGCTGGCAGATTCTTCCTGCTGCTCTGCCTGCTCTGCCTGCTCTGCCTGCTCTGCCTGCTCTGCAGCATCATCGCCTAGCGTAGCCACTTCCAGCGCCTGATCCTCATCACTAATGATTTCGACCAGACCGGCAGACGCCCAACGCTTAGCGACATCACCGCTTACCGAAACCTGCGCGCCAACCTCCAACTTCTGGAGATTGGCACCGGAAAGCAGGTTGTCTCGAACCACTTTTACCAGTGCCATAAATGCCCCTTAGCTGTGCGCGTAGATTACGGATTTGCGATTGTTGATGTCGGTCTTAACCATCAGGCCCATCGCACCCCAGGTACGCCAGACGTAGTCGCTGTTGTAGAACTGGCGTGGGTCAGCAACGGTGCCGACCGCCTGGCCGACAATCGGAGCGATAACGCCGGCGGTAAGCGGGACAATCAGGATCTGGTTACCGGTCAGCTGCGCATCTTCTTTGATGGCAGCAATACCGGAGAGCTTCAACAGCTCCAGCAGAATGGTGTCGGACTGGTAGTTATCGCTGAAGTAGCGTTCAAGGTTGGTGATGATCTGACCGGAAACATACCAGGTCTGCTGCGCATACTGCAGGTTGGTAAGCTTCATCACGTCACGCAGTGCGATAGCCGCGTTGCGGATTTGCTCCGCCGTTGCGCTTGCGCTGGTGAAGTCGATATTCAGGCCAGACGCACTGAGATCGACAATCTGTACCCGCTCATCGGCTTTCACCCCCTTCCAGGTCTTGCCATCAAAGGCGATATAGTTGCCAGCGGAATCTCGGAAGCCATTGAAGACGTAATCCACGTACTGACGACGAACATCATCAACAGAGCCGCGCTGAGCGTCGGCCAGAGAAGCCAAAGCGGAGCCTTTGTTGAAAATCGGGTCACGCCATTGGAATTTGAATCCAGAATCGTGGATCGGAACCATCGTACCGTCGAAGGTGTACGCGCGCGCATCCAGCGCCGCACCGATCTGGCCGGACATGGAGGTGTGCGCCCAGCCGCGGCCGCCGGTGCGAGCATACTCATACACTGACTCTTCAAGACGGACAGAGCGGGATAGCGGGATGAGATCGTTAAGCAGAGTAAACTCAGTGGCGGGCTCAAACTCAGCCAGTACGGTCTGGTCGTAAGCACGATACAGGCGACGGATGTCGTCGACGGCATTCGTCGCGTCCAGCGCTGGTGTGTTTGCCGCATCACCACGCCAGCGGGTGCGGGATACGAAATCAGCTACTGCCTGAGCACTCATGTTGCGAGCCAGTTGCAGCTCATTGAACTGTGCCTGGTTCGCTTCGAGATTGCCCGTCTCAGTCGCGCGTCGGGTGGAAAATACAAACATTCAGTCTCTCCTTACTTGAACACGACGCGAACCAGATCGCCTGCTGCGGCGGTCAGGGACTTGTCTTCTTCGACATATGCAAAGATGGTTTCATCTGCTGCCAGTGCTTTAATGCGGCCATTAGCCACAGAAACCGGCTGACCCTTGGTGTAGGTACCAGCGGCAGCGCGAACGTTGAGGAAAACGCCCGGCGTTGGCTGGATGTTTACCACCCAGTCACCTATTGCGTAGGCATCGTCAACCGTTTTGCAGCGTAGGTAGTCGTAGTTAGCAACGTAAAGAATCGCGTCTTCAGTGCCATCAACAGACGGTGTCGGCTTGGCTGCGCTGAAAAAGATAACGGTGCCCGGCATAAACGCTGCGGCCGCAGAACCTTCACGATTAAGTTGCGGGTTAGGGAAAATTCCGCCCGCGTGAATTACGTGTTTCCCGTCTTTAGCCATTTTTTACTCCGGCATGTCGCTGAATGAATCGTTGTTGTTGACCTGGCGGAATGCACCATTCAGGCCGGTAGAGGTCTGGCACTGAGCAAACAGGCCATCAAGGGCGACACCGTCAAGAGCGTTTACAGCGAGGTCATCCAGGCCAAACTTCGCTTTAACAGCCACGCGCTTTTCGCCTTTCTCTTTGTCGGCGTTAGCGTTCAGGCTGTTAACGACGGTGTCCACGCGATCGGCGAGTTTCTGCGCCCAGGCAGGCATCTCTTCGTTATTGGCAGCCTGCTCTTTCTTCTTGGGCTTGCCGGTGGCGGGGTCGATTTCGTCTTCACCTGCTTTCTTGGCGGCGGCTTCATCGGCCTTCATCTGGTTGTAAGCATCCATCAGCTCGGCGTCGGACTTGCCGTCAGTCGGCTTACCCGCGGCTTGCAGCGCATTGATAATCAGTTCTTTCATCGGATCGTTCTCTCCGTTGGTTTTAATCTCGTACTCAATGGGTTTGCGCACGACTTCTACAGGTTCGCCGACGAACACGGCTTTGCCGTCGTCATCGATGAGATACTTCTGTTTGAAATACTTGGCTTCATCGCGGTAGATGAAGTTGTCCGGCCATACCGATTCGGGCCAGAGCCACTTATCATCAGCACGGCCTTCGTGAAGCTTGTCGCTGATGGCGCGCTGGATATCGTCGAAAGAGAAATTCGAGGCGTTGGTAAAGAAGAACCTCGTTTTGTTGAGTAGGCCCTCGCGGGTGCAATCTGCGGCGTCAGAGAGCAGAGCAACCTCAATCTCTACCTCTTCGCCTTCGGAGTTCACGAAAATGCCTACGCCCTCAGATGGCGTTCCAGCGCCAGGCTCATCGAGCAGCACCGCCACATGGTCAAACATCATGTTGGTGGCGATCTCGTTGTACTTCTTGCCCTTCGACTCGCCATTAGCGGCAATGCCGGAATACAAGAGCCCTGTAGAGATATGGATGGGTTCTGAGTTGGTACCGGCGATCATCTCATCAAGGCGATTAATCAGGCGCTTGCCCTTCTCGCTTGACTCGGCGTACTGGCGGTTAACGTACATATCGCCCGTCACTTTCCCATCTTTGTGGCTGACGTTCTGCAACCATGCGCCGACGTGATATTCATTCACCGCCCGGACATCCCGCGCCGACACATGCTTGCCGTCCACTTTCGGGTGGCCCAGCGGCATCGGGTTACGCTCGAGCGTGTTGTAGGCCTTTTCGATTTCTGCTGCCGGGTACAACTTCCGGTTCATCACAATATCGTCCACGACAGGCGTGATGCCGCGAACCACAATATGTGGCTTGCCGTCGATGGTTTCAGTGGTGATGTTTGAAGCGGAGTTGACGACGGTCAGCACGTTAACGCGGTTGCGTTTCATGCTGGGTCCTCGTTAGTGGATTTCAGGCAATAAAAAAGGCCGCACAAGCGGCCTATCACTAATTGATTATTTGAATTTTAACTCACTTTCAGCATCACGAACAATTGCTTCAATAATTTCTTCAATCTTAGAAGACATTGAGTCATATATTCTAAAGTCATGCTCCCCATCCTCGAAAGTTCTTCTTTCAGCTTCTTTATCTGCCTCAAAAAAACTCTTTAGCAATGTCCGGGAAGCTAAACTTAACGAAATTGGTGAAAAGGCATACATTCTGAGTAGTTGCGCCTTAATTTGGTGAAACTTATCCCAATCAACATTATCTTCAGGGAAAGAGTAGTTGTCGTTATTCTGTGCTATCCATTCTTTTTCGTAATATAACGACGCAGCCTTGTATATCTCGTTTATCTCAAAAAGATTATCAAGAACTGAATTGTATGCTACAAACTTTTTCTCCCACCATTTTTCCCGATAAAATCGATTCAAAGCAAAGTACGCAGTAAATCCTGCCGCAACGATTCCTGTTGCGATAGGAACAATCAATGATAGAAAAAAAGTACCGACCTCAGTCGCTGTTATACTGCTCATTGCCATCCCCAAAAGATTGTTCAGACGAACTTGATAATATCATCCTGAAGATGCAATCCAACCTTTCCGTTCTTTCGCCAATTTATCCGCCAGCCCTTTGTTGAATATGCTGCCGTCGTCGTTGAGCAGCACCGGAATCTGGCTGCAATAGCAGTTGTACCGGTTGCCGTTCTCGGCGTAGAAGTCCCGCACCTGCTCAGTGGTGTAGACCTTGCCGTGACGACTGGCGTGCCAGGTGCGCGTCGTTGGTTTTAGCGCCGACAGCCACAGCAGGCCTGTCTTCAGTCCCAGCCTATCCGCCGCCCAGTCCGTTTCGTTCCATTGAGCCTGGCGCAGTGCTCCGACCTGCTCAGTCTGCGCCATGTTCTTGGCGCGACTCATTGAGACGTCCAGGCGCTTGCTTATCACCTGCGCCGTCTCGCGCGGATTCACGCCCCGGCCAATGGCATCGGCTATAACGTTTGCGAGGTCGCCGCGAGCCCGGTCGCTTTCCAGTTTCCAGTCGCTATACGTACCGATGTAAGCGGCGGCGATCTGGTTCTGGTAGGCGGGGCTGGACAGCAGCATCTGCAGCGTTGTCTGGCTGGCGTAGACCGGAGACTGCTGAGACAGGTTGTTGAACGCTTCCAGCGTGCCGCGCTGCGCCTCTTTGGTGACATAGTCCATCGCCCAGAGGTTTTGCTCTCCACCTTCCAGCAGGTAATCGTCGAGAATAACCTGTACCGCTTCGAGCAGGTCGGCCAGTTCCTGCGCTGACATGTCGTAGATAAACTTGCCAGCGTTGACCTGGTAGAGCGTTGGCTCGTCGCCGTTAACGTGACACAGGAAGTGCCAGTTGTGGCTGTTAACCTCTCGTTCTCTACCGGTCAGACGTTGGTCGAAGAGCGATTTCAGAGCGCGCTTGATGCCGAGATACCGGTCCTCTATATCCCCGAACATCGCGGTAACCTGCTTCGCCGATCGCGTGGGGTCAACCTTACTGCGCGGAACTACCGGCGTCCCCACCTTCGTCTTTTGCTCCGGCGTCATCGGAAAGAGGATCATCGGTAGTTACCTTTTTATTTGGGTCAGGCGTCTTAACATCCTCACGCGGCTCAAGCTCCCCTGCTTCCCTGACCTCATTCTCATCGACAGCAGGCGTGCCGTACGCTTGCTGGGTATCCTTCGCGACCGAAGCCATTTCCTTCATGTTGGCAATCTTCTCTTTCTCGCTTGGAGCGAGCAGATCAGACCAGGTTAACGTGATTTCGCCAGATTTAGGTGGTTCGATAACTTCCACGGTCCATAGACGTTCGATTACAGCGGTTACACGGCCAGTCTGGAATCCAGCACGACGTCCATTACAACGCTTAGCAAAGTCGTTCTTATCTTGATCGGAGGCCAGACGGCCCGTTTGCTGACCAAACTGGATGGTGAATGGTATCTGAACTGAAGATGAGAACTGGTTAGCAGACACTGTCCACGTTGGACTCGGATCGGCAGCAGCGACAGAAAGGACTTTTGCCTCCCCATCTTGGGTTACCAGAGCTGAGTCTGTACCAGAATTTAACTTTTGTATTGCAGCATTCAGCGCTTCAGCAAGTCCAGAATATCCAGCCTTCTTGGCCTCTTCGACGATGGTCTTGAGATTGGTGTCTTTTGACATGTTAATGCCGAGCTGCCTGCTGGCGTTTTTCAGGAAGCCCTCGGCACTACCACCGGAGGTCTTTGCCATGTCGAGCAGATCGTTATAACCAGCACGCAAGAAAGGAATGCCAGCCAGCGAAGTCTCGTCTTCTGACCCTTCGCAAAACATGATGATGCGCTCAGGGTGGATCTTAATAGACCGCATCGGCCCGGAAATATTTCCGTTATCGCCGACCTGCTGTTCCTGGAAATAGTAGAACTTCGGCATGCCGTAGTCTGGAGACTTTTGGTCCTGCTCAAGATCACCGGGTTTAACCTGCGCTTCCCATGCGGGGATCATCTTGACCAGGCCGCGCTCGCGAGAATTTCGCATCACGCTGCGATCGACAGGCTCCCACCACGCCTTGCTGTCTGCAAACTGGAGGATAAGTGCTGAGTAATGCCCGACCAGGTTGCGCCGATCTGCATCCTTCACTTTCGCCCAATGCTTCTTCATGAGCTTGGTGACTTTCTTTTCCCACGGCGTCGACTTTTTCGACTTCTTCGTCTCATCGCCGTCGACGATCACCGGGGTATCAGTCCAGCATGCATCGAGCAACTTATGCACCGCGCCGAACGCCGCGCCGTTACGCTCATACATGTTGTAGAAGTGGTCGAAGTCGAGTCGCTCCGGGTAACCAAATTCGCACCACAGATGGTGACGCTTCGTGTTACCGGACTTCCCAAGCCCTGATGCATATAACTGGCGCGCGCGCCCAACCTCGTTAAGGCTGTTCACAATGAGCCCAGCGAGGACTTGCATTTCTGTAGTGTTACTCACTGAGTTTTCCTTATGTGAAGAAGATAGCACCAACCTGTTTATGGTTATTCTTTGCTACCGCAAAGTAGCGGAAGCCATCGGCGCCGTGTGATGTGAAGTCATGAAGTGGCTTATCTTTCCAGCAGCCGCGCTTGTCATCCCACTCCTTGCGATAGCCCTCAAGGTGGGAAATGCCTTCAGCGCATTTCTCTTCATCGAAAACACAGGATGGGAGAATTTCACGCACCGACTCAATGCCGGTATCAACACCGACTTTTGGCACCACCTGGAATGTCATGCTGTAAACCTGACCGTCGATTTCATACCCTTCCTGGGCGAGCTCCCTCCGCGATTTTGCATCTGCGCCAAATTCACGATTATCGATGTCGTGCGGCCCCCAGTGCTCGCCATACTCATATCCCCGGTCTTTCAGCACCTTCATGTAGTGTCTCAGGCCTTCGCCGGAGTTTTCGTAGTAGTCGATGATGTGAAACTCCTCTCCAACTTCGCGAACAAACCAGATGGCCGTGGAGTCGCCAACACCGATATCCCAGAACGTGTGAACCGGTAGGTGTGAGTTATCCGGGATTTTGCCGATCCGCTTGTTGGTGTAGAGCCAGCGGAATTGTTTGGCGTAGTACGCGCCCTCGACCGACTGCTGGAACGCCTCCGCCGGGATGGTCGGGTATTCGCGCTTCATGTCGTCGCCGAGCGTCTTTTCTTTGGCGTAATACCAGGCCTTCTGCCGTTCGTTAACGGCCACGCCGTGTTTCGCCACCATCTCAGCGAAGTATTCAATCAGGCGTGCCGGGAGCGGTTCTACCGGGTCGATGGCGTACTGTGGATTCTTCCACCAAGAGAAGAAGAAGAACTTCCAGTCGAGCGCGGACAGTGGCTTACCCTGCAGCAAGGCTTTCTCTGCCGTCTGGCAGTAATCGAAGAAGTAACCCGCCCGGCCCTCTGCGGTGCTCTCGATAGTAGCAAAGCATCCTGTCGATACCGCCTCAAATGCACCAGTGACGATTTCCCGGGCTTTATCCGGATACTTGGCGCATATCTTTCCGAACTCGGAGACGTGCAGATAACGCAGCGTGCCGCCACGAAATGAGGTACTGACGTAGAGTGATCCGCCCTTCTTAAAGACCAACTCACCGGCTGAGTCGTTACTCGCCGGGTTGGCTGCCTTTATCTCGGCCGGCAGCTTGTCGTAGGCATATTTTACCTTTTCCCGGAACAGGCGCTTTGCGTCGTTCAGTGTGTGGGCGATCAGCGCGCACTTTGCCGACTCGAACAGAGCAGCGTCGAGCTGGATGATACACACCTCTGTGGTAAATCCGAGCTGGCGAGCTTTCAGGATGATGTTGCGGGTATGAATCCCCTCGAAGTATTCCCGCTGCTCCGGCGTCATTCTGAAGCGAGTCGGCTTACCTTCTTTGTCGGTGATCCAGTAAAGATTGTTCAGCCGCCAGTCTTTATCAGCTAGCAGCTTGAGATGCTCAGGCTTCATTACGCCCCCTGAGACAAAGAATCCATCAGGTCAGAGAGTTGCTTAACAGAATTGTCGCCTTCCGGCCCGTCAATGTCATAGGCCTGGCGCTCAAGTCCGATCAGGTTCTTCAGCGCATCGCTCAGCGCCTTAACCGACTTAACGCGCTCCGGCATGCTGATGACCTTGTGGTAAATCTCATTGAGCTTGTCCTGGCCTTTGTCGTCGGGGTCTAACATCAACTCTCCGAGCTTCTCCAGTGCGGACACGTCTGCGCACTCTGCCCCAAGTTCATCAAACAGGGCATTTGTTATCTGCCTGGCTCGCTTAATGTCGCCGCGATGCTCCATGCGGACGTTGGCTATTACCTCTGCCGTCGCTTCAATGAGTACGCGTTCATTAAAAGTAACTTCACTGCGTACCTGTTTGCGTACCTCTGCTTTGCGTACCAGATCGTCAGCGCGTTCTTTCACCTTCGCATTCAGGTCGCGAGACCAGTCGTCACGCTTGGCACGCTTACGGATAGCGCCTTCGCTAATGCCGTGCTGCGATGCAATTTCTCGGAGAGACATCACCCCGGCCCGGTACGCCGTCTCGATGGCCTCCCAGTCGGGTTTGCTCATATCTTCCTCTGGTTTTTAAAGCCTTAAAAGTGGATATTACATTTGAACATCTAAATGATTGCGGTTGGGAGCCTTTAGCTTGTCATCAAGCCTAAAGCCTTTGAACAATAAATTAAGGAAGCTAAAAATGGCAATGATGTCCATCGATCGGAATTGCCCTCACTGCTTAAAAGAAAAAGCCGTGTTGACATTTATTAAAGAGGCGCATTTAAAACCTCGATTTTTCTCACTCGTTTTCCAATGCAACTCATGCTTCAGGCTTGTGATTGCCGAAGTTGAAACGACTGTTTACGGTGGTCCAGAGGCATATGCAAAAGGTCAGCTTTACCCTGTCATTGTCAATAACCACCCAGAATTCAAGGTTTCACGTTGTTATCCATCGCAAAAACCGATTGCAGCTCCAGAGTCCACACCGGAAAGGGCTGCCAAGTTTTTTATAGAAGCCAAAGAGGATTTTGCCAGAGGCCGTTATGAAACTAGCGCTATGAACTGCAGGAAAGTAATTGATATTGCTACAAAAACTCTTCACCTTGGAGATGAAGATAAGCTTGTTCGCCGTATATCTGCATTACGAGCAACAGGCTTGATTACTCAAGAAATGGCAGACTGGGCACATATCATACGGATTGATACAAATGGAGCCGTTCACTCTGATGAAGAATTCACAAAAGAGGAAGTAGATCAGCTTTTGAAATTTACCGAAGTATTCTTGACTTACTCTTTTACATTGCCTGCGATGGTTGCAACAAAGCGAGAAATCGAATAGCAATAATACGGCCTGAGTTACTGATCGCTTAGTCGATGAAAGCAGGCCGACAGGAGAATGAAGAGTATCAGCATAGCGTGTTACTTCTTGACGCTGTCCGGCATCACCGCACCAACAACGCCAGCCAGCGCCACACCACCAGCGATGACGGTTTCCTGAATTCCCGGAGGCATCTGATAGCCGAATACGCCAGCAATGACCAGGATGATGCCGCGCCAGGTGGACGGCTCTTTCAGCCGGTTAATGAGATAATTCATAGTTCCACTCTTTCCTTTACCCAACCATAGAGAAAATCTTCATTTGCCGCCCGAGCTTCAGCAAGCTCAAGATAGCGGGCGCCCTGGCTACAATTCAGCCCCTTCAGCAGCGTGGTTTCGCCATCTTTGCCACGAACAGCGAGATAACTTTTCAGGGCAGCGATGGTGATATTGCCAATTGCACCATCCGGCTTCAGGTCCGGATATAGCTTGCCCTGCATATTCAGAGCTGATAACCAGCGCTGCAGGAATGTACTGGCGACACGCGGCCCCATGTTCACGCCGGTATCACACAACTCCTGTGCAATGGCTGGCGACAGCTCGGCGATGCGGTCAAACTTCGGTTCAGTCCAGTATTGCGAGAGGTAAATGGCTTTGGCTGTATCCCGTGGTAACGCCTTCATATCGCCGCTATAGCCATATGCACGGGCGGTGGTCTGCGTGATGCCCCAACGCGTAGGGCCGCCTTTATCATTCGGGTTATTTACGTAACCCCCTTCTTTACCGAGGATGCCCTCGATAATCTGATCTGCTGTCATGGCGCCTTAACCCCGGTAATGCGCTCCCAGAAATAGGTCAAAGCAACAGAACCCATTGCCCCGCTAATTCCGGAAGTGGCCAGTATCATGTAAATGCTCAGTCCGCTTTCAATGCTCACCAGGCCAGCAATAACGCCGGTAAACCCTGAAACCACCATTTGGGCAAGAGCATTGATCAAGCTCCATGTTGCCTTGCTCTGCTTCACATCTATCAGGTAGCGGACAAGTCCACCCCAGCAAGCAATGATCAGCAGAACCAGCCAGGACATCCCGGCAATGCTCTCTTTGTCTTGCATACGTTTAGCCATAGTTACCGCCTCCGATGGAAGATCGGGAAGCTGTGTGTTTGAAAAGGGTCAGGCCCGTCAGGCTGGATTTAACAACGAAGCGTGTCGATGATGATTCCTGCGGGACCTGATAATAAAAAAGCCCGCAAAAAGGCGGGCAATAAGCATGAGGGTAATAGCAATGTCGGCTGATGGCCGAAAATACCCTGGCTGAGTCTGGCGGCCTGCGGCGCTGTTGCAGCAACGCCCCTGATGGATTGGATTATGAGCCCGTCATCAGGTCAGGCCATTATCTGGTGCACCATTCAGGACTCGAACCTGAAACCGATAGCTTAGAAGGCTATTGCTCTCTCCGGTTGAGCTAATGGCGCTGAATTGGTGCTCGCATCAGGGATCGAACCTGAAATCATCCGATTATGAGTCGGGTGCTTTAACCTTGTTAAGCTATGCGAACAATCTGGTTCAGGGCTCTTGCGCGGCGGGTGTCAACGTGTCGTGCAGCACATTTCTACCCAAGAGCCCTGACCGGATCGCAGGCATAAAAAAGCCCAAGGCGTTAACCTAGGGCTTGTATTTTTGCTCACTTTCGAGCCGTCACGTTGCTTTTAAAGACTGCCGCTGTCTAACTGCTTTTTACTGATGGCTTGCCGACCAACTTTTTTCAAACTTCATGCCGCCACTTAAAGTTAAGGCAGCATATCAAAGTAGACTCAAATATGACGTATTTAATTGACTTTTGCAAGACCCTGCTGCGAAAAAGTCGCTTTTTGTTGTGATCGTGTTCTCACGGCACAGAGAAGAGAGTCGCTATCAAGCCGCTTAAAAATGGCGCACATAGCCCGCCAGTAATCAGCGTAGTTATGGCACCAGTTATCAGGCTTAACGCCACACAGGGCTGCAAGGTCCTGATGCTGATATCCATACTTACCCGCCAGCTCTGCTTTCACGTCCTGCGCCGCCAGCCATATCAGTTTCTTCAGCCGCTCCATCGTCTTGCCGGCCACCTTCTTTGCGCCAAGTTGCTCACGGAACTCCGCCCACGCCCACTGGGTGATCGCCACCTGGTGCTCAAAGCGGATATTCTCGCTGTAGTTCCACAGCAACCAGGATTTCTGGTGGTCTTCCAGCGACAGCAGAGCCCGGCGCCAGCTTGCCGTCGAGTATTCAACGGGCAGAACGAGAGCGATTGATGAACCCTTAGCGCGGGACTGGCTGCCGCTCATCGGCGGCCCATCCGGGTTAACCATTTTTTGCTTTACTTCGCTATAAACCTTCTTCCTTCCCCGGCTGCGCGCCGTAGCGGTGAATTGCGCATTTTCTGCGAAAGCCACCAGTTGCCCTTTCGTCGCGCCGCTCAGATCGGCGGTGGCCACTATCAGCTGCTGGCGAACATACTGGAGGTATTGAGTGTTAATCATGCTTTCTCTCCCAGGGTCTGATAGATGCGAACGTAATTCCGTAAAATGCGATAGTCGGTCATCACCGTTCCGCGGTGCCGGCAGAGGCGGAGCTTTTGCCAGCGCTCCCGGATGCGCTCAATTACGTCCTGGTTCATGCGTCCTCCAATTCAGTGATAGCCAGGTCAAGGCGTCCGCCCTTCACGATTGGCATGCGCTTAACCCGATAGTCATCCACCTGCTGGTCATCCAGCCAAAAGCCGGATTTCGTTAGCGCGTCAAACACAGCCTTTTGAAGGTTGTCCAGATCACGCCGGCGGCGGTCCGGCATGTGGCACTCGATACGGATTTTCACCGGTGTGGCCAGGCCGATATCAAGCATCGAGTCTTTAATGATTCTGGCGACGCTGTCGCGGTATGCCTGCCCTTCCGCGCTGATGTGTGTGCGCCCGCGATTGTGTCGGTAGTAGCGGTTGTTGCTTGGCGGCCAGGGTAATGAAATGCGATATTGGTTCATGCTTTTATCAACCCCTCTTTCATCCAGATAACCTGCGTTCGGGCCATTCCCTCCAGTGCGCACTCTTTCGCATACTCCGCATCTACCAGGCGCGTGCGGCGGTCTATTTCATCGTGACAGGATGAACAGGCGATAGCGGCGATCAGATCAGGCGGCTTAATCCCGGTCCCGCACAATCCAGCAATGCGGATATGGGCCAATACCGTGGTTTCAGGGTTACCGTTGCAGACGCCCGGGATACGAACCTGACATTCGCGGCCGCGCGCCGCTTTGCGAAGATTAGCCATGCTTACCCCCAAATCCGTTGACGAAGTGATCGCGGCGTATACTCCGGTCGAGCACAAACCGGCAGCCTGGCGCTGACCGTCCAGCTCAGATAATCCGGGTTAAGGCTTTTCTCGGTGACGATGCCACGCGCCTGATATCTGGACACCAACTGTTCTGCCTGCTCCGCAGTGCATTCGGGATTCTGAAACCATGAGTATTTCATCAACATCACCCCGCAAAGCTCAGCAGCTGACTGGCGGCATTTTCAGCCTCAGCCGGCGAGTGGAATTTGCGACGCAGAATGTAGTTCCAGAGCACATTCAGCACTGATTTGTAGACGCCGTTAAACTGGCTGTCGTCCATGCTGGCGAAGGAGATCGACTTTGCGACACGACGACGGCTACCGTCAGGCATCTGGTATTCGTCGTAAAAGCCAGCCTGAATGGTTGCCCACTCGCGGAATGATTCGAAGTGTTTCAGCAGCGCCATATCGCGGGAACGGGAGATACCGACCGAGGAGAGATACATCTCCGCGGCGTTCTGGAGTGCAGCGCGCTGATCGAGGTCGGGTGAGAGAAAGTCGATAAACCCGGATATGAGGTTACGCTCCGCGGGCTCAATGAGCCCACCGGAAGGCGTCCAGTAGTGATACCCGAGAGTCAGAAGTTTGAAGAACTTTTTGTGGAATGCGTAATTTCTGGGCTTGCGGAACTCACCGCAAAGCAGTTGCCCTACGGGGATAAGTTGCAAGTATTCGCTGGTTCCCGGCTCTGCGGGAATCAGTACGTTTTGATAACTCTTCTCAAATTGCAGTGTTTGCGCCATGTGTCCCCACTTGGCGCCGGATAACAGGTGTCAGTTGTTCAGGCTGACAGAGGGATTATGACGAGCTATAACCCAAATTGCAAAATGAGCATATGCTATTTTTTCTCGTTCTGGCTGGCCATCTCGATGTAACGCGGATCGGATGCGCGGGGGAGCTGGATGCTTTGCTCGCGGTAGTATCGCACGCGCTCCATGAAATACTCACGCAGGTGTTCTGGCTGCTCTCTGGCTACCACTTCGGCGACTACAGGCATGTTCAGGCGCTCTTTGTAGGCGACGCCGGACGCGGCAAGGTCAACGTTTACTTTGTCCTGCTCTTCCGGGCTTTTGGATGCTATGTTGTAGTTAGACATAGATATCTCTCTTAGGCTCAAGAATGAATAATCAAAAATACATTAGGATTGCAGCTTCCGTAATTGTGGCATTCATGTTTGTCATTGTCCCATCAGATAAAATGGTTAGCGGCCAGTCTCTTGATTTTACATATAAATTTATCTGGGACTTGGGCGTTCCTGATGGGGATATATTCCCTTATGTGCCGAATGTTGGTTTTTTGATTGCCCAGATTATAGGCGTCCTTGCCATTGTATGGTTCTTAAGTAAGGTAAAAATATAATCGGTCCAGCTACGGCGCTGGCGCTAGCTCTCGGTTATTGTTTAGTCACCGGCGGCGGACTGCCGCGCTCGCTGCGCGGCTTTGCGTTCTGCGGGGGATTTAGGTATCAGTCGTCATTCTCATCCCAATCGTCATCTTCCTCATCCTCGTCGTCATCGCAGGAAGTGAGAAGCGGATTCATGCGCCGCCCTACCTGGCAGGCGTACCCACGGCGACCGAGGTTGTGCAGCACGCCGTAGATTTCGAACATTTCGGTTCGCTCATCACCAATATCAAGCTCACAGGCCAGCGTGTGGCATTCAGTAGCGAGCGCAGATATCTTCTCAAGCAATTCGACCTTATTCACCTTTCACCTCCTGCGTTGCTGGCTGCGATTTGATATGCAACCGCGGCTCTCCGTCTTTCGGCTCCGGCCACTCACGCTGTTTGTTCACCGCTAACTTTTCGATCATCGCCTGGGTAATTTGCTCGTCAGTGATGCCAGCACGGCGTTGCGCATCCCACAGCAGGAATTGCATATCAGACCATTCGCTCAGGTCTTCAGGTTCGGCAGCTGCTTCCAGCGCTTCTTTGCTGAGATGTTTTAGTGGCCCAATCGGACCGACATTACCGAACGTGGCCTGCGACCACTCGGCGTGCTCGCGGCGTACCTGGTCGCGTTCTGGCACCGGCTGCGCGTGGCGATAGAGCGGCTGGGCGGTTACGCTGCCGCGAGTCTCGCGTTGTTCTTCCGTGTATCGCCAATAGCCTTCGGCATCGTCAGACCAGCGCCAACGCCACGCCACCGGCTCGCTGTCCATTGCGGCCAGCGCCATGCGGGCCAACTCCTCGGCCTCTTCGGCTGGTAGCATTACGTTGCTTCCGGCACCGTAGGTTTCACGCCAGGATTTAATTTTTCCCAAGCGTTCTCTGGTTATGGTTAATTTGCTGGTCATTGGTCGCTATCCTCGTAATTTGGCTGTTTCCATCCGCAATGGCAGTCCTGAAGTTCCCCGCTACCACCCTCCAGATATGCTCCGCATTCAGGGCAATATAGGCGGCGCAGCATGGCTGACAAACATGCATGGACGCGCCTGATACGCTCTATAGTCATGATGGTCATTGGTTGGCTCCTTCGGCAGCCCGGTTAACTATCACGCCGTCATAAACCTCTTTGAGGTGTCCGCGCAGGTCCATCCGGCGCAGGGCGCTGTACATGTAATCGCATTCGGCCTGTTTGTTGGCCTTAAATGGCTTGTGCTCCTGAGAGCACCACAGCGCGTTTCCCGGCCAGCCGTGGACTTTGTATACGCGCCCGTTCCTGACATGAAGCAACCCCCAGCCCGGAGGAAGGTCGGCAACGTCAATAAAACCAGGTTCAGCCATAAAAAAGCGCCAATCGCCCATGCCCTCGCTCGGCATTCTCCTGAATGGTTTTTTCTTATCCGCCAGAAAATCACTGCGGGAGCACTTCACCTCAATCAGGCAGGAAGCCAGGTTACGGAAACCGATAGCATCTGGCTGTTCGCCGGTGCCAACGTACGCGACAAAACGGTCGTGAAACGCCACCTTGAAGCCGTTGTTCTGCAGAAATCGGCAGGCTATCTGGCAAAGCTCATCGTGTGTCAGTGCCATCTACTCAGCCTCCCGCTTGATGCCAGCGGCGGCAGCTGTGCGCGCATAAACGATCACGCCATCCTCAGGGCGCTTGCGCGGTAAATAGATCTCCGGGCGGGGCCAGAGTGCGATAAAGCGTGATTCTCTGTTTTCAAGACGGTGAAATGCTTTCTCGCTCATCACGCCGACCACGCGAAGATGCTCCTGTTCGCGCTCCAGCTCGGCGATGCGCACAGCCTGCTGCTGCTCGATTTCAGTTTTGCCAGCTATCTGACGGTTGAGGCTGTTAATATGCTGGCCGATACCGGTATTTTTAATCTCTAAACGCCGTATGCGTTTTGCCATCTGGTTGATATGGTCATCCTGTGCTGCGTTGACACGCTGCGCCTTCTCCAGCGCCTCTACCAGCGATAACGCGATTTTCCGCAGATGGTCTTTGCTACCTATGGCCGGGTTAGAAAGCTCTTTGCGCAGTTGCGCCAGTTTGGTGATATCAGTCATGTTAATGGCTCCTGAATCCGTTGCAGTTCCTGAGAAAATCGACGATGTAGCTCTTCATTCGAGAGTGCCATTCGCGGTCATTTCCGTTACACCACCCATCAGGAGGCGTCCAACCCTCAACCAAATCAGCCATCTTTTTTGCCTTTGAAGGTGTTGCTGTCGCTGAATCGCAGTAATGACTGGTATCAACAAGAACCTCCATTCCTGGGATATCAAGAACACAAAACCAGGTATGATTCGGCATCTCTACGCATGGAATCTTCTCGTTGCGACGTCGTTTATCTGTCAGGCATACGGTCATTTGTCGGCCCCCTCGCGCAGCTGGTTTGCAAAATTGACCATCGCATCATGAAACTCGATTGCCCCTGAGGTTCGCTTCTCGGCGTCTTCGTAGCTGATATCAAGCCTATCCATAACGCAGTCTGTATCGAGATAATCGGAGCAAGATTCAAGAGCAGCAGCAACCCCATCAGCCTTAATCCCGGCCAGGTAGGCGTCGGTGGCGGGTGCGCCTTTCATCACATACACGCTATCTTCGCCAGCCTCATGACCAAAGATGTACCCATGCAGCACAGGCTGGTAAGTTTCGCGACCAAACAGCCCGAGACGCTCACCTATTTCCTGAATATCTGCTCCATCTAGCGATGCGCCGTCTGCTGCTGCGCGGAAACAGATTTTGACGAATTCCTGCCTGAGTGCATTCTCCGCAGCCAGCTGCTTAAACGCTTTCGCCAGCGCCATAACCTTTGTCTCTTTAATCGACAGCTCGCCCGCCGACTCCAGCGACTGAATGAGCTCGTTTACTGTTGAGATGTTCATTTTCTTACTCCCGCCAGGCACTGGTTAAAAAGGTTGGTCAGCTTGTTGGCGCCGCAATGATGATTGCTAAACTGAAAATCCGCCGACGTGCTTTCGGTTACGGCTGTCTGTTCTGCCAGGGTGTAGCGATAGCCTTTGCGCTCACCTGCTCGTAAAACACGACCATCGTTAAACGTGGCCCAGATAGCTGAGTTAACGACAGAAGAGTGCAAGCCTGTCCCGGTGCGTATCTCTGAAAAAGTGCAACCGGGATTGCTGCCGATAAAATTGATGACGATTTGAGTACCGGATATACGTTTCATTGAATCAGCCCTTTTTCTTTGCCAATCAGGTATTCGTCCCGCAGCCACTGAGCCGGAGTTAACGCGCCGAGCGATGCCGCGCTTGGCATGCATCCGAAGCTTTTCCCTTCAGGGTGAAAACCCTGCTGACGGCTGGCGTGATTTGTGGGGATCACTTCCTGGTTGTTCTCCAGAGCCAGTACCGGCGACGGTATTTGTTCTCCGGCGGCGACTTTCAGCGCCCAGTCTTCCAGCTTTTTAGCAGCATATTTCTCGGTTTCTGCCTCGCTGAGCTGGCGCTGGTACATTGCTCGTCGAGTATCGGTAACAACCCAGTACATGACAGGGTGAGACCACGGGAAGCGCTCAGCACCGCCGGTATGCAGCCCTTTTTCACGGCTGTAGCGGTGGAACTCGTTCATCACGTCGACAAGAGTCACGCCGAGCACAGTGCCGCTATCCTTGCACCACTTGATGAACTGGCCCGGCGATGGCCAGAACGGCGATTCGCTGGCTCTCGCATGTCGCACGCCGGCGGATAACTGCTCGCGGGTGCGGATCCCGTTTTCGGCAAAAGCCGCAATCCACTGGCGCTTCGCTGTCCTCTCTTCGGCGTCGGTCCGCAGGTTAGTCTGGGTAGACGCTGGGAAGATCTGCTTCAGCTGACGGAACAGAGAATCAACCAGCCTTTCAGCTTCGAAATCGAGAAGCCTCTGCGGCTCCGTGCTACCTGCGGCCATTCTGGCCAGCGCATCACCATCGCGATTGCTGATCGCGGTCATAAGCTGAGCGGTCATATGAAGTCCTTCCAGCCTTCAGGGCTGTTCCAGTGTGGGGAATCAGGTTCGCTTCTCTGGCGCCCGGAAAGCGGATTAACTCTCGCGTTCCTGAGCCACACCCGGAATGCCGAGTTCCAGTCGATCAGCTTTGTGCCGCGGGCCTGGTGATAATCACGAAAGTTCAGCAACTCGGTTTCAATGTTGATCCCTTTCTCCGAAGCAATCGCAATGTGATCTGCCGATGGCTTGAAAGCAGGAGGGAAAGGTATTTCCCCGCTGGGTGAAATCCCGATCCGTCGCTTTGCGGCCTCGCTGATAAACTGCCCTCGCGCAGAGAGAGAGTCTGGTTCAGTGACTGGTTCAAAAGAGTGACTGGTTCTGGTGCCATCTGGTGGCATAGGGGGTGTGCCATCAGATGGCATAGGGGGTGCTATTTCATGGCATACCCCTGTGCTTTTTGGTGGCATAGGGGTGACATCAAGGTTCAGATAATACACGTTGGATGTATTACCCTTCCCGTTGTTGACCCCAACGCGATTTTCACGCTTGATTAGCCCCATATCCTCAAGCGCATCAATATGGTTGCGAACAGCAGACTTGCTGCATTCGCACTGATCGGCAATGTGTTGATACGAAGGCCAGCATTCGCCCTTGTCGTTGGCGTTGTCGGCCAGCTTGATAAGAACGAGCTTACGCAGTGAGTTTCCCACTTTGACCCCCATTGCTTTCGCCATAAGTGACATGCTCACGTGCTACCTCCGGATTGTTTACTCTTACAGATTTACCAGGCATAATTACCTCGCAATTACCTCTTCGTTTTTGCACCTGAAAGCCGTTAGTGTTCGCGCACTGCGGCTTTCGCCTTTCTGTTCCCACTCATGCTTCAAAGTCACCTTTCTCTCCCGGCCTGTTAGAAATCAGGATGGCCAGCAATAGCGACATGTTCGGCAGCAGACTCTCCCGCCAGCGACTCACCGTCGACTTATTCACTCCGGCCACTTTGGCGATATTCGTGGTTCCCAGTTCAGCTATCTGGCTGTGTAACCAGCTTTCTATCCTGCGAGCCTCCACTTTGTTGCGTGTCGTTGAACTCTCCATTTGTGATACTTCCTCTGGTGTTGATTGAAAGGCCGCCGGTTAGGCGGCCGGAACGCCCTTCGGAGAAGGGAACAGCTTTGGAAGGTCTGGTCTAATTTGATGCGCCTGAACCTCCCCATTAGTTGCATTTACGATGCTGTTTACATGTTCAGGCGAAACCTTTGCCTTGTTGTGGAGCCACTTGTAAACCGCCTGCTGAAAACATCGCAGGCTTCACCAAGCTTTTTCTGAGAGCCGACAATATTAATTGCGGTTTTAATGGTTGGGTTCATGACAACCTCCGTAGTAAATACAAACAAAGAATAAAACCTTAGTTGTATTTAGTCAACAACCATTTTCGTTTGCCGCTATAAAACCATGGTTGTAAATTGAGAAGATGAAAACGACACTTGCAGAACGATTAAGAGAAGCCAGAAAGGCTGCCGACATGACCCAGAAGACTCTGGGAGATGCTGTTGGGGTTAGTCAGGCTGCGATCCAGAAGATTGAAACTGGAAGGGCTGCTCAGACCACAAAATTGCTCGATATAGCCAAGGCTTTAAGGGTGAGGCCTGAGTGGCTTTCTTCGGGAACTGGCGCCATGAGAGATGATGGTGAAGATGATAAGAAGCCATCACATATGAATCATGATGTGTTCAGGGTCGACATTTTGGATCTGGCCGTCAGTGCTGGCCCGGGCATTGTGAATCAGGAGTTCGTGGAGATTCTCCACTCCGTTGAATATGCGCCAGCGGAAGCGCGCCACATGTTCGATGGGCGCAAGGCTGAGAACATCCGGATCATCAACGTCCGGGGCGACAGCATGTCTGGGACGATTGAGCCGGGTGATCTGCTGTTCGTCGACATCAGCGTTAAGAGCTTCGACGGCGACGGGATATACGCCTTCCTGTACGACGACACTGCTCACGTCAAGCGCCTGCAGAAGATGAAAGACAAGCTGCTGGTTATCTCAGACAACAAGAGCTATGCAGCCTGGGACCCGATCGAGAAAGACGAGATGAATCGGGTATTGGTGTTCGGAAAGGTGATCGGCAGCATGCCGCAGACGTACAGGAAGCATGGGTAGCTAGGCCGGAGGAATTATGCAAGTTAACCTGGAAAGAATATCGTTTATAACTCCTTTTTCAGATAGTGAGGACCAGACACAGCCAAAGCTTAATTTTGAGTGCGTGAACTTCCCCACTCAGTTTTCGATAAATTTCCGGGTGGGAATGGTAGGTTTGAAGCCAAATACTCGCTATCAACTCGGACTGTTTGTTATACCAGCTCATTTATTTATTAAAGAGGGGCAGGAGTTTCAACTTCCTGACGGCACTCAGGAATCTGTTTCTGTTAACATTGATACTAAAGACAGCAACATGGTGACGGGTGCCAGTGGACAGGTTGTCATTACTCTAAACGAAATGCGCCTCCCTGGTAAGGGGCTGTATAGTGTGACTGGCGTCTTACACGCCAACGATTCGACAAAAACCGTGCTCCATAAAAACGAGTCATTTTTCACTGTTGATAAATTATGAGTGACGATAAAGAATCAAAAAATCAAGAGAATCAGAGCGCGAGACCAAATAGCCTAAGGAGGCTGAAAGTTATTGGTGGCTCGGATTTCGATGCTGAATTTGATAATTCCTCAGAGAAGGTGCAAGATCACTTCATAACGTCGCATACTCCGGAGCGAGAAGTGGATAGGATTAGCAGAGAAGAACTTGAAGCAAGGCTGTCCGCCAATAAAGCGGAAATGGAATCAATAGCCTCTTCAATTCGAGCAGACATGGCCTTGGCCAGAGAAAACACCAATGTCCAGTTCGCAAATCTCTCCTCCGCAATTAACTCTATCTCTTCAAAAATTGACGGTAAAATGGATAGTGTAGATGGAGAAATGAAAGCAATAACTGGTAAGTTTGATGGCATCCAGGGCCAGATAACTGGCCTGAACACAGCCATTAGCGGAATCCAGTCAGGCATATCTACGCGACTGGCAATTTTTAGCGTAATTATCGCTGTGATTGTCGCCTTACCTGGGATTATCTCCTCATTTAAGGACTCCCCAGCTAAGCCTGATGATAATCCCTCACCCTTGATTATTCAGATGCCAGCGCAGCAACAAAATCAACAACCCGCACCCCAAAACCAACAGAAAACATCGCCAAATCAGCATAAGTAGCCCGGCCACCGCGCCGGGTTTTTACTGCCCTACCCTTCCATCAGCATCAGCACGTCCAGTGCCAACTCTACTGCCAGATCTACCTGGTCACCCTGCCACAACACCTGAATCATCTCTATCAGCGCCTCTCTTGATGGCTCGCGCTTCTCAACCAGCAGTTGCATAACCGCTATCCCGATAACCTGCGCAATCTGCGGGTGCATCTCTGCGAAAAACTCATCCTCATTCGACATGGCGCTACCCTCTTTGGCGTTTTTTTGAGCTTACCAGCACGCTTTACAAAAATAAATAACCAATAAAAACAACCAAATAAAACTATTCCAGCCATTTAAACAACTATTGTTGTTGACTATAAAACAACTATGGTTTTAAATTAACTCATCCAAACAACACCGGCAACGCCGGGTAACAGCAAAACGTTCCGCTGGCCGGCGATAAGGCAAGGTGAAGAGATGATTCGCGAACAAGACAAACGCGCATGGCGTAATTTTTGGTTAAAGGTTGTTCCGTTTTTGGTTGCAGTCCTTTTTTTTAGCTTCGCATGCTGGGGTGGAAAATGAGCAAAGAAAACAATGGAGGCCCTGCATATCCAACGCAAGGGTACGAAGGTTTGACTGTTCGTGATTACTTTGCGGCAAAAGCGATGCAGGGATGGCTGGCAAGTTATCCAGAGAGCAATAAGCACCCTGTGGCTACTCACCATGAAAACATGGTTGCTGAGCTTTCTTACCTGATGGCCGACGCAATGCTGAAAGCGCGGGAGGAAGTATGAGCAGAAACGGCATTCGTTCACTGATTTACTGCCTGCTGGTCTGCGGCGTTATCTGGGCTGCGTTGATTATCAAAATTCTGCACGTTACGGGGGTGTTCAATGGTTAGTCATCATTACGGAACGCAGACCGTTAACCGCGGCGCCGTTATGCCAGGGATGCTCGTTAAACATCGGGAAAGCACCTGGACAGCGTCAGCAAATAAACGCGGCCGCCTCTACCTGCATCGCGGAATTGAGCGGACTTACACAACCGATTTGCTGGTTGAAGTTTATCTGAACGGGTTGGGGCAAGGTCTCAGCCGGTAATCGAACCGAAGAATTTAACTGAGCTATCAGGCAGCCATTACGGTGCCGGGCGTTTCACAACCAAATTTCAGGGGAAACCATGAGCGAAATAACGGATTTAGTCGTCATCGAGAAAAAGAACGCGATGGCGGTTTTCACCAATAACGACCAGCTCGACCCGCTTATTGAAGCGATCGAAAAAGAGGCTCGCAGCCTGGTGCCTGATGTGACCACCAAAAAAGGCCGCGACGCCATCGCTTCAATGGCTCACAAAGTGGCGCGCTCAAAAACGTACATCGACAACGCAGGTAAAGACCTGGTCGCTGAGCTGAAGGCCCTGCCAAAGCAAATCGACGAAAGCCGCCGCGTTGTCCGTGAACGTCTCGATGCGCTGAAAGATGAAGTGCGCCGGCCGCTGACTGAATGGGAAGCCGAGCAGGAACGCATTAAGGCCGAAGAAGCCATGAACGCCCTTCACGTCGAAGCACTGGCCATGAATGAAGAGTTCGATCGGCAGCTGGCTGCTCGGATTGAGTCTGACCACGAAATGGCTCTGCTGATGAATGACGCTTTCGATCGTGAGCAGGCAGATAAAGCGGCTGAGGCTGAGCGCCAGCGCATTGCCCATGAAGAAGAAATTAAGCGACTGGCAGCGGCTGCAGCAGCCCGCGAAGTTGAGCAGCGCGCACAGCGTGAACGTGAAGAAGCGGCGCATCGTGAAGCTGTGTTGAAAGCACAAGCTGAGCAGGCAGAGCGGGATCGCATTGCAGCCGAGCAGAAAGCTGAGGCTGACAAGCAGGCCGCTATCGAAGCGGAGCGCCGCAAAGCTCAGGAAGAAGCCGATCGCATCCGCCGCGAGGCAGAGCAACGCGAACAAGCCCGCCTGGCTGAGGAGAAGCGCAAAGCAGATGAGCAGGCGCGACGCGAAGCCGACGTTAAGCACCGCAAGGCTGTGGGTGTCGAGGTTGTTAAGGCTCTGATGGCCAATACCAGCCTTACCCGGGATCAGGCTATCGAGGTGCTCACCGCGGTTAAAGCCGGCCGCATTCCTCATACCGGTATCAGTTACTGAGGTGCTTATGAACATCAAATGTGAATGCACAGACATGCGCACATCTGTAGGCCCGCATAACACGTTAACCGTCGAGCTGGAAGACGTGGTGTTGTCGGGGACGGTTAACAGTCGTGAAGTCCTCATGCAACTGGATTGGGACGTGGTGATCGAATGTCTGGCGGAGCATGGCTACGTCATTACTCATCGGGAGAAAGCAGCATGAGCGCGGCGGAAAAATGGAATGACGACGAATTCATTCAGCTGATGAGCGATGCGATCGGCGAACGTGATTTCGACGATGACGAACCAGTAAACCTTTCTGCGGAACGGCAGAACCCGGTTATCAGCTGGGATGAATTCGCGGGGAATTTTCAATGAATCTTGAGCTACTTGACGCCCCATTCCCGCATAAGGATATCGAGTGGCGTATTCAGCAGGCAGGGAAAAGCGGATCGTCAATTTGGGCAAAGGTCCTGGCCTATGTCACAAACCGGGCAATCATGAAACGCCTTGATGAGGTTTGCGGAAAGGCTGGCTGGCGTAATGAGTACCGCGATATCCCAAACAATGGCGGCGTCGAATGCGGAATTTCCATAAAGGTCGATGGGGAGTGGATCACCAAGTGGGACGCATCCGAAAACACGCAGGTTGAGGCTGTAAAAGGCGGACGCTCAAGCGCTATGAAGCGCGCTGCTGTTCAGTGGGGAATAGGCAGGTATCTCTACGATCTGGACGTAGGATTCGCAACCATATCAGGCGAAAAAGCAGAAGGTTTTACTTACGCACGAACTAAAGAGTTAGGCGCTTTTTACTGGAAGCCGCCTGCTCTGCCTGCATGGGCTCTTCCATCGGCGGTTTCAAGCAGTGAACAGTATAAGCCAGCGGTAGAAACAAACAGCGAACAGTTTCAGCCAGTAAAACCGTCGATAACCATGGAGGAAGCTGACGATATTCTCGCGGAGTTCTGCCGGGAAATCGAGAGTGAAAACAACCCGGAAGTCATAACTCAAAAATACAGCGAAGCATGGTTCGCTCTGGACGGATTTTCCGAACATCAAAGCAAATGCCATGAGGTAACTGGCATCCGGCGCAGGGAGATAAAGCAGGCGTTAGGAAGCTCTGAAAGTGCAGGTGGCAGCCATGAAAGTAACAGCTGAATCAATCCTGTCCATCCTGCGCAAGGACGCGCGTAACAACATCACAGCGTTTCACCGCTGGCAGACAGCAAAGGGTGCTCTTGGTCATACAGCCGGAATAACTCTCAACTATCACGATCCTTATTACGAAGGATGGGCGCCGGCTCTTGAGATGCGCGAGGTGTTCATTTCAGCGCCTGAACTTGAGCAGGTGATCCCCTACCTCTCTGTAGAGAAATGGGGTGACGGGCTAATTGGTGGGGAAATTTATCGAATCCCACGGGGGGAAGAATGAAACATCACCACGACGGTATCACCGTTGGAAGTATCACTCTTCCCTATTCCATCAATCGCCGGGGATGGATTGCCCCGAGCGGCGACGTTATCAAAAACCCATTAAAGGCTCAGCGCCTGGCTGAGCTGATGAACAGTAAGAAGGTGGTGGCATGAGTAACGAAGCGATGAAAATGGCATTAGCAAAGCAGTTAACTATTGCCCTGCAAAACCTCGGGGCGCCTGTTGAATTGCTCTGCATTGTTGGTAGTTACGGGGATACCCAGACTGACGCTGACACTCTTGAAATGCTCGAACAATACAACGATAGCGGAACCTGCATGGATGTGATTATCGCTCCTGAGTTTACATGGAAACCAAATTCTGGCGGTGAAGCATGAGCAGAAAATACTCTCTGATTTACGCCGATCCGCCCTGGGCTTATGGGAACACAATCAGCAACGGCGCCGCAGTGGACCACTATTCGACAATGCGACTCATCGACCTGAAGCGCCTGCCTGTGTGGGAACTGGCGGACGAAAACGCGGTGCTGGCGATGTGGTACACCGGCACCCACAACCAGGAGGCGATCGAGTTGGCCGAGGCCTGGGGATTTACGGTGCGCACGATGAAGCTATTCACTTGGGTGAAGCTGAACCAACTCGCCGAGTTGCGCATTACCAAGGCCCTGGCAGAAGGAGAGGTTGCCGACTTTTACGACTTCCTCGACCTGCTGAATGCAGAGACGCGCATGAACGGTGGCAACCATACCCGCGCCAATACCGAAGACGTGCTGATCGCCACCCGCGGCGCCGGGCTGGAACGCAAGCACGCTGGAATTAAGCAGGTGGTCTACAGCCCGCTCGGCGCTCATAGCGAGAAACCGTGGGAAGTTCGCCACCGCCTGGAGCTGCTCTACGGCGACGTGCCGCGGATTGAGCTGTTCAGCCGCAGCGCAGCGCCTGGCTGGAGCCATTGGGGAAACCAGTGCGCCACCGCTTCCGTTGAGTTGATCCCCAGCTGCGTCATCGACGTAGTGAAGACGGAGGCAGCATGACGCCTGAAGAAAAAGAAAACGCTCTCCGCGCCCAGGCTCGTCGCTGCGCAGAAGAGATAACCAAAGCGATGAGCGTAAAGCCTAAACCGAAGTGGAACGCTGTATGCCCCCCCATCCTTCGCAAGCACTACGAGAAGGTCCGGCCGATGGGTGTCAGCCTGGTGAAATTTGTCAGTGTTATTGGCCGCATGAATGGGCGGTATGGAGTGGAATCATGAGCAAAAACCTACACATCGAACTCGGTGATAAATACGTCGTCACAGGGTCAACGCATGACCTCATCCTGAACGAGAAACGCATCATTAAGGATGGTAAGAACGCCGGTCAGGAAACGCTGGCTCGACTCGGCTACTACAGCAAGTTTGAGCACCTGGTGAAAGAACTTTGCCATCGTGAAATTCTGCAATCAGAAGCGCAGTCACTGGAAGAGTTACGCGACTACATCTTTGCGCTCGGCGAGAAGCTGAGTAAGGCAGTCGAGTTATGAGCTTCTTCGAAATTGACTCACGATTTTTGATTGATACCGCATTTCACCGTCTGGAAATCATCCGTGACGATGGGCTGTATCGCCACCTGCGCATGCAGCAGCCGGGAACATCTTGCTACTACTACGACGTTATCACATGGCCTGGTTACTTGACCGTAACCGGCGACATGGGAACCTGGACATTCAGTCGCATCGCGGACATGTTCGACTTTTTTGGCGCCTGGGAGGGTGGAATCAATACCCATTATTGGGCTGAAAAGCTGGAAGCTGGCGCGGGATGTTCGGCACGAGAAATGCTGGCAAAAGAGTATGACCACGACGCGTTCTGCAAAAGTCTGAAAGAGTCTCTGAGTGATTACCTGGGGGGCGACGAAAGCGAGGAGCCAGAAGAAGATGACGACTGGGACGACGATGACGACACACCCGATAGCGACAAAGCAGTGGTGCGCGAAATCGTCCGCGGCTTGTGCCGGGCGGGTTTCAACAATGAATGGGAGGCTTATCAGGCTGTTTATGATGCTGATTGGCCAGCTGGCTGGAGCGCTTGGGATGTCTGCGAAGGACTGACATTTAAAACGTATACCAGCCATTTCCGATGGATTCTGTTCGCCATCACATGGGCAATCAGCAAATACCACAACGCGAAGATTGTTGATAAAGCGATGGCTACGTTTTTGGCCGTTAAGGGAGTTTCAGCATGAGCGCAGAAATCATCGATCAGGCCAACGAGCTGGCAGAGCGCCGGCTTGAAATGACCATCCAGAACATGCGCATCAACCATAACGCTGTTTCGGCTACTCACTGCCGCGACTACGGTGAAGAGATACCCGAGCGGCGCCGGGAACTGGTGGCGGGATGCCAGCGCTGTGCTGATTGCCAGGAAGAGTTTGAAGAACGTGGTAAGCACCAGAGGTGATGCATGCAAACAATTATCCAGATTGAGCCAAACGAATGGGTTTCAGAGGACTTGCTGATGGCGGTCACAGGGCTGAAGCGGGGAACTATTACCCGCGCTCGAAAAGCCTCCTGGCTGCTTGGGCGGGAGTATAAGCACGTTTCCCCTGAAGGCGAGCCAAAGCCAACTAGCGAGTGCATGTACAACCGCAAAGCGGTAGACGCATGGATTCAGGCGCAAAAACCATTGGGTGATCGGGCGCTATGAAACGGGTAAGCTTACTGCGCTCCTGGACGTCGGGAGGGAATAATGAGTAAAGAATCATACCCAACGGGCGTTGAGAACCACGGAAAATCACTCCGTATATGGTTCATTTTTAAAGGTAAGCGTGTCAGGGAAAATCTCGGTGTCCCTGACACCGCTAAAAACAGAAAGGTGGCAGGTGATCTGCGAACGGCGGTTTGTTTCGCCATACGTATGGGAAACTTTGATTATGCATCGCAGTTCCCCAACTCACCTAACCTGAAAACTTTCGGCATTGGCAAGAAAGATATCACCGTGAAATTTCTGTCTGAAAAGTGGCTTGAGCTTAAACGGATGGAGATCTGCGCCAATGCCATAAACCGGTATGAATCGGTAGTCAGAGGAATGCTCCCGAGGATTGGCACTAATAAGCTGGTTTCCAGTGTGACAAGGGAAGATCTGCTCTATGTCAGGAAAGATATGCTGGCGGGATCAGGTGATAGAGGTTTGAGCGTGGTCACCGTGAACTACTATATGACCACTATGGCGGGAATGTTTCAGTTTGCTGCTGACAATGGTTATGTGAGTGAAAACCCGTTTAACGGTATCAAACCGCTAAAGAGGGCCCGGGTAGAACCAGATCCGCTCACACGTGATGAATTCGTTCGCTTCATAGATGCCTGCAAGCATCAGCAAACGAAAAACCTGTGGTCTATCGCGGTATACACAGGATTACGTCACGGTGAGCTGGTCTCCCTTGCATGGGAGGATATAGATCTGAAAGCCGGAACGATGACCATACGCCGGAATTATACGAAACTCGGTGATTTCACTCTACCAAAAACCGAAGCCGGTACAGACAGGGTTGTCCACCTGATCAAGCCCGCCATCGAGGCACTGAGGGATCAGGCAGAAATGACCCGGTTAGGCAGGCAGTATCAGGTTGAGGTACAACTGAGGGAGTATGGCAGAAAGGCTATTCACGACTGCACATTTGTTTTTAACCCTCAGCTCGTTAAAAAAAGTGGCAACGTGGGCTATCTCTACAAAGCCGATTCAGTTGGTGACTCATGGGACACGGCCCTTAAACGGTCAGGTTTAAGACACCGCAAAGCGTATCAGTCGCGACACACTTACGCCTGCTGGTCGCTGTCTGCCGGGGCCAACCCGAGTTTCATTGCCAGCCAGATGGGACACGCCAGCGCCCAGATGGTTTTCAATGTTTACGGCGCCTGGATGGCCGATAGCAGCAGCGATCAGATTGCCATGTTGAACCAGAAATTATCAGACTTTGCCCCATCCATGCCCCATGGCATGGTCATAGGAATATGAGAATGATATAAATCAGCAAGTTAACGCATCACGCCCGCCACTTCAACTGCGTGGAGGGCAACACCACCCTGTACGCGTTACCAAAAGCGGAGATTGTCAGCCGCTGGTATGAACAAACCCACGACGATTTTCGCTTCTGCTTCAAATTTCCGGCCACCATTTCGCACCAGGCGGCGCTGCGCAACTGCGACGACTTAAGCCATGAGTTTTTTACCCGTCTGGCGCCGCTGTCTTCGCGCATCGGCCAGTACTGGCTCCAGTTGCCGGCGACGTTCGGCCCTCGGGACCTCACCGCCCTCTGGCCATTCCTCGACAGCCTGCCGCGCGAATTCCGCTACGGCGTTGAGGTAAGGCATCCGGAATTTTTCGCCAAAGGGGAAGCGGAACAGCAGCTCAATCGCGGCCTGCATCAGCGTAACGTCAATCGCGTGATCCTTGATAGCCGTCCGGTTCATAGCGCCGTCGCCCGCAGCCCGGCGATGATCGAGGCGCAGAAGAAGAAGCCTAAAGTCCCCGTCCATGCGCTGGTGACGGCCCATAATCCAATGGTGCGTTTTATCGGCAGCGATGATATGACGCAGAATCGCGAGCTTTTTAGCGTGTGGATTCGCACGCTGCCAAAATGGACGCCGACCGCCACGCCGTACCTGTTCCTCCATACTCCGGATATCGCCCAGGCGCCGGAACTGGTCGACACCCTGTGGGGCGATCTGCGTACTGCCCTACCGGAAATAGGGAATGCGCCCTCAATTCCGCAGCAAACCTCTCTTTTCTGATATCCTGCTATCCTCAATTGAGCCACCGGAAGCGATAAAAGGGAGTTTTGAGTATGGTCAGCGCGCTATATGCGGTCTTAGGTGCGTTATTGCTTATTAAGTTTTCCTGGGACGTCGTACGCCTGAGGACGCAATATCGCGTAGGCTACGGCGACGGTGGTTTTAGCGAGCTGCAGGTCGCTATTCGCGTGCACGGGAACGCGGTGGAGTATGTTCCCATTGGCCTGATCTTACTGCTGTTTATGGAGATGAACGGCGCCCAGACCTGGATGGTCCACGTCTGCGGTATCTTGCTGATCGCCGGGCGCCTGATGCACTCGTATGGCTTTCATCATCGTCTCTACCGCTGGCGCCGTTCCGGCATGAGCGCGACGTGGTGTTCGTTGTTGCTGATGGTGCTGGCGAACTTCTGGTATATGCCCTGGGAGTTGGTTTTCTCCGTCCGTTAGCGCACAATACGCCGTTTTCGATTTTTCGGGTTTAACGTTATGTCTCACCGCGATACGCTTTTTTCCGCGCCGATTGCCAGTCTCGGCGACTGGACCTTTGATGAACGGGTTGCTGAAGTCTTCCCGGATATGATCCAGCGCTCTGTTCCCGGCTATTCCAATATCATTTCGATGATCGGCATGCTGGCGGAACGTTTCGTTCAGCCGGATACCCAGGTTTACGATCTCGGCTGCTCGCTTGGCGCAGCCACGCTGTCCGTGCGCCGCAATATTGCGCATTCTGGCTGCAAAATCATCGCCATCGATAACTCGCCGGCGATGGTCGAACGTTGCCGTCGCCATGTTGACGCCTATAAAGCGCCGACGCCGGTCGAGGTAATTGAAGGCGATATTCGCCACGTCACGATAGAAAACGCCTCAATGGTGGTGCTCAATTTCACCATTCAGTTTCTCGAGCCGGGCGAACGTCAGGCCATTCTGGACAAGGTCTATCAGGGGCTGAACCCGGGCGGCGCGCTGGTGCTGTCGGAAAAATTCAGCTTCGAAGATGACAACGTCGGCGAACTCTTGTTCAACATGCATCACGACTTCAAACGCGCTAACGGCTACAGCGAGCTGGAAATCAGCCAAAAGCGCAGCATGCTGGAAAACGTGATGCTCACCGATTCCGTGGAAACCCACAAAGCGCGCCTGCGTAAGGCCGGTTTCGAACATGCCGAGCTGTGGTTCCAGTGCTTTAACTTCGGATCGTTAATCGCCGTAAAATCCGGGGACCCGGCATGATTGATTTCAGCAACTTTTATCAATTGATTGCCAAAAGCCCGCTTTCGCACTGGCTGGAGACGCTGCCGGCCCAGGTGGCGGCCTGGCAGCGCGACGCGCTGCACGGCAAATACCGGGAATGGGAACGGGCCGTCGAGTTTCTACCCGAGTTTGCGCCCTACCGTCTGGATCTGCTGCACAGCGTCACCGCCGAGAGCGAAACGCCGCTCGGTGAAGGCCAGCGCCTGCGGATTGAAAACCTGCTGAAGAATCTGATGCCGTGGCGTAAAGGGCCCTTCTCCCTTTACGGCGTGAATATCGATACCGAATGGCGTTCCGACTGGAAGTGGGAGCGCGTACTGCCGCACCTTTCCGATCTGACCGGGCGTACCATCCTTGATGTCGGCTGCGGCAGCGGATACCACATGTGGCGCATGATTGGCGCCGGCGCTCATCTGGCGGTGGGCATCGACCCCACCCAGCTGTTTCTTTGCCAGTTTGAAGCGGTGCGAAAACTGTTGGGCAACGACCAGCGCGCGCATCTGCTGCCGCTGGGCATTGAGCAGCTTCCGGCGCTCAACGCCTTTGATACCGTCTTTTCGATGGGCGTGCTGTATCACCGCCGCTCTCCGCTCGATCACCTGTGGCAGCTCAAAGATCAGCTGGTTCCCGGCGGCGAGCTGGTGCTGGAGACGCTGGTCGTTGAAGGCGACGAAAATACCGTACTGGTGCCGGGCGACCGCTATGCCCAAATGCGCAACGTCTACTTTATCCCGTCCGCCGCCGCGCTGAAGCAGTGGCTGGAGAAGTGCGGATTTGTCGATGTGCGTATTGTCGATGCGTGCGTCACTTCGACCGACGAGCAGCGCCGCACCGAGTGGATGACCACCGAGTCGCTGGCCGATTTCCTCGATCCGCGCGATAGCAGCAAAACGGTCGAAGGCTATCCGGCCCCGCTGCGCGCGGTGATTATTGCCAGTAAACCGGAAACGCAGCAGTCGTTAGCGGCGAAAAAAAACCGTAGCCAGGGCTAATTCTGGATAAAAAAAGGCCCCTGTTTAATGGGCAGGGGCCTGGTACGGGCAATCATCATATTGGGCGACATGATGTGCAGCAAAAAACGGTTTACTCTCTCTACGCGGTAATTATCTTCTTCATTTCCGCTACCGCTTCGCCATTGACGGCGTAGCGTAAGTATTCATCTGCTTCGGCATCCGTAGACATCGACAATCCGGGATTGCGAAAGCGCATCGGGGACGGTAACCACTGGCCTGCCGAGGTATGCACCTCTTTTCCCCCCGCCTGTAAAAATAGCGGCAGGTTGGCGGCGCGCACTCCTGCACCGGCCATAATAATAGGAGTATCGCTTTGGGAAATAAGTTCCCTGATTAATGAAATTCCTTTTTCGGCAGACGCCTGCTGGCCCGAAGTCAGGATACGCTGAACGCCGAGTTCAGCCAGCTCAACGCTGGCCTGGCGCGGGTTGGCGCACATATCAAAGGCCCGGTGAAAGGTGACGGCCAGGGTTCCCGCCGCCGCCATTATTTTTTTCATTCGCGCCCTATCCACCCGACCGTCGGCGTCAAGAATACCGATTACCAGGCCGGGAAAACCGAGATCTTTCACCGCGGCGACATCATCCAGCATCGCGGCAAACTCGCCCGCGGTATAGCAAAAATCACCGCCGCGCGGGCGAATAATCGGATGCACGGGAATAGTCACCGCTTCACGCACCGATTTCAGTACGCCCAGCGAAGGCGTCAGCCCCCCCTCCTGCGGCGCGGCGCATAGCTCGATGCGATCGGCGCCGCGGCGCTGGGCCTCCAGCGCGCACTCCATGCTGTAACAGCAGACTTCCAGTAAGGTCATTCTTCTCTCCGTAGATTGAGCAGGCACGCCAGAATGGCACGATTTCTCCCGGCAGACGCCGCGTAACGTCACACTGTCATCGTTCAGCGTGTTCACTGGCGACAATTTGCTCAATCGACCACGGGTGAAATTTGATCGTCACTTTGCCATCGGTTACCGCCAGGGTTGGATTCGGTAAACGCTCACGCGCACCTTTCGGCGCGCTGGTCTTGACAAAAATACCCGGTTGGCTCAGCCCGTCATCGGACAGCAGCGCCAGCGCGCGGGTATTGAGCGTTTCAGGTTCGCCAGGCAGCACGATTTCAATATGCTCCCAGCCTTCATGCGGATAGCGCTTTTCGCCCGGCCACGGCAGCTCAACGATGCGAAAACGCCAGTGCGCCACGACCACCGGCTCATCCAGGCGGAATAAACAGATGGGCCGGCCGTTAATCACGTTTTCCGACAGCAGCGTGCCGCATTGTTCAAAGCCGCGACGCCAGCGTTCCGCCGTGGTGTTCTGATGACAGCGCAGGGAAATATGGTCGGCATCAAGTGACGTAATATCGAGACCAAGCCGATGAGCTAGCGCGTTTAGCGCCTCGGTAAAGCGCGGCAGGTCCGCGGAAATATCGTTTAATTCATTAATCTGCTGCCAGTTCGCCATCGTAAGCCTCGGTACTCGCTAAAAAGAGCTAATTTATCGCGTTTCCCGCGCCCTACCAACCGACAATCGTCGGCGGCCCCCCGTGAACGGTTATTCGTTGAGCGCGAGGCTTAGCAACCTCTGCGCGGTGCTGACGCGTGGGCGCAAATGCAGTATACTCCCGCCCTAATTTGTCCACATTCCTGCGCCGCCCCCTCTGGGTGACGGCGTGTTAAACGTAAGGTATTTCGGTGAATATTCAGGCTCTTCTCTCAGAAAAAGTCAGTCAGGCCCTGATCGCGGCAGGCGCGTCTGCCGATTGCGAACCTCAGGTCCGCCAGTCAGCAAAAGTCCAGTTCGGCGATTATCAGGCCAACGGCGTGATGGCCGTAGCCAAAAAACTGGGCATGGCGCCGCGACAACTTGCAGAGCAGGTCCTGTCTCATCTCGACCTGAGCGGCATTGCCAGTAAGGTCGAAATCGCCGGTCCCGGCTTTATTAATATTTTCCTCGACCCGGCTTTCCTCGCGGAAAACGTCAGCAGCGCGCTGAAATCCGAACGCCTGGGCGTGGCTCAGCCGCAGGCGCAGACGGTGGTGGTCGATTACTCCGCGCCGAACGTGGCGAAAGAGATGCACGTAGGCCATCTGCGCTCCACGATTATTGGCGATGCCGCGGTGCGTACGCTGGAGTTTCTCGGGCATAAAGTGATCCGCGCGAACCACGTAGGCGACTGGGGCACCCAGTTTGGCATGCTGATCGCGTACCTGGAAAAGCAGCAGCAGGAAAACGCCGGCGAGATGGCGCTGGCCGACCTGGAAGGTTTCTATCGCGAAGCGAAAAAACACTACGACGAAGATGAAGCCTTCGCCGAGCGCGCGCGCAGCTACGTCGTTAAGCTGCAGGGCGGCGACGAGTACTTCCGTGAAATGTGGCGCAAGCTGGTCGATATCACCATGTCGCAAAACCAGCTTACCTATAACCGCCTGAACGTCACTCTGACCCGCGACGACGTGATGGGTGAAAGCCTCTATAACCCGATGCTGCCGGGTATCGTTGCCGATCTGAAAGCCCAAGGTCTGGCGGTAGAAAGCGAAGGCGCGACCGTGGTGTTCCTTGACGAATACAAAAACAAGGAAGGCGAACCGATGGGCGTGATTATCCAGAAGAAGGATGGCGGCTATCTCTACACCACTACCGATATCGCCTGCGCAAAATACCGTTACGAAAACCTGCATGCGGATCGCGTGCTTTACTACATCGACTCTCGGCAGCACCAGCACCTGATGCAGGCGTGGACCATCGTGCGTAAAGCCGGCTACGTGCCGGATTCCGTCCCGCTGGAGCACCACATGTTCGGCATGATGCTCGGCAAGGACGGCAAACCGTTTAAAACCCGCGCCGGCGGCACCGTGAAGCTCGCCGACCTGCTGGACGAAGCGCTGGAACGCGCCCGCCGTCTGGTGGCGGAGAAAAACCCGGATATGCCCGCCGATGAGCTGGAAAAACTGGCGAACGCGGTCGGAATTGGCGCGGTGAAATACGCCGATTTGTCTAAAAACCGCACCACCGACTACATCTTTGACTGGGACAACATGCTGGCCTTTGAGGGCAATACCGCGCCTTATATGCAGTATGCCTATACCCGCGTGCTCTCCGTGTTCCGCAAAGCGGATATTGATGAAAGCACGCTGGCGGCGGCGCCGGTGGTGATCACCGAAGACCGTGAAGCCCAGCTGGCGGCCCGTCTGCTGCAGTTTGAAGAAACCCTGACCGTCGTCGCGCGTGAAGGCACGCCGCACGTCATGTGCTCTTATCTGTACGATCTGGCTGGCCTGTTCTCCGGCTTCTACGAGCACTGCCCGATCCTGAGCGCCGAAAGCGAAGAGACGCGCAACAGCCGCCTGAAGCTGGCACTGCTGACCGCAAAAACGCTGAAGCTGGGTCTGGATACCCTGGGTATCGAAACTGTAGAACGGATGTAAAAACAAACCCGGCGAAAGCCGGGTTTGTTTTATAACGCCTGATGGCGCCGCGCTCATCAGATCTGCAACATCCTTGTAGCCCCGGTAAGCGTAAGCGCCACCGGGGAAATTCCGCCCTTCTCAGAAATACTTCCGCAGATACTCCGTCAGGCACAGGATCGCCATCGCCTGGCCATACGGCATCGACGTCAGCGGAATGTCGCGATAAAAATCAAGATTCGAACCCATTCCGGTACCGAACGACGTTTGCAGCAGCTCCCCTTGCGGTGAGATATTCTGCACGATGCCGCGAATCGCTTTTTCCGCCACCTCCGCATACGCCTGACTCACGTAGCGCTTGCGCACCGCTTTGAGGATCCCATAAGCAAAACCGGCGGTCGCCGACGCTTCCAGATAGGAGTCGGGATCGTCAAGCAGCGTATGCCACAGGCCGCTATCGTCCTGACAGCGGGCCAGCGCCGCAATCTGCGCATTCAGCACCTGCACCAGATAACGCCGTACCGCGCTGTTTTCGGGTAAATCCACCAGCTCCAGAAAATCCGGAATAACGATTGTCAGCCAGCTATTGCCGCGCGCCCAGCGGGCTTGGGCGAAATTATGCCGCCCCTCATAGTTCCAGCCGTGGAACCACAGGCCGGTCTCGCGGTCCAGCAGATTCTGCACGTGCAGCAAAAACTGATATACCGCCTCCTCTACGTATTCCGGACGATTAAGCAGCTTGCCGATTTTCGCCAGCGGCAGAACCGTCATCATCAACGTGTCGTCCCACATCTGCTGATGATTCTCTTCCGCCAGGGTGATGTGCTGCATGCCGCCAGATTCAGTGCGCGGCATTTCGTTCATCGCCCACTCCGCCCAGCTATCGAGCCAGGGCAGATACGCGGAGTTATCCGTCTCTTCGTAGCGGTATGCCAGGGTGAGAAACGGCGCCATGGTGTTGACGTTTTTGGTGGTCGCGCCCTCGGCAAAGCGATCGGCAAACCAGCTATCGATAATGTCGCGCATCGCGGTATCGCCGGTCTGCTGGTAGTACTGATAAATACCGTACAGGCCGACGCCGTGAGTCCACTCCCAGCCGTTCCACCCTTTGGTGTCAATAACGCGTCCGTCGTCCAGCCGCAGTAAAAATTGCCCGCTTTCGTCCTTAATGTTGACCAGATTGCGCGTCACCTTCTGAATCAGCGCCTGCAGTTCATTGCGGGCGATAAAACGCTCCGGCTGGCGCAGTAGTGGGCTATGTTTGACAGGCCAAACTTTCATATCCTTAACCTCTGTTATATGTCGAATTCATGGCTGAACGCTGCTTCAGCGCTGGCGCGGCGGGTTTATTCCGATTCAGATAACCAATATTGTTGTTTCCCCACAGGGCGTCGTACGGCATCCCGGCCAGCATCTCCACCACTTCACGATCCTCGGCGCTTGCCAGTTCCGGCTGAGCGCGGCCTGATTCACGCATTTTCAGCGTTTCCGCACGCAGGACGCTGTGGGTTTGCAGATTGAGCTTAAAGCGCAGGGACACGAGGAAACCGCAGGCCAGCACCACTAAAGTACCGACGCTGAGGATCAGCAGAATGGTATGGCTCACTTCATAGGGCTGCGTTTTCTGCCCGGAGACAAAGCCCGACATCTGCATGATGATCCCCACCAGCATCACCGCGCCGGCCTGGGACGCCTTACGCGTCAGGGTCATAATCCCGGCGAAGATGCCTTCGCGGCGCTGGCCGGTGATCACTTCGTCCACGTCGGCAATATAGGTGTAGGTGTTCCACGGAACATAGTTGATGCCGCCGCGCCCCAGGCCAGCCACCGCGGATATCAGCAGCAGTAGCGAATAAACATCGCTAAGGCCAGCGTAGTACAGCACCGCGTAGGAGAGCGAACTCAGGCCGAACAGCACCACTACCATGCGGTACGATGGCGCCGGCCCGAAGCGAATGCACAGCGGGATCATGGCGATAACCGCGATAAACTGGAAGATTGCCATGGTACCGAGCAGGTTGGAGGCCATCGAGGCTTCCTGCATCAGCACAAACACCACGTAGTAGGTAAAGACCGCATTGAACACATCCTGGGCGATATAGCCTCCCAGATACATGCCCAGATGCTGACGAAAAATTTTAATTCGCAGGGTCGAACTTAACTCAATAAACAGGCGGTTAAGGCTCTGAGACAGCGTCAGGTTTTGTTTCTCCTCTTCAGCGCGTAGCGCGGCTTCCGTCCACTCTTCACGCGGGCGTTCCCAAGTAAAGAACCAGACAAATGTCAGCATCATCGCGCACAGCACCGAGAACACCAGGCTGGCGTAAAAGAAAGAAACGGCGTTGTCTTTGCCGAAGATAGTCAGCAGCACGCCCGGCAGGAACGAAGCCAGAATCGCTGACATCTGGGCCATTGAAATACGCGCGCCGGAGAATTTTGTTTTCTGTTTAAAATCATCGGTCATTTCCGGCACCAGCGTTTCATACGGCACCAGAATCATGGTGTAGACAATATCAAACAGCAGATAGGTCAGCAGGTAGTACCAGAACCCCATATCCCCTACCCACATGATGGAGTAGCTAAATACGCAGGGGATGCCGAGCAGGATGAAGAACTTGCGTCTGCCAAAACGTTTCCCCAGCCAGGTCGAGCCAAAGTTATCCGTCAGGAAGCCCATCAGCGGACTGATCACCGCATCCAGCACCCTGGCGGTGGCAAAAATAAGCGTCGCTTCGATAGGGGAAAGACCGCAAAAGGTGGTGTAGAAGTAGAGCAGCCATGCTGCTGTAAGTGCGGTTGTCCCCGCACCAAGGAAATCGCCCGATCCATAGGCAAGGTAGTTAACCAAACCGATTTTACGTGTTTTCATCGCCGTAAATCCTGTGTCTTTTTTTAGAGAACTCCGAACCGCTTTTTGGCCCATTCAGCCAAAAGGGGTTGATACATGGCTACATTAAGAACATGGGAACGGCGTTACCTTTTCATTTTTGCCAGCCAAAAGCGTTCACTGGCAAAAACACAAAGAGTCGATGAACGCGCCTCACTGATTTATAAAACAGCGTTTCTTTTAATACAAAAGATCGGACCAAAAGTTGCGAGGTGACAGCAAAAAAGACCTTGCGTCGAGGAGAATCTGCGCCTGGTTTTTCGCCGCGGATAAACCTTGCGAAAGCTAAGGAATCGGAGTAAAGACAATAGAAAGGGTTATTTCGCGTATCTCAAGGAGGCTTGATGCCCTACTCACATCTATTGGTCGCCGTGGCGCCAACCCCGGAAAGCCGGGTCCTCATTCAGAAAGCCGTCTCAATCGCCCGTCCGGTTAATGCGAAAGTCAGCCTGATCACGCTGGCGACCGATCCGGAGTTGTACAACCAGTTTGCGGCGCCGATGATGGAAAATTTACGCGAAGTCATGCAGGAAGAGACGCGCGGTTTTCTGGCCGAACTCGCCCGCCACGCCGACTACCCTATCGAAAAAATGACCATCGCCAGCGGCGGGATTGCTCATCACGTGAAGGATTTTTGTCGGCAGCATCGCGTTGACCTGGTGATTTGCGGTAACCACAACCAGAGCCTGTTTTCTCGCGCAACCTGTTCGGCGAAAGATATCGTTGGCAGCAGCGGCGTTGACGTGCTGCTGGTGTGTCTGGAAAAAGGTTAGCGCCGGGGAAGCGCTAACCGTCGTTGCCTCAGGCAAGTTTGGGGAAAGTTGCGACCTTACGCGCTAAGTGACTCTCCTCACTGCCTGGCTCAATCTCCTTTAGATCGGCAATAAACCGCTCCTGCCAGCGATGGATATCGTTATCCTTAATCACCGCCAGCATGGCCGAATGGCGGGCTATACGCTCGGCCAGCGGCATGGTTAGCGCCTGATCCAGCGCTGCGGCGACCTCGTCGCGATCGTAAGGATTGACGATTAAGGCCGTCGGCAGCTCGTTCGCCGCGCCGGCAAACTGCGACAGCACCAGCACGCCCGGATTTTGCGGGTCCTGCGCGGCAACATACTCTTTCGCCACCAGATTCATCCCATCGCGCAGCGGCGTAACCAGCCCGACGTCCGAGTAGCGGAAGATTTTCATCAGCAGCTTGCGTTCAAAGTGCTGGTTCAGGTAGTAAAGCGGAGTCCAGCCCAGCTGGCCATACCGGCCGTTAATGCGTCCGGCTGCGGTTTCCAGCTGGTGACGAATATCCTGATAGGCCTGAACATCGCCGCGCGACGTCGGCGCAATCTGGGTATAGCGAATCTTACCGTGATGATGCGGATAGTTTTCAAGCAGCGCCTCGTAGGCGAGAAAACGCTCCGGCAGCCCCTTCGAATAATCCAGCCGCTCGACGGAAAAGATATTCTGCACGCTTTTCAGTTCGCTTTTCAGCTGCGCCAGCTTGGGCGGCAGCGGCCCTTTTGCGCTGCGCGCTATCTCTTCCGGATCGATACCGATTGGGTAGACTTCGGTCTGGAAAGGTTTGCCCCAGGCCACATGTTTTTTTCCGCCGCGCGTCGTCAGACGGGTCTGCATCGATACGCAGTCCAGAAACGCCAGTCGGTCGCTCTCGGTCTGAAAGCCCAGTAAATCGTAATCGCAAAGCTGTTCCAGCAGCTCCGCGTGCGGCGGCAGCGCGTTAAAGACTTCCGGCGTCGGGAACGGAATATGTAAAAAGAAGCCGATGCGGTTATTGACGCCGCGCTGGCGCAGTTCGCTGGCCAACGGCAGCAGGTGGTAATCGTGGATCCAGACAATATCGTCAGCTTCGATCAGCGGCAGCAGCTTATCGGCCAGCTTCGCGTTGACACGCTGATAGCCCTCCCAGGCTTCACGCTGAAAATCGACCAGATCAAGACGATAATGGAATGCGGGCCATAGCACGGCGTTGGAAAAGCGGTTGTAATATTCGTCGTGATCCTGCTCGCTAAGGTTGAAAGAGGCCCAGGTTATATTTCCCTGAGTCACTTTTTTTAGCGGCTGCTGGTCATCACCGATTTCCCCACTCCAGCCGAACCACAATCCTCCGGCTGCTTTTAATGCCCCCATAATCCCCACGGCAAGGCCACCGGCGCTGGCCTTTTTATCATCCGGCGGGGCAATACGATTAGATACTACGACTAAGCGACTCATAGCCATCTCTCCTGTCGGTTAGCGCATCTGGTTGTTGCCCATGATTCGCGATGTTACTAATCCAAAGATGAACAGCGGCGACATCCGGCAGGCGCCAACGCGCCTGGGTCTCGCCGCCGCCCACTTTGACCGATACGCCACTCAGTTGATTGACGACGCTAAAACCCGCTTCATCGGTTAAATCATCACCGACAAATACCGGCTTGCGCCCTCTGAATGGAGCTTCCTGCATAAAAGCGGCTATCGCTTCACCCTTATTCACTCCGCGCGGTTTGATCTCCACCACGCACTTGCCCGGCTGTAAAGCCAGAATGGGATGGCGCTGCACGACGGCTTGCGCCAGCGCCAGCACCGCGTGCTGATGCTCCGGCGCCTGACGGTAGTGCAGCGCAAAAGCCATCCCCTTACTTTCCAGTTCGCATCCCGGCAACGCATCCAGCGCCGCGGTCAGTTCCGCCGACAGCGCCTTCAGGAGGGAATCAGGTAAAGAGACAATATGCGTTTTACCATTGATGTCACGGCGTTCAGCCCCGTGGACACCGGCAAGCGGCAGCCGGTAAGGACGGGTAAGCTCATCCAGCTCAACCATTGAGCGCCCTGAAATCAATGCCACCGCGCCGTTATGCTGCTGCACGAGCTGGCGCAGCGTCTGCAGAACATCGGCAGGAATGACCACCTGATCGGGATGGGGTTTGATACCGGCAAGGGTACCGTCGAGGTCAAAGAAAAAAGCGCAGTTTCCGGTTAACGCAGGCGGTACATAAATCTGGTCAGCCACCCTGTTTCCTCCTTATCATGGCCAGCAACATGCTGGGTGTTAATTTATTGTAGCCATGTAAGTATAGACAGTGTGACCAGCCTCGCCATTTTTGATAGTCATTGCCAGCGCAACGAGCGCTGGCAATGGATTAGGATTAAACTGAAAAGTTGACCTGGATTAAACGGCGCGCTTCGCTTTCTGTTTGTAGCGGTCAAAGATAACCGCCGCCAGCAAAATCACGCCGCGAACGACATACTGCGAGAACGGCGAGATGTTCAGCAGGTTCATCGCGTTCTCCACCGTCCCCAGGATCAGGATCCCGGCCACCACGTAGGAGATCTTACCGATCCCGCCCTTCAGCGATACGCCCCCCAGCACGCAGGCCGAGATAACAATCAGCTCATAGCCAATCGAGGTCATCGGCTGACCGCTGGTCATACGGGAAGCCAGGATAATGCCTGCCGCGGCAGAAACCAGGCCGGAAAGGACGAAAATAATGATCTTGGTCCGCACCACCGGCACGCCCGCCAGACGCGCAGCTTCTTCGTTGCCGCCAATCGCCAGGGTATTACGGCCGAAGGTGGTTTTATTGAGCAACAGGCCGAAGACAATCAGGCAGGCTACGGTAAGCCAGATAGGCGCTGGCAGACCAAACCAGTTGGCGTATCCGAGAGTAAAGAAGCGCTCGTCTTCAATCCCTACCGCCTTACCGTCAGAGATGATATAGGCCAGACCGCGAACGATCTGCATGGTCGCCAGGGTGGTGATCAGGGCGTTAATCTTCAGGCGGGCAATCACAAAACCGTTTACCAGACCGCTCAGCGCCCCGAGCAGCAGACCGGCGCCGATGCCAATCCACATGCTCTCTGTCAGGTTAATCACCACCGCCGTGGTCACCCCGGCACAGGCGATAACCGAGGCGACCGACAGGTCAAAGTCGCCGGATGCCAGGCAAAACAGCATCCCGCAGGCCACCATTCCGGACATAGAAATAGCCAACCCCAGGCCTTTCATATTGATAAATGAGGCAAAATTAGGCACAAAAATGACGCAGCCAATAAACAGCACCGCAAAAACAACCAGCATGCCGAACTGATCCCAGACGCGGGAGAAGCTAAAAGCCGACCGGGTAGTACCTGAAGTAGTAACTGATGACATCATAGACTCCTTACTCAGGCGACCGCCTGGCTCACTTTTGGCATCGCAAGGCTCAATGCCTGCTGTTCATTCGCATGTTCATGCAGCAGTTCTCCGGCAATCTCACCCTCACGCATAACCACGATGCGATCGGCAACGCCGAGAACTTCCGGTAAATCGCTGGAGGCAAAGACCACCGCGACGCCAGATGCCGCTAATGCATAGATAACGTTGTAGATTTCGTGCTTAGCGCCCACGTCAATACCGCGCGTTGGCTCATCAAGCAGGATGACTTTCATCTCTTCCGACAGCCAGCGGCCAAGGATCGCCTTCTGCTGATTGCCGCCGGAGAGGTTCATAATCAGCTGCTCGGCGCCGGGCGTTTTGATATTCAGCGATTTAATGTGCTGGTCGGCGTTCTGCGCTTCCCAGGCGTTGTTGATAACGCAGCCGGCGAGAATATGCTTGCGCCGAGCGCTGATATTGATGTTGTCGCGCACCGAATGGACCGGAATTATGCCCTCCGCTTTACGGTCTTCCGGGCAGAGCATCATCCCGGCCTGAATCGCCTGGGCTGGCTTACGAATATCAATGGCCTCGCCGTCGATATAAACCTGACCGCCGGTTATTCTGCTGCCGCCGAATAAGCCTTTCATCAGCTCGCTGCGCCCAGCGCCGACCAGCCCAAACAGGCCGACGATTTCTCCGCTGCGCACCGACAGACTGACGGGCTGGCGCACGCCGGGCGCCTTCACCTGCTCAAGACGCAAACGCTCTTTGCCATATTCACGCGGCTGCCAGCCGTAGATATCGCCCAGTTCGCGCCCCACCATCGCCTGGACCAGCGCGTCGTGGTTAACCTCCTGCATATTGTCAAAGGTGCGCACGTAGCGGCCATCTTTGAATACCGTAATGGCGTCGCTTAACGCAAAGATCTCCTCCATACGGTGGGAAACGTAAATAATGACCCGTCCTTCCTGGCGCAGCTCGCGGATCACCCGAAACAGGTTTTCAATTTCTCGCGCCGAAAGGGAGCTGGTCGGCTCATCAAAGGCGATAATTTTGGCGTTACGCGCCAGCGCTTTGGCGATCTCCACCATTTGCCACTGGCCGATAGAGAGATATTTGAGCGGCGTTTCCGGGTCGATATCGAGCCCCAGATGTTTAAGCTGCAGGCCTGCTTCATAATTCAGCAGCGACCGATTCACAATCCCGCCTTTATGCGGCAGCTGACCGAGGTAGATATTTTCCGCCACGGTCATTTCCGGAATCAGATGCAGCTCCTGATAGATAATCGCCACCCCGGCGTTCAGCGCCTCGGTGGTGTGATTGAACGTCATCTGCTGACCGCGGATCTGCAGGCTGCCGGCCGTCGGTATGTAGTTGCCGCTGAGAATTTTCAGCAGCGTGGATTTCCCGGCGCCGTTTTCTCCCATCAGGGCGTGAACCTGTCCGGCATAGCAGCCAAAGCTAATGTCGGACAGCGCTTTAACGCCCGGGAAGGTCATGGTGATGCCGTGAAATGAGAGATAAGGGGTAGACTGTTGCATAACGACTCCGCTTTTCTGTACGGAGCCCCTCGCGCACTGCGAGAGGCCCGGTCAACCGGCCTTACAGCCCTTTTTTCGCCAGCTCTTCTTTAAAGTTGTCACGGGTAATTAGCACCACGTCGGTTACCGCGGTGAATTTCGGCGGCTCAACGTCTTTCGTTACCCAGTTGTAAAGCATCTCGCTGGTTTTATAGCCGTGAATATCCGGGCTTGGCAGCAGAGAGCCGTAGAAGCCGGTGGCCTGGGCTTTAGAAAGCTCGTTCACCGCATCAACGCCGTTAATACCGATACCGATAACGTCAGGCGCTTTAAAGCCCTGGCCTTCGGTCGCGCGCACGCCGCCCAGCACGGTATTGTCGTTCATGCCGACGATCAGCCAGTGCTTAACATTCGGATGTTGAACCAGCATGGAGTTACCGGCGTCAAACGCGCCGGGGATGTCGTTAGATTTGGTTGGCACGCGATAGATTTGTTGCTCCGGGAAGCCGGCGGCTTTCAGCGCGTCGATAGATCCGGTGGTACGGCGGCGGGCGGTATCCAGCTCATCGGCAGTGATAGCCATAACCGCGGTGTCTTTTACATCCCAACCGCGTTTTTGCATCTCTTTATACAGTTCCTGCCCCTGACGCGCGCCGATTTCGCTGGCCGCCATCATCACCAGCGGTACGCTGTCCATCGGTTTGCCTTTGGCGTTGACGAACTGGTCATCGACGGTAATCACTTTCATACCATAGCCGCGCGCTTTGGCGACAATAGCCGCCCCGAGTTTTGGGTCCGGGGTGCAAATGACGAAGCCCTTGGCTCCGCTGGCCGCCAGGCTATCAATCGCGTTAAGGGTTTTCTCGCCGTCGGGAACAGCGATTTTAATCACATCGAAACCTAAATCTTTACCGGCCTTATCGGCAAATTTCCACTCTGTTTGAAACCATGGCTCTTCAGGCTGTTTCACCAGAAAACCCAGCTTCAGCGTCTCAGCCATAGCTGATTGTGACATAACTGCGGCAAGACCAATCGCCGCCAGCGCTTTAGTAAATTTGTGCATGGTAAACTCCAGCTTTAATTCGCTTTTATGTAGGGAAAAATAAGACTTAAATTTTTTATCAGACGAAAAACAAGGCATTAGGAAAATCTCAATCATGAGTGCCGTTGTTTAAATAGTATTAACCGGAAATTATTTCTCCATACGAGAGCCCAATCACATCGCGGAATTACAGTAATTGCGTACATATAAACAGCGAAAAAAGACATAAAAAAAGCGCTAATTGTCAGACAATTAGCGCGGGCCGTAGCAATATTCTCTATATCATCAGCAGAGTTATCCCTGGAGAGATCGCCATTGGCAATAAATGTGCTCCGCATGATCGCGAACAGGTGCCTCGTCCCCCAATAAACGGGCGGCGACGGTGAACGAAAAATCAAAAACGTGCCCTAACCCTTTACCGCTGATCAAATTCCCGTCTTCCACCACCGCCTGGTCAACGTACTCGCCGTCGGAGACGTCTTGCCATAGCTCTCCCGAACAGACGTAGCGACGCCCCTTCAGCAGGCCGTTGCCGCCAAGGACTCTCGCGGCTGCCGAACAGATTGGGCAGATCAGCTTTCCTGCTTCATCGTGGGCCGAGATAAACGCCACGACGGCCTGACTGGCGGCCAAATTCACGCTTCCCTGCGGACCGCCAGGCAGAACCACCGCGTCGTATAGCGCGCCGGCGCGTTCCGTTAGCGTGCTGTCCGCCACCATGGGGATATCATGGTAGCTCACTACCGCGCGCGACTCGGCGCAGGCGAGCAGTTCAACATTGAGATGCAAGCGACGAAGAATATCAATAACCACAATCGCTTCGCCTTCCTCAAAACCCGGCGCCAGCAGCACCGCAACTTTTTTCATTTCCGTCTCCTTCAGATAGCCAGGTAGCAATAATGTGTTTACAAACACAGCATTTTTTTAAATTAACGTCATCATCTGCTCTTTGTTACATGAGCCAGGACGACCCCGCTGATTTTCTTACTCGCAGGCTATCACAAAAAAAGAACTATGAATCACTATTTTTAAAACGAAATTTCACTAACATTACTAGCACTACTATTAATTAGTGAGAGCTCGAAATAAAAATACATAAAATCATCCAGATAAATTTAAATCCGATGCTAAATCTCAGCATTTTCTCTAACAAAAAACCATTATATAAAGATATCTACCGATGCTGTAACCAAATGTAAATATTAGACGTTGAGAGTTTTCTTAATTGAAATATAGCGCTATTCTATATCCGTTGAGATAAGAAATTTAATACACAGGCATACGTAGAAGCTCTGAATATTATTATTCAGAGCTATCTTCCTGTGCCCCATAATTTCTACGCAGCCCTGCTATAGATGCGTCAGGATATGACGCCAGCCCCTCCAAAGAGAATAAGGATATTTTTATGGTCGTTCCACGAATGGTCCAAAAGCTAAATAACCAGATGAATCTTGAATTCCATACCTCAAATTTATATCTGCATTTAAGCGAATGGTGTACTCAGCACCGGTTGAACGGTACCGCCACTTTTCTCCGTAACCGAGCGCAAGCCAGCATAACGCAGACGATGCGGGTCTTTGATTTTATGAAAAAATCAGGCGCCTGGCCCGTGGTCAAAGCGCAAGATACCTATAGCGCTGAATGCACATCGCTTGAAGACCTCTTTAGCAAAACCGTTGAGGATTATCAGCAGCGCAGCAGCATACTCTCCAGCCTGGCGGAAGAGGCGAAGGCGCAAAGCGATGCGCCAACCCTGCGCTTTCTGACGCTGCTTGCGGAACAACAGGATCGGGATGGCATGCTGCTGGAGACGATTCTTGACGAAGTACGCCATGCGGAAAAAGCCGGGACCAGCGAACAACAAACCGATCGTTACCTGCTCGATCTGGTCAGCAACCAGCGCGGCTAACCCCATACTGGCGGGGATACGTCGCCTGTTCGCGCCCGCACTCGCTTTATCCTACCTCCCCTGCTCACCCTCTTTTTCGGCGCTTCGGCGCCGTTTTTTATTCCTGAAAAGCATTAAAAAGTTTTAACCAGATCTCATTCCCGCTCAGCCGGAGGAATTAGCAGGGTATTGGTGATCTGGATCACGTTTAAAACCATGGGTTAATAATATAAAAACAGTGTTTCAAAAATTTAAAACACGGAGTTTATTTTAATGGCAAGATATACGGCTTCAGCCTCACAGGGGCTGCAGGGAAGACCGATTTTGTTACGCCATCAGTTAGCCTACGGCGGCGGGAATTTGCTGGGAAGCGGCGCACTGGCGATCAGCGGCGCATGGCTGCTCTATTTTTATACAACCTTCTGCGGGCTGACGCTGATCGAAGCCTCCTTTATCTTTTCCGTCGCCAGTATTATTGACGCGATTAGTAACCCGCTTATGGGTTATCTCACCGATAACTTTGGCAAAACGCGGCTGGGTAAACGCTTCGGTCGTCGCCGCTTCTTTTTATTGATTGGCATTCCGCTGATGATGTTCTACCCGCTGCTGTGGGTAGAAGGCCTCGGCTTCTGGTACTACCTGTGCACCTACGTCGTCTTTGAAATCATTTATACCTCGATTATGGTCCCCTATGAAACATTGGCGACCGAAATGACAGACGATTTCTCACTGCGTTCGAAACTGACCGGTTACAAAGCGATTTTCGGCAAACTGGCCAACTTCCTGGCGGCCTTTATCCCGGGACAGTTTATCCTGCTCTATGGGAAAGAATCCGCGACCCCGTTCTTCCTGACCGGGCTCACCTACGGCGTCATTCTCATCGTGGCCATCTCCTGCCTGTGGTACTGCAGCTGGGAGCGTCCGCGAGAAGAGGAAATGAGCAAGGGAAAGAAAAAGGGGCTGCTCAGTACGCTGCTGATGCTGGCGAAAGATATGCGCTCCACGTTTTATCTGCGCGTATTCCGTAAACACCTTGGTATGTATCTCTGCGGCTTCGGCGCCGAGTGGCTGTTTGCGTCGATCTTCACTTACTTCGTTATCTTCGTGCTGCAGCACGATCCGGCGATGGTGGCCGGCCTCAACAGTCTGAACTCCATTCTGCAGCTGGTATCAACCGCCCTGTTTATCGGCCTGTGCGTGAAGAAAGGCTTCAGTAAACCTTATATTCTGGCGCTGAGCGTGGTTATCTTTGCCGTACTGCTCTACACCTCGCTGTGGTTCTTCCATCTGCCAGCACACCTGGCAACCATTCTTATGTTTGGCATTACCGTACTGTTCGGCCTGGGCACCGGCGGCGTGTACTACATTCCGTGGACCGTTTACACCTTTTTGGCGGATGTCGATGAAATCTATACCGGCCGTCGCCGCGAAGGGATCTATGCGGGAGCAATGACCTTCTCCGGTAAAATTTTGCGCTCTATCATCGTCTTTTCCATGGGGGCGATCCTCAGCTTCTACGGATTCCAGTCGAAGGCGCATACGCAGCCTGAAAGCGCGGTCACCGCGATTGCGGTTGTGTTCTGCGCGGGGGTGATTCTGCTGGCTCTGGCAGCCATTGTGTTCAGTAAGCAGATGAAGCTCGATCGTAAGGCGCACCTGGTGGTGTTGCAGGAGGTCGCGCGCATTAAGGCAGGTGGTAAGATCGGCGATATCGCGCCGGAGGTTCGCCTTATCGTGGAAGATTTAGTCGGCCACCGCTACGAAGAGTGCTGGGGCAACAGCAAGCTGTTTAAAGATACGCAGGAAGGCGTCATTCAAACCGCCGTATCCCACTAATCGGTTATAACGCCCCGCGATCGCAATGATGACGGGGCTAACGCAGCTAGTGCGCTTCTTCCTGCGGGGTGAATTTCAGTTCAATCAGCGCGATGGCCTTTTGTACCGCCCGCAGGGTCACCGGGTCAGCCGACGCCGGGTGGCTGGCGAAATCGATAGCTTTCAGCTGGGTGGTCATTTTTTCGCGTACCTCGACAGGGGCGATAATATCAATGACATCGAGGATCTGTTTGATGACTAACTGGCAGGCAACCACGTCAGAAACCAGTTCGTCGTGTTCGGTAAGATGTTGAGACATGTTTCACTCCTTTTTTCAGGAGCGTAATAGTAACCTAAATCGTGGAATATAAAAAAACCTGCCGCAGCAGGTTTTTTATCAGAACATACCGCCAGGCGGTACGTCTTTGAAGGTTTTGCAGTAGTTTTCGAACATGCTCTTCAGGATTTTGCGCAGTTTCATGGTTGACTCCATTTTTTGTTATGCAGGTGTTAATGTCTTTACGGCTATAATATGACTTACATCACAAAAATCAATCATAACGTGCGCAAAATCACCTATTTTTTACAAGAATAATTTAATTCTTAAACAACAGTGAGCGAAACCGGAGATTTAAGCACTGAACGCTGCGGACAACTCTGCGCTCTCTTTGCTATGGCAGCGACACAATAATGAGTACAAACACCTCTTCCAGGGATGACCGTTCTTTTTCAGGGCCTGCGCTACTGGTGGCTGGCGCCTTTTTTATGGAGTTTCTCGACGGCACGGTGATTGCCACCGCCCTGCCCGACATGGCGAAAGATTTTGGCGTGACGGCGGTCGACCTCAATATCGGGATTAGCGCCTATCTTATTACCCTTGCGGTCCTGATACCGGCCAGCGGCTGGATCGCCGATCGTTTCGGCGCCCGGAAAATCTTTACTCTGGCGCTGGCGATTTTTACCCTGGCTTCGGTGTTTTGCGGGCTGTCGACCCATGTTGATGTGTTCGTCGCGATGCGCATTCTTCAGGGGATAGGCGGCGCGCTGATGGTACCCGTTGGCCGGCTGGCGGTGCTGCGAACCACACCGAAACATCAGCTGATTAAGGCGATTGCTACCCTGACCTGGCCGGCGCTGGTCGCGCCAATTATTGGCCCGCCGCTGGGCGGATTTATTACCCGCTACGCCAGCTGGCACTGGATATTCTTTATTAACGTTCCGCTCGGGCTTATCGCTATCGCCCTGTCGCTGCGCATCATTCCCAATATTCGCGAAGATGAGCGCCGTCCTTTCGATCTGCCCGGCTTTCTTGCCACCTCGGTGGCGATGATTAGCCTGGTTGCCGCCATGGAGCTTCTCGGCGAGCGCCCGCCCCTCGGGTGGGACACACCCGCATGGTTAAGT
>OBXK01000089.1_pt1 | contig 67954 bp, 68 predicted proteins | sample 1501371 | NCBI WGS metagenome assembly OBXK01 (sample SAMEA2580154, study PRJEB22360) | human gut metagenome | biome: human gut; feature: human-associated habitat; material: faeces | place: Denmark | collected 2008/2010
TTTAACACTGCCGTACCGTGAACCTGCTCCAGCCACACCGGGTATGACGGCAGACCGCCGGCGGCGAACATGCGCCGACGGTTCTCTTCTACGTGCTGCAGATTGTCTCCGCAATGAGCGCCGAGGTTAAGTGAATCGTATGGCGATAAACTCACCCCGCCAACGCGCGTGGAACTACAGGCAGCCACGCCTTCCGGCATCGGCCATTGCGGTACAATCACTTTAGTCATAACCAGTCGATATCGTCTTTATGAGTTTCAAAATCAGCGCGCATGGCATCGATCAAATCAACCATATCCTGCGGAATTGGCGCATGCCATTCCATCTCAATACCGCTGATCGGATGGTATAAGCGCAGCATCGTGGCGTGGAGAGCCTGGCGGTCGAACTTACGCAGAGCAGTGATGAACTCTTCCGACGCACCTTTAGGCGGACGCGGGCGTCCCCCATAAACCTGATCGCCCACCAGCGGATGGGTGATGTGCGCCATGTGCACGCGAATCTGGTGCGTACGACCGGTCTCGAGGCGCAAACGCAAACGAGTATGAATGCGAAAATGCTCCATGATCCGATAGTGCGTCACCGCCGGTTTCCCCATGGGATGTACCGCCATATGCGTACGCTTGGTCGGGTGACGGCTAATCGGTTCTTCAACCGTTCCGCCAGCTGTCATATGACCAATCGCCACCGCTTCATATTCACGGGTAATTTCACGCAGCTGCAGGGATTCCACCAGCCGGGTTTGCGCTGGGATAGTCTTTGCTACCACCATTAAACCGGTGGTGTCTTTATCAAGACGGTGCACGATCCCCGCCCGCGGCACGTCAGCAATGGCCGGATAGTAGTGCAACAGCGCATTCAGCACAGTACCGTCAGGGTTGCCCGCGCCGGGGTGCACAACTAAATCGCGCGGTTTATTAATTACGAGGATGTCATCATCTTCATAAACGATATTGAGCGGAATATCCTGCGGTTGGAAACGGACTTCTTCTTCGATTTCAACATCGATAGCAATCGTCTCTCCCCCCAGCACTTTCTCTTTCGGCTTGTCGCTGACGCAGCCGTTTACCAGCACTCTCTGGTCAAGGATCCATTCTTTTATGCGCGAACGCGAATAATCCGGGAACAATTCGGCCAAAGCCTGATCTAAGCGTTGTCCGAGTTGATTTTCGGACACCGTTGCGTTGAGTTGTACTCGTTGTGCCATATACAGCTTCTTCGTTTTAACGTTGGGTTTTACGGCTTTGCCGTTTAATATAGTGTGCTATTGTAGCTGGTCTTAATCGGGAGCAGGAACAGAGATTCTCCCGCATAAACATTTTGAGGAAGTCAAAACGTCATGACGCGCATGAAATACCTGGTGGCAGCAGCCACACTGAGCCTGGCTTTGGTGGGTTGCTCTGGCTCAAAGGAGGAGGTGCCCGATAATCCGCCGAATGAGATCTACGCGACCGCTCAGCAAAAGCTGCAGGACGGTAACTGGAAACAGGCAATAACGCAACTGGAAGCGTTGGATAACCGTTATCCCTTTGGACCTTATTCCCAACAGGTACAGTTGGACCTGATTTATGCGTACTACAAAAACGCCGATCTACCGCTGGCTCAGGCCGCTATCGATCGCTTTGTGCGCCTGAACCCGACCCATCCTAACATTGATTACGTTATTTATATGCGTGGTCTGACAAATATGGCGTTGGATGACAGTGCGCTGCAGGGCTTCTTCGGCGTCGACCGTTCTGACCGCGACCCGCAACACGCGCGCGATGCCTTTAACGACTTCTCCAAACTGGTTCGTGGCTATCCCAACAGCCAGTACTCTACTGACGCCTATAAACGTATGGTGTTCCTGAAGGATCGTCTGGCGAAGTACGAGCTGTCGGTAGTGGATTACTACACCGATCGTGGCGCATGGGTTGCGGTAGTTAACCGCGTAGACGGCATGCTGCGTAACTATCCGGATACGCAGGCCACCCGCGATGCGCTGCCGAAGATGGAAAACGCCTACCGTCAGATGCAGATGAACGCGCAGGCTGACAAGGTTGCGAAAATTATTGCGGCCAACAGCAAGAACACCTGATAGCCCTTAGATAAGCAAAACGGCAGCCAAATGGCTGCCGTTTTTTTATTCGTTAAATAGCTCAGCTGAAGCGGTTTAGCGCCGAGTTAACTCATCAAATATGGATCTCTTTCTTCCTTTCCACAAGTAAAATCTCACCTGTTCCTGTCCTGTCTCACAAAACAGATTTGTTGACAAAAAGTGACAATAAAATGTGATTTAAATCACGCATTTTGACATTGGGCGAGGTATGCTGAGTTCACCAAGACGGGAAAGACAAGAGGTAAAATTTATGACAATGAACATTACCAGTAAACAAATGGAAATTACTCCGGCAATCCGCCAGCACGTCGCAGACCGTCTCGCCAAACTGGATAAATGGCAAACCCACTTAATTAACCCGCACATCATCCTCTCTAAGGAGCCGCAGGGTTTTGTCGCTGACGCCACCATCAATACGCCAAACGGGCATCTGGTTGCCAGCGCGCGGCACGAAGACATGTATGCCGCAATCAACGAATTGATCAACAAGCTGGAACGGCAGCTCAATAAAGTGCAGCACAAAGGGGAAGCCCGCCGCGCCGCCACATCGGTGAAAGAGGCAGGCTTTGTGGAAGAAGAAGAGTAATCCTTAACTTAAGCTTGTGTCATGCCACGCGCCTCCGGGCGCGTTTTTTATTGACAGAGTGAAAACAGTACAGGTACTGTAATCCCCACTAACTCAAGGAATTCATCATGCAACCGAACCTGTTCTTCTTCGCATTCTTTTTTACCTTCCCCTGAATGGGAGGCAATTCGTCGTGTGATAAAGAATGCGAAGACGAACAACAAGGCCTCCCAAACGGGAGGCCTTTTTTATTGATAATCAATAACAAGAAAGGCAACACATATGACCGAGGAAAACCCATTACTGGCGCTACGCGATAAGATCAGCGCTCTGGATGAGAAGCTGCTGGCGCTGCTGGCGGAACGCCGCGGCCTGGCCGTAGAGGTAGGAAAAGCCAAGCTGGCATCGCATCGCCCGGTGCGGGATATCGACCGCGAGCGGGACCTGCTGGAACGCCTGATGACGTTGGGAAAAAAACATCATCTCGATGCCCACTACATCACGCGCCTGTTCCAGCTGATCATTGAAGACTCGGTCCTTACCCAACAAACGCTACTGCAGCAGCACCTCAATAAAATCAATCCGCACTCCGCCCGCGTGGCGTTTCTCGGACCGAAAGGTTCATATTCGCATCTTGCGGCCCGCCAGTATGCCGCCCGCCACTTTGAACAGTTTATCGAAAGCGGCTGTGCGAAATTCGCCGATATCTTTGAGCAAGTGGAGACGGGCCAGGCCGACTATGCCGTGGTCCCTATTGAAAATACCAGCTCCGGCGGCATCAATGATGTTTACGATCTTCTGCAGCACACTACTTTATCTATCGTCGGCGAGCTGACTCTGCCTATCGATCACTGCGTGCTGGTTTCAACATCCACCGACGCGCAACAGATTACGACGGTCTACAGCCATCCGCAGCCGTTCCAGCAGTGCAGCCAGTACCTCAGCCGCTATCCGCACTGGAATATTGAATATACCGATAGCACCTCCTCAGCGATGGAAAAAGTCGCTCAGGCTAAATCGCCGACCGTGGCCGCCCTGGGCAGCGAAGCAGGCGGAGCGCTGCACGGTTTGCAGGTACTGGAACATTGTCAGGCTAACCAAACGCAAAATATCACCCGCTTCCTGGTTCTGGCGCGTAAAGCGGTGGAAGTCTCCGATCAGGTTCCCGCAAAAACCACGCTGTTGATGGCCACCGGCCAGCAAGCCGGGGCCCTGGTAGAAGCGCTGCTGGTGCTGCGAAACCATAACCTGATTATGACCAAGCTGGAGTCGCGTCCCATTCACGGTAATCCGTGGGAAGAGATGTTTTATCTGGATATCCAGGCCAACCTGGAATCACTGCCCATGCGTAAAGCCTTAAAAGAGCTGGCCGAGATAACCCGTTCCATGAAGGTGCTGGGCTGTTATGCCAGCGAAAACGTGGTACCGGTCGATCCGGTTTAACGCTCTATAAACGGCAATTTCTTCATCCCTGCCACACTAACCGGCAGGGTGAAGATGGCCCCGGAAAGTGGATATTTCGCCACTTCCTCAGCATCCATATTCTCCCGCGTGGTGGTGATATAGAGCGTCTTCATATCCGTTCCGCCAAAACAGACCATCGTCGGGCAACGCACCGGTAAACGATGCTCCTCCAGCTGCTCGCCCGTCGGTGAAAAGCGGGCAATACGCCAACCGTCAAACATCGCGCTCCAGTAGCAACCTTCAGCATCGATGGCCGCGCCATCAGGAATTCCCTCACCCGGATGAAAACGGCGAAAGACCTCGCGTTTCCCCGCCTCGCCCCGCTTATCGAGAGGTGTTCGATAGATAACGGCATTCGGCGTATCCGAGGTATACATCCAACGCTTGTCTTCGCTAAACGCCAGACCGTTAGCGCCGTGAATATCGCACTGGATAACCTGCGGGGAGAGATCGCTATCGATGCGCATCAAGAGCGCGCCGTTAAAATCGCCCGGCCCCCAGAAAGTTCCGGCATAAAAACGGCCGTCGCGATCGGTTCCACCATCGTTAAAGCGTGCTAATTGCGGATTGCTGGGGTTATCGCAGACTTTTCGCTGCAGCAGGCCATGCGCATCCGTGAGCCAGATACCGCTACGTAAAGCGACGATAAAACCGCCCTTCGCGCGCAGGGCAAAACAACCGGGCTCCTCGGGAAACTGTAATACCTGATGTTCACCCGTCCGCACGTCGTAACGATGAATCTCACACTCCATAATATCGGCCCAGTACAAGGCCTGTTCGGCTTCGCTCCAGGTCGGACACTCCGGTAAATGCCCGGTATAATCAAACAGCGGTTGTGGTTCAGCCATCGTTTTCATCCCTATAAAAAAGCCAGCGGGTCACCCCTCTGGCTTTATTGTATACGCGTTTTACGCCTTACTGCCGATTATCATTCGCCTGGCGCAGCAACGTCCGGCTTTCGCTCTGGAAGCGCTGGGCATAGTCCCCGAACCAGTGTTCAACCTTACGGAAGCTATCGATAAACGCCTGTTTATCCCCCTGCTCCAGCAGGCCGATAGCTTCACCGAAACGCTGGTAGTATCGCTTAATCAGCGCCAGGTTATTTTCCGAGGACATAATAATGTCAGCGTAGAGCTGCGGATCCTGGGCAAACAGTCGGCCAACCATCGCCAGCTCCAGACGATAAATTGGCGACGAGAGCGCTAAAAGTTGCTCAAGACGCACGTTCTCTTCGGCCAGATGCAGGCCATAAGCGAAGGTAGCAAAGTGGCGCAACGCCTGAATAAAGGCCATGTTCTGGTCGTGTTCGACGGCGCTGATACGATGCAACCGAGCGCCCCAGACCTGAATTTGCTCAAGAAACCACTGGTAGGCCTCAGGCTGGCGGCCATCGCAATACACCACTACCTGCTTCGCCAGGCTGCCGCTATCAGGACCAAACATAGGATGCAGACCCAATACCGGACCTTTATGCGCAGCCAGCATCGCCTGCAGCGGTTCCGCTTTCACCGAAGCCAAATCGACCAGGATGCAGTCCGCCGGCAGCGGAGGCAGCTGAGCAATCGTCGCCGCCGTGATATGAATCGGCACGCTGACGATAACCATACCGGCATCGGCGACAATCTCGTCCGCCCGCGACCAGTCGTCTTTCTCCAGGATACGAACCTGATATCCGGAAAGCGTCAGCATTTTCTCAAACAGACGCCCCATTTGCCCGCCGCCACCGACAATAACGACCGGACGCAGGTTCGGATAAAGCGTTTTAAAACCTTTATCGTTTTCGCTGGAATAAGACTCACGCATGACGCGACGCAGGACATCTTCGATAAGATCCGGCGGAACCCCAAGCGCAGCAGCCTCCTCACGGCGGGAGGCCAGCATCGCCGATTCACGCTCAGGGACGTAAATCGGCAGGCCATAATGGCTTTTAACCTCTCCGACTTGCGCTACCAGCTCCAGGCGCTTCGCCAGCAACTCCAGCAGCGCTTTATCGACTTCATCAATTTGATCGCGTAACGCGGTCAGTTCAGCAACCATACAATCCTCTTACGCCAGACGAGCCGCCAGATGGCCTCGCAGATCCTTATCAAGTTCGCGGAGCAGCGCATCGGTGGTTTCCCAACTAATGCAGGCATCGGTCACCGAGACGCCGTATTTCATATCGCAACGCGGCTGCTCAGAGGACTGATTACCTTCGTGGATATTGCTCTCAATCATCAGACCAATAATGGAACGGTTACCATCTTTGATCTGCGCGACCACGGATTCCGCAACCGCGGGCTGACGGCGGTAGTCTTTATTCGAATTCCCATGGCTGCAATCTACCATCAGGGAAGGCTTCAGTCCCGCCTGAGTCATCTCTTTTTCGCACTTCGCGACGTCTTCCGGGCCATAGTTTGGCGCTTTCCCACCGCGCAAAATGACGTGACCGTTCGGGTTGCCCTGGGTTTGCAGCAGGCACACCTGTCCAGCCTGGTTGATGCCGACGAAACGGTGCGGCATTGCGGCAGCGCGCATCGCGTTAATGGCGGTGGCAAGGCTACCGTCGGTGCCATTTTTAAACCCAACCGGCATCGACAGGCCTGAAGCCATTTCGCGGTGAGTCTGGGATTCCGTCGTACGCGCGCCGATAGCGGACCAGCTAAACAGATCGCCGAGGTACTGAGGACTATTTGGATCCAACGCTTCCGTCGCCAACGGTAGCCCCATATTGACCAGTTCAACCAGCAGACGACGCGCAATCTTCAGGCCGCCTTCCACATCAAAAGAACCATCCATATGCGGATCGTTAATCAGCCCTTTCCAGCCAACGGTGGTACGGGGTTTTTCAAAATAGACGCGCATGACCAGATAGAGGCTATCGCTGACCTCTGCGGCAAGAGCTTTAAAACGACGAGCGTACTCAATGGCGGTTTCAGGATCGTGAATTGAGCAAGGACCACACACCACCAGCAAGCGCGGATCGCGACCGGCGATGATGTCAGAGATGGTCTGCCGAGAGTGCGCGATCTGCGCTTCCTGCTCAACGCTCAAAGGGAATTCAGCTTTCAACTGATCCGGAGTGATCAAAACCTGTTCATCGGTAATATGTACGTTGTTCAGCGCGTCTTTTTGCATGATTGCGATCCTGTATAGCTCGTTTGCGATAGTTATTGCCTCAGCGAGGATGACGTAACAATACCACACAAAGTAAAGATTTCAATCCATATTACGTAAATTTTACTTTACACATGGAAATTAAATCGCGCTAAACCCCCTTTCTATTGTACATTATTATTTACACATAGCAATTTAACGCCCGTTACTCCCTTTTTAAAAGCGATTCTTTTACGAAAAATCCTGGTGAGAATTATCTTAAAGCGGCGAGGCTGGCTAATGACGCTTTTCATCAATAATGCTATTCTTCGCCCGGGTTTCAGCAATCTGCATCCCCCACGCAATGACAACCTGACGGAACCGTAATGACTGTTCTTCACCGTCTCTTTTTGACTTTAGTACTATCACTCGTGGGTATCTCTGCTGTTGCCTCCGGACCGTCTGAAAATGTTCGGACGATCGTTTCGGGGATCGTGACTTATACACGCTGGCCGCAATTATCAGGTCCTCCAAGGCTATGTATTTTTTCGACATCACGTTATATCCATAGCCTGGCCGAAGAAGCACCGGAAATATTGCCTTATAAACCCGTGATTGTTCGTAATACAGAAGAAGCCTTACAGACGACCTGCGATGGTTTTTATTTTGGCAGTGAATCACCGATCCAACAGTCTGAATTTACGGCCAAATATGGAAACCGGCCCCTATTACTTATTGCGGAACAAAACACCGATTGCTCTATTGGCAGCGCTTTTTGCCTGCTTATAAACAATGAGAGAGTCAGATTTTCCGTAAATCTGGATGTACTGACGCACAGCGGCGTTCGGGTTAATCCCGAGGTACTGATGCTTGCCCGGAAAACATCACATGAATAAGGATTTTTCTCAGGCCCCGCGCCCCACATTTAAAAGAGCGCTGCGCCGTATCAGCATGATAAGCGTGGTGATCTCTATGACACTGGTCTGGCTGTTACTCTGCGCCGCTTCCATATTCACACTTAAGCAATACGCACAAAAAAACCTGGAGCTTACCGCCGCTACCATGGGCCGCAGCCTGGAAGCCGCGCTCGTTTTTGGCGATAGCGCAGCGGCTGAAGATACGCTGGCCACGCTGGGAAGACAGGGGCAATTCTCCAAAGCCATTCTGGTCGATGGCCGACAAAAGCCCTTCGCCTCATGGCATAACGAGCGGCTGGTCAGGCAGGATAAAATCAGCGACGTTATCAGCAAATGGCTATTCCCTGACCCCACGGTACAGCCTATCTGGCACCAGGGGAAAATCATCGGTGAACTCCGTCTGACCGCGCTGGACCGGCTGATAAGCTATTTTCTTGGCATCTCAATTATTGTGCTCACCGGCAGCATTTTTCTTGCTTCCTGCATCGCCTTGCTCCTGACCCACTCGCTGCACCGCGGCATTGTGGCTGCGTTACAGAGCATTACCGAAGTGGTGCATGATATTCGCGAAAATCGCCATTTTTCTCGCCGGGTCCCCGAAGAGCGCATTGAAGAATTCCACCTGTTTGCCCAGGACTTTAATAGCCTATTGGGCGAAATGGAGGACTGGCAGCGGCAGCTTCAGGCTAAAAATGCCCAGCTCCTGCGCAGTTCATTGCACGATCCGTTAACCGGTCTGGCTAACAGAGCGGCTTTCCGTAATGTCATTAATGAGCTGATGAAAGACGAAACCGTCCACAGTAGTTCCGCGCTGTTATTTCTTGATGGCGATAACTTCAAGCTTATTAACGATAACTGGGGCCATGCAGCTGGCGATAAAGTGTTAATTGAAGTCGCGAGCCGCCTGATGGCCTTTGTCGGCAAACAGCATCAGGCGTGGCGTCTCGGCGGCGATGAATTTGCCATTCTGCTACGCGATGTGCATTCAGAGACCGAAGTTCAGGCCCTGTGCCGTGCGTTGTCCGAACAGTTTATCCAGCCATTTAATCTCCACAATGGCCACACCACCAGTCTGTCACTGAGTATTGGATACGCTTTAACCTGGGAACATGCCTCCGCGGAAAATCTGCAAGAGCTTGCCGATCAAAATATGTATCGGATGAAACACCAGCGCTTGCAGCAAACGCAAAAATAAAAGGAATCACCATGATTGGGAAATATTTTGCACCTGCTTTACTTGCCGCAATTTTTCTTAGCGGCTGCCAGGCTCCGCAAGGAAAATTCTCTGCAGAACAAATTGCAGCAATGAAGTCATACGGCTTTACTGAAACCAACGGCGACTGGTCATTAGGAATATCTGATACCATCTTATTTGATAAAAATGATTACCACCTGCGTGCCGATAGTAAGCAGCAAATCCGCACGATGGCTTCACGCCTGGCCACCACCGGTATTACCCACAGCCGCCTCGAAGGCCATACTGATAATTACGGCGAAGATGGCTACAACGAAATGTTATCGCTTAAGCGCGCCAACAGCGTTGCGGATGCATGGGCCGAAGGGGCGAATATTCCGCGCGCCAATTTGACCACTCGCGGACTCGGGAAAAAGTATCCGATAGCCAGTAACGATACCGCGAAAGGACGCGCTGAAAACCGCCGCGTCACGGTGGTTATCAGCACGCCTTAAACAACCTATTCGACTGATTTAGCCTCTAACATCGCCGTTGCTGCGCGCCAGCGCAGATAATCAACGGCGAGACATAGCGCGAGGCTGCCCCCCATTAGCGGCAGCGCTACCCCCAACAACACCGCAATAACGGCAGTCAGCAGACGAGCGGGCCATGCTAATCCAAACCACGCCTGTATCAACGTATTGGCCGGGTTAGCCGCCGCGCGCGCCGGGCGGCGGATCCACCACAAGCGGTATCCCACCACTATCATCACGCAGAGTGCGGTTCCGAACGCGATAAGCAATAGCTGATTAACAAGGCCGAACAAAATTCCCATATGGAAATCAACCCCCCAGCGGGTCAGCTTGGCCATGAGCGGAAAGTCGGAAAAATGCGTACGGTCCACGATCCGCATCGTTGACCCCTCGATCGCGACAGCATCAACCTGGGTTGGCCAGCTTCTGTCGATTTCATTTACCGTCCACGCGCGCCCGGGGCCCGACGGCGGTCGAATCTCCAGCTTGCCGGCATCCAACCCCGCAGCGCGTGCGGCCAGCAGAATCTTGTCAAACTCCTCTACGCGCAGCGGCGATGCCGCCTCGCCCATCATCTTGCTTCCCATATGATGTTCCGCATGCGAATCGTGAACTGCCGGAACGGCGCTTTCCAGCTGCGTATTCACCTGTGGCGTCAGCCAACCAAAGGCGGCGCGCATCTTATCGACGTTACCACCGGCCCATTGTGACCAGGTTAAACCGGTCGCAGAGAATATGAGCATACCGACCAGCAATGCCCATCCGAGAGAGACATGCAGGCGGCGGCTATTCTGCATCTTATTGTTAATGCGACGACGCGGGCGGGTCATCGACCACAGCGCGATCCCACCGAGAGCGGCAACCCACATCCAGGACGCAGCGAGCTCGCTGTACAGGCGGCCAACGCTCCCCAGGAGCAATGAGCGGTGGGCATAATCAATCCACTGACGCAGCGGCAAAATACCGCTGGTACCGTAAACCGGCAGATCTCCTTTCACGCTTAACGTCACCGGATCGACAAAAATTGCCCGCGTTTCCGACTCGCCAAGGTTCGGGTCAATAAACATCACTCGGGTAGTATCGCCAGCCAGTATCCCCGGGCGTACCGCATGCAGGCGCAGGTTTCCCTGTATAGCCTCTGTTGCTACGGTAATTTGCGCGCTGAGCGGCTGTTTTTCTCCACTGAGCGTACCGCGAAGCGCATTCTGATAGAGCCAGCTTTCCAGCTGTGGAGTGGCGACATATAGCGTACCGGTCAGAGCCGCCGCAAAAATAAACGGTCCGATAAACAGTCCGATATAGAAATGAAGACGCCGCAGCAGGTTCAGCCATGCCGCGCGAGAGGTGCAGGTAGTCATACTTTTCCTTTTTTAAAAGCAAAAGAGAACGTTGCGCAGTGCGCAGGTTATTTTTTATGTAAGGGAGAAAGCAGACGGACGCGGCGGCGCTCGGGTAAGAGGATAAAGCCAGGGAAAGTAATGCCAGTGTTTGTGTACTGGTCGGCTAACAGGGACCCGCTGGCGTCGAAGCACCATGACAAGCAGCAGCATCAGCGCGAAAATCAGGCCCGGCACGTGAGCTAACAGCACGCAGTAGCCACAGGCTTCAGCATGATCGAGCGGTACGCCGTGCGAGCGTTGCGGCGTCGAAGCGTCGGCGTGCATCATCGCCATCTGATGTGATGGCGCATCTTCCGCCATCGTCATCATTGCGTGGTGCATTCCGCTCATCGGATCTTTTTGCAAAGCGACTGAGATCAACGGCGCCACCACGATCAGCGCGATCGCAAACAGCGCCAGCCATGCGGCCCGCCGTTGAGATGCTGATTGATGAAGAATATCGCTGACCACCGCCCCTCCGAATAAGGGCCGTATTGTAAATGATTCACAATAAAATGGTTAAAATAAAGATAAAAAAAGGGCCAGCCCATCAGGCCAGCCCTCTCATTCAGGATGTCGCGAAAGCGAATCTTAGTTAAGACGCTCTTTGATACGAGCAGACTTACCGGTACGCTCACGCAGGTAGTACAGTTTAGCTTTACGTACAGCACCACGACGTTTGACAGAAATGCTGTCAACTACCGGAGAGTGAGTCTGGAAGACACGCTCAACGCCTTCGCCGTTGGAAATTTTACGAACAGTGAATGCAGAGTGCAGACCGCGGTTACGAATAGCGATAACCACGCCCTCGAATGCCTGCAGACGTTTTTTGGAACCTTCAACAACCCATACTTTCACTTCCACGGTATCACCCGGACGGAAGGAAGGTACGTCCTGCTTCATCTGTTCTTGTTCAAGTTGCTTAATAATGTTGCTCATAATTTAATCTCTTATCCTGGGTAAACTGATATTGGGGGCTTACGCCATCCCATCATGTTTATGCTGCTGTTGCGCGAGTTCCTTTTTGAACTCCGCCAGCAACCTTGCTTGCTCTTCAGTCAGAGCCAGGTTTTCCAAAAGTTCAGGTCTTCTAAGCCAGGTCCGGCCCAGCGACTGCTTCAGACGCCAGCGACGTATCTCAGCGTGGTTTCCCGACAGCAATACCGGCGGTACTTCCATACCTTCTAACACTTCAGGCCGCGTATAGTGCGGGCAATCCAGCAATCCTTCAGCAAAAGAGTCCTCGATTGCTGAAGCTTCATGACCCAGAACCCCCGGAATAAACCGGGAAACGGAGTCAATCAGCGTCATTGCCGGTAGCTCGCCACCGCTGAGAACGTAATCGCCGATTGACCATTCTTCATCAATCTCGGTCTGAATTACGCGCTCATCTACGCCTTCGTAGCGACCGCATACCAAAATCAGCTTCTGATTGGTTGCCAGTTCGCTGACGCCCGCTTGATCAAGCTTGCGTCCCTGAGGTGAAAGATAAATCACCTTTGCGCCTTCACCTGCCGCGGCTTTTGCTGCATGAATGGCATCCCGTAAAGGTTGCACCATCATTAACATCCCCGGTCCGCCGCCGTAAGGACGATCGTCCACGGTACGGTGTCGGTCATGAGCGAAATCACGAGGACTCCAGCTCTGGATGCTCAGCAGGCCATTTTTTACTGCCCGGCCAGTTACCCCGTAATCGGTAATTGCGCGGAACATTTCAGGAAACAGGCTAACGATACCTATAAACACAAGCCAATCCCCATAGCGCCGTTTTTTTACCGTTTATCCGGAGAATTTAAAAACCAGGATCCCAATCTACTTCGATAGTACGAGTAGCGAGATCGACTTTCTTGATAACCTGCCCATCGAGGAACGGAACCAGCCGCTCCTTGATACCAAATGCATCTTTCAGGTTTGCCTTGATGACGAGAACGTCATTAGATCCAGTTTCCATCATATCGATGACTTTACCGAGACCATAGCCTTCAGTGGTCACTACCTGGCAGCCCATCAGGTCTTTCCAGTAATAGTCACCCTCTTCAAGCGCAGGCAGCTGCGATGAATCCACGACAATTTCGCAATTAGTCAAAAGATTCGCTGCATCGCGATCGTCAATGCCTTTCAGCTTAATGACGATATCCTGATTGTGGTGGCGCCAGCTTTCCAGCTCAACAACCTGCCACTGACCCGCCTTCTGGATAAACCAGGGCTGATAGTCAAAAATGCTTTCGGCGTCTTCGGTGGAGGAAAACACTCTGAGCCAACCACGGATACCGTAGGAAGAACCCATCTTGCCTAATACAATCGGTTCAACAGGTGCTTGTGCGGTGTGTTGCTTGCTCATCATGACCACCGTGACAGATTAAGCTGCTTTGTTAGCGGCTTTGATCAGCGCAGCTACGCGATCGGAAACAGTAGCGCCCAGGCCAACCCAGTGAGCGATACGATCCAGATCCAGACGAGTTCCTTCTTCGGTCGCAGAAGCGATCGGGTTGAAGAAACCAACGCGCTCAATGAAGCGACCGTTGCGTGCATTACGGCTGTCGGTAACAACAACCTGGTAGAACGGACGCTTTTTCGCGCCGTGACGTGCTAAACGAATAGTAACCATAACATCCTCTTGTGTGAATAAAACACCGGGCCCCATCGAGGAACGGAGCCCGGTGTCATATTAAAAGCCCGAAAATTTTACTGATTTCTGGGGAAATTGCAATCAGCAGTTATAAACTCTGCCGTGGAAGGCCCCCTAAATGGGGTAACTGAGCCAGAGCGCGCCAACAATGGATAAAAAAAGAAGCGCGCCCCGACAGCAAAATAGCGACGATACTATCGCCCCCCGGGGAACCCAGGCGGCATCATACCTTTCATTCCGCGCATCATCTTCATCATGCCGCCTTTCGACTTCATCTTCTTCATCATGCGCTGCATATCGTCAAACTGTTTGAGCAGACGGTTCACATCCTGCACCTGCATTCCGCAGCCTGCGGCGATGCGGCGCTTGCGCGAACCTTTAATAATTTCCGGTTTCGCGCGCTCTTTCAGCGTCATCGAGTTGATGATGGCTTCCATACGCACCAGCACCTTATCGTCCATCTGCGATTTAACGTTGTCCGGTATCTGTCCCATGCCCGGCAGCTTGCCCATCAGGCTGGCCATACCGCCCATGTTTTTCATCTGCCGCAGCTGTTCAAGGAAATCGGTGAGATCAAAACCGTCGCCTTTTTTCAGTTTGGAAGCCAGCTTTTCAGCCTGCGCACGGTCAACCTTACTTTCGATATCTTCGATCAGCGACAGAACGTCGCCCATGCCGAGAATACGGGAAGCGATACGGTCCGGATGGAACGGCTCCAGCGCTTCGGTTTTCTCGCCAACGCCAAGGAATTTAATCGGCTTGCCGGTGATATGACGAATCGACAGCGCCGCACCGCCGCGGGCGTCGCCGTCCACTTTGGTCAGCACGACCCCGGTCAACGGCAGGGCCTCGTTAAACGCTTTCGCCGTGTTCGCCGCATCCTGGCCGGTCATCGCATCGACAACAAACAGGGTTTCTACTGGATTGAGAGACGCATGAACCTGCTTAATCTCATCCATCATCGCTTCATCAACGTGCAGACGACCGGCGGTATCCACCAGCAGCACGTCGTAGAATTTGAGCTTCGCTTCCTTCAGCGCGGCATTAACGATATCAACCGGCTTCTGACCTACGTCAGACGGGAAGAAATCAACGCTAACCTGCTCGGCCAGCGTTTCCAGCTGCTTGATCGCCGCAGGGCGATAGACGTCAGCGGAAACCACCAGCACTTTCTTCTTGTGCTTTTCACGCAGGAACTTACCCAGCTTCGCGACGCTGGTGGTTTTACCCGCACCCTGCAAACCGGCCATCAGCACCACGGCTGGCGGCTGCGCGGCTAAATCCAGCGCCTGGTTCTCTTCGCCCATCGCGGCAACCAGTTCGTTGCGCACGATTTTGACGAACTCCTGGCCCGGGGTCAGGCTTTTGTTGACTTCATGACCTACCGCGCTTTCTTTTACGCGGTTGATGAAGTCACGTACCACAGGCAGAGCAACGTCCGCCTCCAGCAGCGCCATACGCACTTCGCGCAGGGTATCTTTAATATTGTCTTCAGTAAGGCGTCCGCGGCCGCTAATGTTGCGCAGCGTACGCGACAAACGATCGGTTAAATTATCAAACATTGTCTCTCGCCTGAGGTGGAAACGGTCGGTCGCCGCAGCGACACAAAAACGGAATGGGCGCAGTATAACACGACATAAACGCGAATGTGCTGCAACGGTTGGAGCCAGAGTCGCGTGACGCTATACTGCTTCTCTTTACTATTTAGTCAACAGTCGACGCCCATATGCCTGTTTTTGCTCTACTCGCTCTTGTCGCCTACTCCATCAGCCTCGCGCTGATCGTCCCTGGCCTGCTGCAAAAAAACAGCAGCTGGCGGCGGATGGCGATTCTTTCCGCAACTATTGCGTTGATTTGTCACGCCTTCGCGCTAGAGTCACGCATTTTTCCCGGCGGCGAAAGCGGGCAGAACCTCAGTCTATTAAACGTGGGATCGCTGGTCAGCCTGATGATCTGTACGGTGATGACCATCGTCGCTTCGCGTAATCGCGGCTGGCTATTGCTGCCCATTGTTTACACCTTCGCCTTAATCAACCTCGCGTTCGCGTCCTTTATGCCGAACGAGTACATCACGCATCTGGAAACCACGCCGGGGATGTTGGTCCATATCGGCCTGTCGCTCTTTTCTTATGCTACGCTGATTATCGCTGCGCTTTACGCTCTGCAGCTGGCGTGGATTGATTATCAGTTGAAGAATAAAAAGTTGACCTTCAGTAGCGAAATGCCGCCGCTGATGAGCATTGAACGTAAAATGTTCCACATCACCCAGATAGGCGTGGTGCTATTAACCCTGACGCTGTGCACCGGGTTGTTTTATATGCACAACCTGTTTAGCGCGGAAAACATTGATAAAGCAGTACTGTCTATTATTGCGTGGTTCGTTTATATCGTCCTGCTTTGGGGCCACTATCATGAAGGGTGGCGCGGACGCCGGGTCGTCTGGTTTAACGTGACTGGCGCAGGGCTGCTGACGCTGGCCTACTTTGGTAGCCGCGTATTGCAACAGTTCATGAGCTAAGTCTTTAAGGAAGCCCAAGTGGAACATATCTCCACCACCACGCTGATCGTGACGCTGATCGTCATGGTGGTTATCTCCGCCTATTTCTCCGGTTCAGAAACCGGCATGATGACGCTAAACCGCTATCGCCTGCGTCATATGGCCAAGCAGGGCAATCGTCAGGCAAAACGCGTCGAAAAGCTCCTGCGTAAGCCTGACCGTCTCATTAGCCTGGTTCTCATTGGCAATAACCTCGTCAACATTCTTGCCTCGGCGTTGGGCACCATTGTGGGCATGCGCCTGTACGGCGATGCCGGCGTCGCCATTGCCACCGGCGTCCTGACGTTTGTGGTGCTGGTGTTTGCCGAAGTGCTGCCAAAAACCATTGCGGCGCTCTATCCGGAAAAGGTCGCCTATCCCAGCAGCCTCCTGCTTGCGCCGCTGCAAATACTGATGATGCCGCTGGTCTGGTTGCTCAACACGATTACCCGCATTCTGATGCGCATGATGGGCATTAAAACCGACATTGTCATTAGCGGGGCATTAAGCAAAGATGAGCTGCGTACTATCGTTAATGAATCACGTTCGCAGATCTCCCGCCGCAATCAGGACATGCTGCTCTCCGTGCTGGACCTCGAGAAAGTCAGCGTTGACGACATCATGGTCCCGCGCAACGATATTGTCGGTATCAATATTAACGACGACTGGAAATCCATTGTCCGCCAGCTGACTCACTCTCCGCACGGGCGCATCGTGCTGTACCGCGACACGCTGGACGATGCCATCAGCATGCTGCGGGTACGCGAAGCTTATCGCCTGATGACCGAGAAAAAAGAGTTCACAAAAGAAGTCATGCTGCGCGCCGCCGATGAAATTTACTTCGTGCCGGAAGGAACGCCGCTCAGTACGCAGCTGGTGAAATTCCAGCGCAATAAAAAGAAAGTGGGTCTGGTCGTTGATGAATATGGCGACATTCAGGGACTGGTTACGGTTGAGGATATCCTCGAAGAGATCGTCGGCGATTTTACGACTTCAATGTCGCCTACGCTTGCTGAAGAGGTGACGCCGCTTAATGATGGCTCAGTGATTATCGATGGAACCGCCAACGTACGGGAAATCAACAAGGCATTTAACTGGCATCTCCCGGAAGATGAAGCGCGAACCATTAACGGTATCATCCTCGAAGCACTCGAAGAGATCCCCGCTCCGGGTACCCGCGTACGCATTGAACAGTATGATATCGATATTCTTGATGTTCAGGAGAATATGATTAAACGGGTGAAGGTGATGCCGGTTAAACCCATTCGCGAGAGCGTGGCTGAGTCATAGCCCCCCCTGCGGACTGGCAGAAGGGAATAGAAAAACGGCCACCTCACGGTAGCCGTTTCGCTTATTTACTTCGCTTTCGCGACGGTGACCATCGCCGCGCGAATAGTACGACCGTTCAGGGTATAACCCTTTTGCATAACGCCCAGCACGTTGCCTGGCGCGACGTCTTCGGACTCAACCATCGCAATGGCCTGATGGACGTTCGGATCCAGCGGCACGTTCGTATCGCCAATCACTTCCACGCCGAACTTACGTACCACGTCGAGCATGGACTTCAGCGTCAGTTCGATGCCTTCAACCATCGGCGCCATATCCGGGTTAGCTTTATCAGCGACTTCCAGCGCGCGATCCAGGCTGTCGATGACCGGCAGCAGCTCGTTGACGAATTTCTCCAGCGCAAACTTATGCGCTTTTTCGATATCCAGCTCGGTACGGCGGCGCAGGTTATCTTCATCAGCTTTCGCACGCAGCAATACTTCACGTTCGCGCTTCTGCGCTTCAGCAAGCTGAGCTTCCAGATTCGCAATTTTTTCATCGCGCGGATCCACCTGCTCAGCCGAAACCTCAGGCTCTACCGCCTCAACGTCGTCGTGCTGCTCCGTGATAATTTCTTCCGGGGCTTGCCCCTCAGGCGTTTTCTGTTCTTTACTACTCATGAATTTCTCCGCGTTTTTTTCGCATTCATCTCGCTAACTTCGCTTATTATGGGGATCAGTTTCCTGGTTTCAAGGGAACGCGGCCAGATTGTCACTATTCATTTAACGCAAGGACATCCAGATCATGAAGAACCACTTCAAGTGTATAGGCATTGTGGGACACCCTCGTCACCCAACCGCGCTGACCACACATGAAATGCTCTGGCGCTGGCTGTCCAGCAAAGGTTATGAAGTGCTGGTTGAGCAGCAAATCGCGCATGAACTGCAGCTCAGCAATGTGAAGACCGGGACGCTGGCCGAAATTGGCCAACAGGCAGACCTGGCCGTCGTGGTTGGCGGCGATGGCAATATGCTCGGCGCAGCGCGTACGCTGGCGCGCTACGACATTAACGTTATTGGGATTAACCGCGGCAACCTCGGTTTTCTGACCGATCTCGACCCGGATAACGCGCTACAGCAGCTCGCCGATGTGCTCGAAGGCCACTATATCGCCGAAAAACGCTTTCTGCTGGAAGCTCAGGTGTGTCAGCAGGATTGCCAGAAGCGCATCAGCACGGCAATTAATGAAGTTGTCCTGCACCCCGGCAAAGTGGCGCATATGATTGAGTTTGAAGTTTACATTGATGAGGTGTTTGCTTTCTCTCAGCGCTCCGATGGCCTGATTATCTCCACGCCCACCGGCTCCACGGCTTATTCACTCTCTGCCGGAGGGCCGATTCTCACGCCTTCACTGGATGCTATCACCCTGGTCCCCATGTTCCCGCATACGCTCTCGGCACGCCCGCTGGTGATCAATGGTGACAGCACCATTCGCCTGCGCTTTTCTCAACGCTGTAGCGACCTCGAAATTAGCTGCGATAGCCAGATAGCGCTTCCAATTCAGGATGGTGAAGATGTGCTGATCCGCCGCTGTGATTATCACCTTAATCTCATCCATCCAAAAGATTACAGCTATTTCAATACATTAAGCACCAAGCTTGGCTGGTCGAAAAAATTGTTCTGATTTTATAGCCAGCCCCTTTACTGGATAAAAAACCAGATTATACTGTACGAAAACACAGTAATGGTTTTTCATACAGGAAGGCAGCTATGTTGGCACAACTCACTATTAGTAATTTTGCTATTGTTCGTGAGCTTGAAATCGATTTTCACAGCGGTATGACCGCCATTACCGGCGAGACCGGCGCCGGTAAATCGATCGCTATCGACGCGCTGGGGCTGTGCCTCGGTGGTCGGGCGGAAGCCGATATGGTGCGCAGAGGCGCCAACCGGGCTGATCTATGCGCCCGCTTCTCCCTGAAAGACACACCTGCCGCTCAGCGCTGGCTGGAACAGAACCAGCTGGAAAACGGGTGTGAGTGTTTACTTCGCCGCGTCATCAGCGCAGACGGCCGCTCTCGCGGTTTTATTAACGGCACGGCTGTCCCTTTATCCCAGCTTCGCGATCTGGGTCAACTGCTTATCCAGATCCACGGCCAGCATGCCCACCAGCTGCTGACTAAACCCGAACACCAGAAGACGCTGCTTGATGGCTATACCGGTGAGTATGCGCTTACTCAGATAATGGCAGAGCGCTATCGTCAGTGGCATAAAAGCTGTCGCGATCTGGCGCAGCATCAGCAGCAAAGCCAGGAGCGCGCAGCCCGTGCGGACCTGCTGCAATATCAATTAAAAGAGCTAAACGAGTTCAACCCGCAGTCGGGTGAATTCGAACAAATTGACGAAGAGTACAAACGTCTGGCTAACAGCGGTCAGCTGCTGACGACCTGCCAGCATGCGCTGACGGTACTGGCGGACGGCGAAGAATCCAACCTGCAGAGTCAACTGTACGCCGCGAAGCAGCTGGTCAGCGAGCTGGCAGGTATGGACAGTAACCTCTCCGGGGTACTCGATATGCTTGAAGAGGCGTCTATCCAGCTTAGCGAAGCAACGGACGAACTGCGCCATTATCACGATCGCCTCGATCTCGATCCGAACCGCCTGTTTGAGCTGGAGCAGCGTATCTCCCGACAGATCGCCCTGGCGCGGAAGCACCAAATCACGCCCGAAGAGCTTCCTGACCTTTACCAATCACTACTGGAAGAGCAGCGTATGCTGGATGATAGCGCCGGTTCTCTGGAATCTCTTAGCCAACTGGTCGTTGAGCATCATCAGCTGGCGCTGGATACGGCAAAGCAGCTGCATACCCTGCGCCAAAATAGCGCCGATGAATTGACTCGGCTAATTACGGAGAGTATGCACTCACTCTCGATGCCGCACGGTGTGTTCGGCATTGATGTCGCGTTTGATGAACGCCACCTTACGGCTGAAGGCGCGGACCATATCGAATTCCGCGTCACCACTAACCCGGGTCAGCCGCTGCAGCCGATTGCTAAAGTTGCCTCCGGAGGCGAGCTGTCACGTATTGCGCTGGCGATTCAGGTCATCACCGCGCGTAAGATGGAAACTCCGGCGTTGATTTTCGATGAAGTGGATGTCGGCATCAGCGGCCCTACGGCGGCGGTCGTCGGTAAACTGCTGCGTCAATTAGGCGAATCAACCCAGGTGATGTGCGTCACCCACTTACCGCAGGTTGCCGGTTGTGGACATCACCATTTCTTCGTCTGCAAGGAAACGGACGGTGAAATGACCGAGACGCACATGCACCCTCTGGATAAACGCGCTCGTTTGCAGGAACTGGCCCGCCTGCTGGGCGGTAGTGAAGTCACTCGTAATACCCTGGCAAACGCGAAAGAGTTGCTTGCCGCCTAAACTTTTTGATTTTCACAGAGTCATAGTGAACAGCAAATTGCCGATAGACCTGCAGCCGAAGGTTCCCAACCGGGCAAAGGTCTATTATCATCGGCATATTACAGATGAGCCACGTACTGCTCGGGCCCAAAAAGGAATCAAATCACTATGCGCTGTAAAATGCTGACTGCTGCCGCAGCGGTTCTTCTTATGTTGACCGCAGGCTGTTCCACTCTGGAACGAGTGGTTTACCGTCCTGACATCAACCAGGGTAACTATCTGGCACCAACCGACGTAGCAAAAATTCGTGTCGGCATGACGCAACAACAGGTTGCCTATGCTCTTGGTACCCCGATGATGTCGGATCCGTTTGGCACCAATACCTGGTTCTACGTTTTCCGTCAGCAGCCTGGGCATGAAAAAGTTACCCAACAGACGCTTACCCTGACCTTCAACAGCAGCGGTGTGCTGACCAACATTGATAACAAACCTGCCCTGACGGCGGAGTAAGGCTATCAATATGCAAAAAGCGCTCAATGAGCGCTTTTTTTATCTCTGAGCTTTGCGCGAAACGGTTACTTTCCCGCGCTCTTCTCAGCCCGCTGGCGACGCAGCTCTTTCGGGTCTGCAATCAGCGGCCGATAGATCTCTACCCGATCGCCATCGTGGACCCGATCCTGAAGCTTCGCCGGGCGGCTATAAATACCCACCTTGTTCTTCGCCAGATCGATATCATCACGCAGCGCCAGAAGACCGCTGGCCACGATCGCCTGCTCGACCGTCGCGCCCTCTTCCAGCTTAACGCTTTGCAGATACTGCTTTTCCGGCAGCGCGTAGGCTACTTCAACGACGATGTTAGCCAGCACTGTAGACCTCTTTTGCCCGCGTCGTGAACGCCTGCACCATATTCATGGCCAGCTCTTTGAAAATGCGACCAAACGCCATTTCAATCAGCTTATTGGTGAATTCAAAATCGAGATGAAACTCAATTTTGCACGCTTCCGGGCTTAGGGGGATAAATTTCCAACCGCCAATCAGCTTCTTAAACGGACCATCGACCAGACTCATGAGAATACTTTGGTTACTGGTCAGCGTATTTCGCGTTGTGAAGGTCTTGCTGATACCCGCTTTGGATACGTCAACCGCCGCGGTCATCTGCGTCGGCCCGAGCTCCAAAACCCGGCTACCGGTACAGCCCGGCAGAAAATCAGGGTAGGACTTCACATCATTTACCAGTTGATACATCTGTTCCGCACTGAACGGCACCAGGGCGGTACGGCTAATCTGAGGCATAGCAGGTTCCACATATAAACACGGTGCAAATAATATCATTTATCTGCTGCTAAAAAAAACGCTGTACCGCAACTCGTGCTAAGATAGCCCATTACGCCTCGCGGGAAGATTGAGGTACGACTGTTTTAAGACGATGACTTCAGGATATTATGACTAAGAAAAAAGCCCACAAACCTGGATCAGCCACCATAGCGCTGAATAAACGCGCCCGTCATGAATACTTTATCGAAGATGAATACGAGGCTGGTCTTGCCCTGCAGGGATGGGAAGTAAAATCTCTCCGCGCAGGTAAAGCCAACATAGGTGATAGCTATGTCATTTTGAAAGATGGCGAAGCCTATCTGTTTGGCGCCAACTTTACGCCAATGGCCGTTGCTTCCACTCACTACGTCTGCGACCCGACGCGTACCCGCAAGCTCCTGCTCAACCAGCGTGAACTGGATACCCTGTACGGGCGTATCAACCGCGAAGGTTACACTGTGGTCGCTCTTTCGCTGTACTGGAAGAACGCCTGGTGCAAAGTCAAAATCGGCGTAGCGAAAGGTAAAAAGCAGCACGACAAGCGTACCGATATCAAAGACCGCGAGTGGGCGGTAGATAAAGCCCGAATTATGAAGCACGCGGGTCGTTAATTCCCCTTTCCATCAGGGTCAGTTTTGCTGACCCTGACGCTATATCATTGTTGATGCTGATTTTTCACCCAACCTGACGCCATAATCCTCGAAACGAGGGCTGGTAAGCGCATTCATAAATCTGTTATACTCAACGTACACATTGGGGCTGATTCTGGATTCGACGGGATTTGCGAAACCCAAGGTGCATGCCGAGGGGCGGTTGGCCTCGTAAAAAGCCGCAAAAAAATAGTCGCAAACGACGAAAACTACGCTTTAGCAGCTTAATAACCTGCTCTGAGCCCTCTCTCCCTAGCTTCCGCTCTTAAGACGGGGATCAAAGAGAGGTCAAACCCAAAAGAGATCGCGTGGAGGCCCTGCCTGGGGTTGAAGCGTTAAAACTAATCAGGCTAGTCTGGTAGTGGCGTGTCTGTCCGCAGGTGCCAGGCGAATGTAAAGACTGACTAAGCATGTAGTACCGAGGATGTAGGAATTTCGGACGCGGGTTCAACTCCCGCCAGCTCCACCACTTTATGATCCGGATACGTCCGGTGAAATCCTGAAAGCCCGTACAGCACAAGCTCTGCGGGCTTTTTTGTGTCTCAGTACATCTTACAGGGTCTTGTAACTTCCGGTACCTTTAGGTACCTTTTTAGGTACCCAGCAGTCAGGTACCTAACTATCGGGTACCTAAATCGTGAGGTACCTATGGCACGTCTGACAAAACCGCTCACGGATACAGAGATAAAAAACGCCAGGCCTAAAGAAGCGGACTACACGCTACATGATGGCGATGGTCTGCAACTGCTGATCAAAACCAGCGGAAAAAAAGTCTGGCAATATCGTTATTTCCGGCCTTTTACCCAAAAACGGGCAAAACTGACTTTTGGGCCTTATCCCGAAGTCACCCTGGCCGATGCCCGACAACTTCGCCACGAAGCCCGGACCCTTCTGACCAAAGATATCGATCCTTACACACACCAACAATCCCAGCGCAAGCAAGCGTTGGAAGCTCAATCCAACACCTTTAAGGTCGTTGCCGAACGCTGGCTACAGTTAAAAAAGAACAGCATCACCGCCGACTATGCCTCAGACATCTGGCGTTCCCTCGAAAAAGATATTTTCCCTGCCATCGGCGAAATAAGTATTACAGACATTAAAGCACCCATTCTGGTACAGGCTATCCAGCCAGTACAATCAAGAGGCGCGCTGGAAACAGTCAGGCGCTTATGTCAGCGGATTAATGAGGTGATGATTTATGCCATGAACGTTGGTCTGATCGATACCGCTCCCAGCGTTAACATCAGCAAGGCATTCGAGAAACCGCAGAAAAAACACATGCCCAGCATCCGCCCGGATCAACTACCACAACTGATGCAAACGATGCGGCTGGCAAGCATTGAATTACCAACCCGGTGTTTATTCATGTGGCAGCTTCTCACTCTCACCCGCCCTTCCGAGGCTTCTGATACACGCTGGCAGGAAATCGATCTGGACGCCAGAGAATGGCACATCCCGGCCGAGCGCATGAAAATGAAGCGTGTACATATCGTTCCACTGTCAGTTCAGGCATTAGCCGTTCTGGAACTTATGCGGCCCTTAAGCAGACAACGGGAATATGTTTTCTCCAGCCGAATTAAACCGTTACAGCCAATGAGTAGCCAGACGGTCAATGCCGCACTAAAACGTGCCGGATTGGGTGGTATTCTGGTATCACACGGCATGCGGTCAATCGCAAGCACTGCACTCAATGAGCAAGGCTTTCCGCCCGATGTCATCGAAGCCGCTCTCGCTCATGTGGATAAAAATGAAGTACGCCGTGCTTATAACCGCAGCGACTATCTGGAGCAACGCCGTCCCATGATGCAATGGTGGGCCGACTTTGTGAAAGCAGCAGATAATGGCAGCGTACTGGAGGGCGGGATCCGGGGACTGAAAGCGATTGAGTGATTATATGAAGCCATATTTATCCGATTTCACACCACAAATAAGTGATGGTGTGAAATTGGACTTCCCTCACACCGTAGACAAATACTGTCCTCACGACGAGGCCTGTTCGAAGGCCTGAATGACACCATCGAGTTGAATGTGGTGCCGGTAGATTTCTGGTCGCCTTAAGCATAGAGGCCCTTGCTTTACCCCTTGAGCCCCATCTGAGCATTTCCCTTTAGCAGCTTCCTGCCTTTCTGGTCACTGTGCCAAAGTTTGCTGGTCTTCACGCTGCCAATAACACTATTTCCAACAGGTATCCCTGACTGGTGAATTGATCACAGCAAGACAGAATCCGGTCTTTGTCCAGTCAGAGGAAGGCAAGCAGCATCTTTTCACCTCTGATGTGTGCAAAACACTACCGCGCCGGTAGGCTTGCTCAACCCCTCATAATCCCGGAAAGGATTCCCGGACTTGTTCACGGTTCTCAATAAAATCGGTTATGAGCGCTCCTTCTACCAACTGACTATGTAAGCATCCCAGCTTTAGTTCCATGCACTTTTTGAGAGTTCCGGGTTTTCGGCCATCAGCCGGTACTCTTCCGGCGTCTGGTTATTCAGGGATTCATGAGGCCGCTCGTTGTTATATTCCATCAGCCAGCGCTCGGTAATTTCCCGTGCTTCATTCCGTGTTCTGAACAGGTAAAAATCCAGGATTTCTGTCCGGTATGTCCGGTTGAACCGTTCGATAAAAGCATTTTGCGTCGGCTTACCCGGCTTGATAAATTCGAGCTGTACGCCATGTTCTTCGGCCCATTGTGCCAGAGCCAGCGAGACCAGCTCTGGCCCGTTGTCCATCCGCATTTTCAGCGGGTAGCCGCGGTTTGCCACGATCCTGTCCAGCACCCGGATGACTCGCTGAGCCGGGATATTCAGGTCGATTTCTATCGCCAGTCCTTCACGGTTAAAATCATCCACCACATTGAAGGTCCGGAAGCGTCTGCCGCAGACCAGTGCGTCGTGCATAAAATCGATGGACCAGCACTGGTTTAACGCTTGCGGCGTCGCCAGTGGAGCTGGATTACGCACTGGCAACCGCTGTTTTCCCTTGCGACGAAAATTCAGTTTCAGCAGGCAATAAATCCGGTGAACACGTTTATGGTTCCAAGTATTGCCCTGCCTGCGCAGCAGCTGGAACAGCTTCTTAAAACCGTAGCGCGGATAGCGTTCTGCCAGTTCAGTCAGCGCGTGGATCACTGGTTCATCACGCCGGGTATCGGGCTGATAAAAATACACCGTCCTGCTCAGCGATAATGTCCTGCAGGCCTGGCGCAAACTCATGGCAAATTGCGCCGTCAGATAGCTGACGAGTTCACGCTTTATCGCTGGTTTTAAAGCTTTTTTTCGATGACGTCTTTAAGTGCCCGGCACTCAAGGCTGAGATCAGCAAACATCTGTTTAAGCCTCCGATTCTCGTCTTCCAGATCTTTGATTTTTTTAATATCAGCCGCTTCCATCCCGCCATATTTCGCCTTCCAGTTGTAATAGCTGGCTTCCGAAATAGCGGCCTCACGGCACACCTCCTTGACGGTACGTCCGGCTTCGACGGACTTCAGAACGGCGATGATCTGGTGTTCAGTGAATCGGGCTTTACGCATAGCGATCTCCTCAGGGGATATAATCAGTATGTCGGAAGATCTCTAAAAGTGAATGGTTCTTTTTGCAGGGATACTTACAACTAGACAGTTCTGTTTCACAGTTCGCATTATCAGGTCGTGATTGGCCGCTTTCGTCGAAGCAGCAAGGGCTCCACATAGGTCGTTTGTTGGCACTGATTACAAGCCTGCTGAAAAATCGCACATTGCCATTGAATTCTTACTTTTTACCCATATCTGTATGTTGTTCAATTTAGAACTTAGTCATGGATTAGGGCGATAAAATGTCTTTAGGCTCATCAACCTCCACATGCAGCACTACGACTACAAGTAATTTTAGTGACGATAACTTGGACGTCTGGCTCAATAGATGTCTGGCACAAAAGCATCGAGTGGCATACATCACTGCGGGGTATCTCTGCAAGTTGGTTGATCTTGATGAGGTAGGGCTCGCATTTCACCTTGCTGATCCTGGACCGAAAGCAAAAGTAAGTCTGAAAAAGCTAGTCCCAAAATGCTTGCTCTATAGTCTAGATATGGGGCTTGAAGCCTTCCTTTCTGCCCAGACCGCTGATAGTTCTTGGACATTTACGCCTGTAAAGAGTAAGGACGCAGTGGATATTTTCATCGCTGCCCGTGATGGGCTACTCGGAAGAACTAAAGGTCGGGGGCAAGAGATCTCAGAAAAAACAGCGCAAAAAGTTTGGGCTGATGCGGGTGCAAGATGCATGTTTGAAGGCTGTGCGCATGATCTGTCAGAGATTGCCTTATGGACCAAGGCTGCCCGAGTTGGATATCTGGCACATATCGTCGCATCGGACCCAGAGGGGCCTAGGGGTAGTCAGGTTGATTCACACCGTCTTGCCAATGTTGCCGAAAACATCATGTTGATGTGTGATGAGCACCATCGCCTGATTGATTCTTTTGCACCTCAATATTACACCGCCGACATTCTGAATGAAATGCGCCGGTCTCACCGTGATATTGTACGAAATTATCTGGACTCATTAGCGTTTCAGCGCACAAAAGCAGTGACTTTGCATGCAAACCTAGCAAACGTGCCGACCTACTTTCACGACTCTGAGCTAATTGAAGCCATTGTGGCGACCAGACGAGCCATGGAACCAGGTGTTGTCCATTATATGCGACGAAAATCACAGCGAGACGACCGTCATCTACCTGAGTTTTGGTACCAATATTTGCGTGAGCATGAGCATCATATTCGAGAGCTCGTTACCGGATTTAATTCCAGTAACGGTTTGAGCACCGAAAACCTTGCCATCTTCCCTTTGCACCATATCCCTACCTTGGTTTTGGCCGGTCGAGTGATGGGTGAAGCGCAGGCTATTCAAGTTTTCCAGTACGACAGGGGCCGCAAGACCTGGGCGTGGGACTCAAAGGCTAATGCTCATCCAGCAGGTACTTTTAGAGTGAGCCCTCTGCCGCCGACGCGCGCAGACGAAGTTTTTATAACACTTGAGCTGTCGGCCAGTCTTGATGAGGATTCACTGTCTCCTGAATTCAGAGGCGAAGTCGATTCCGGCAAAATCCCTTGGATTCGCGTCACTACCTCAGAGACAGGAGCTGGCTGTATTGGGTGTCCGGAGGATCTTGAACAGTTTTCGCGAGCTGCGCGCGCAGCAATTGTTCACGCTCAAGATGTGATGAGAGTTGCAAAGGTGCACCTAATCGCTATCAGCCCTGCCAGTACGGTGTTCCGTTTTGGCCAGATGTTGCAGGCAGGCAACCACCCTGAGTACGTGGTTTATGACCGCGCAGGACGGGACTACAAATTTGTTCCTGCTCTATCTATCACTGGCCATGATGTATCTGCCACTCACGGACAGAATTCCGTCAGTATTTCTCTTCGATAACGAGTCTAATGCCATGAATAAAACCAAAAGTGCTGAACTAGTGATCCACGCCGAACAGACACGTTTTGATCGATTGACGAACTCTTTTGAGTCGTATGCTGGTGTAATGGATGGCGTGGCGTCCGACTCTACAAGATCGCAGCCCGAATACAGGCATTGGGAAAAAGCATTAAATGAAGTGAATACGCACATCGCGGTGCGTGAAGAAGAAATCGAGGCTGCCAAGGGTGCTTATCAAGAAGTGGCTGAGCTACTCGCTGCCAATCTTTCGTGGCCACCCGAAGCCATATCAATTTTGCCTCAAGGCTCAGTCAGCACCAAAACCCTAATACGGTCGCCCAACGGGGGGGAGAAATTTGACATCGATGCGGTATGTCAGATCGATATATCTCGTATTGAAGCCTCAGAGCCTATGGTATTTTTTGAATCCATTGGTAAGGCTTTGATTGAACTGAATGCTCAAGCAAAAAGGCGTTGCTGGAATCTTCCTTTCCCACAGCAACCGTTTTACTTAGAGTTCACTCCATCAGTACCATTGAATACTGTTCCTCAGAATATCTATGAATCCATGGCTCCGCGCTATCGTGCTGTTCGATACACGGAAACGGCATTGGCAGTGGTGGACACCCCTACTACAAGCTGGAAAACCTCCAATCCGGCGGGTATGAGCAAGTGGGTGGACGATACCTCGAAGCGTGCTCTGATCCTTGTTCCAGCGATGGAGTCATTTTCTAAGGGCCGTTTTATGGATAGCATTTCACCAGTACCAGATCAAACAGTGGAAATTACCGATACCCTTAGAGTAGCCATTCGTCTGTTCAAACGTCATCGAGATATGTGCGTAAGGCGCGGCCTCATTGAAAGGGGGACCAAGCCGATCTCGGTGATTATTGTTACCTTACTGACCACTTGCTATGAAGGTTTGGCAGATCTGGGACGTGTGTTTCGGCACCCTGTAGAGGTGCTGGATGAGCTCGCGGTTTACATGCCGCACCTTTTACTTCAGCTTGACGGTAAGTACCGGGTGGATAATCCCACCGTTGAGGGCGAGAATTTTGCCGAGAAATGGAATGATGATGAGGGAGAGCGTTACCGATCATTTATGACTTGGTGTGATGCGCTGTCAGCAGATCTCAAAACTATTCTGGCATTAACTGAACCACAAGCTATTACCAAGCGTGTGCGGGAGGTGTTCGGTATTCCGGCACCAACTGGAGGGGGTAATGGGCTGCCCACAATCGAGACGCCAAAACCTAAAGCTACTCCGGTTACGACCGGGCTTGCTTGAGTAGTGGGGAAATTCAGTTTGACTATGAACTTGGCTCTCATTCGCCAGCAATTCCCAGGTTTACTGCCTTCAGCCCTTTCCCGGGAAGGCGGTATAACTGCTTACCAATTGCAGTTACCTACTTTCGAGGAGGAAAGGGGGTTTAAGTGGGCCGAGTTACGTCTCCCTGCCGAATTCCCAGAGTGCGCTAAGGCATTCATTCAACTTTCCCCCGATGCGGTGCTGCGGCTTCCGCACCTTGATGGCGCTGGGGTTCTATGCATGGAAGGTGACCCAGGACCAGGCTCGGGTTACTCTACGGAAGAGAGAGTTCTTTATCTTCTAAATGCTTTTTTGGAGAATTTCCTCAAACCTTGGTTGAATGGCAGTTTGGATGGAGCTTTTGAGGCGGAAGTAATCAACTACTGGGCTATTGAGGTCGCTAGGGCTCGCTCACAACACGACCCTGTGAGAGAGGTTTGGACCTTAGATCCTCCTCCCAAAAAGGCAATGATCAGGAGCGGTTTGCTCCTGACGCCGAATAGGATAATCGTGGCCGCGGATGAGGCCCTTCGCATCACCAATCGCGTGGTTCAGTCCGTGGGAGCTGAGCAACGTACTGCGGTGATGATTGCGGACGTCCCGATTTCATATGTACTTACCCCCAGTACCTGGCCTAAATCAATGGGTGATCTAGAGCGCATACTGAAAGGTCGCCTTCCTCCCTCGGACTATTCGAAGTTTCAGGTACATCGTAGTCGCCGCGGTCGAGAGATACATCGTGTAGTCTTATTGAGGAATGCTGAAATTGCTTTCGCGTATCTGCTTCCTGGCGGTCCGCCGACGATCCAGAATATCGGGAAGGGAAAATGGAAACGAAAGAAATCCTTTCCTTCTCTATCCAAAGTGTTGCCACTCAGTACGTCTCGCCTTGACCCAAATTGGACCGCCGGGCGAGATCAGCATCCAGAGGTTGACCAGCGGCAGGCAAAACATGTGCTGGTGTTAGGTGCAGGGGCTCTAGGTAGTTCGATAGTTGCTCACCTTGCTAAGGCCGGTGTTGGACGAATTTCTTTGGTTGATGCTGACACCATGTCTCCGCCAAATGTAGGGCGACATCTTCTTGGGGCGGAGTCTATCGGTGAGAACAAAGCATGGGCAGTGGCCAAACGGGTGAATTTGGCATTCCCTTCAACCGAGGTAGCACCATACTTTAAGAATACGGCAGCGTGGTTGAAAGAAAATTCTTTGGCTGAAGTGCATGCGGTGCTCGACCTCACCGGTGAGCCTGATGTGAGAATGCAAATTGAGAACGCTCGACAAAAGCAACCATGCCCGTTATTGATTGGTTGGATGGAGCCCTATGTGGCTGCTGCCCATGCTTGTTTTTTGCCGTCGGGACAATCGTGGCTGCAAGGCGCAATAGATCCGTTGTATAGCTTACAGGCGGTGGAGTGGCCCGATGAGGTTATCCAACAAGAACCCGGGTGTAGTAGTCGGTTTCAGAGTTACACTGCCGCTGCAGCAGAACATGCCGTTGCTTTGATTGCTGAATGCGTTTTGGAAATGATTGACGCCTCAGTCGAATCAATTCTCCCTAAAGTGCGGAGCTGGGTGCGTGGGCAACTTTATTTGGATGAACATTGGCCGGGATTGAAACATAACGAGTGGGCGAGTATTGCATCTGAATTTGAAGGCTTGATTCTGACGAGACCATTTCCATGAGCAGGATCTTTTTCTATCCCGACAATAGTCAATATGTCATGTTTACAGATCAGGTTTTGGCACACATGTACAAGCATGCTCAACGTTGTCTGTGGCAGAAGGAGGCAGGAGGGGAAATATTTAGCTCAGAGCCGAGCTCTCACGGTCTGATCATAAGTAACGCTATGGGGCCAAGTCCTGCCGACCAACGGCTTAGGAATGCTTGGAATCCAGATGTGAAAGCCTCTGATAGGAACAGGCAAACTGAATTCGAACAATACAGACATGCTGTAGGTTTGTGGCATACACATCCAGAGTGTACTCCATCGCCGTCTTGGCGGGATCAGAAAACTACATGGGAGTACCTTGACTCCTTTGAGGGGGATAGGAGTCGTTATTTTATGGTGATTATCGGCAACCGCGGCAGCGTTCCAGCCATGACTGTCTGGGTGGCCATCGTTCAGTCGTCTCGTGACTGGATACAGCTAAGCGAAGCTAAAAGTCTCACTCAAGCAGATAATCAAGCAGATAATCTTAAGAAGGCCGATTACAACTTATTGCGGCTAAAGCAGGTAGCTGCCGAGTGAGGTATTCTTCATCTCTGTTGAAATGGTTTGATAGCCCTAATCAAGCGAAATATTTCCGCCTGATATTGAGCATCATCTAACGCCTCATGAAGTTTTCCTTCATATTTGGAGTCAAGCCAAGTAGCCATCTGGCTTGAACGTGTCCCTGCCCAACTCGAGCCTGTTGTCCCCATAAAAAGCGCTTTGATATCCAGTGCGGTAAAACCAAAAGGGTTCGACCTCAGAAAGTAGTGGAAATAGTAATTGATGAACGACCAATCAAATGGGGCGTTCAGCCCGACAAATACGGGCACCCCGTCTGTACCCGTGACCGACTCTACCCAATCCTGAAATTGCATCATTGCAGTTTCAGGATTTAATCCCTTTAGTGCTAGGGTCTCCATGGACAGCCCTGTTACTGCCAGTGCCTCTGGATCGACGTTGTCCGAAATTGGCTTCAGTTCACACGAAAACACTTGTTCTGGATCGTAGACGTTACAGGCTCCGATCGTGAGCATGCTGTACACGCCGGGGATTGGGCCAGACGTCTCGACGTCGACCGAGATATAAACTTCACGCTTCTGGCTCATAGACCTGCTCGCTGAAATAAGAGTGGGAACGAGGTATAAGATGCCACAAATTTATGTGTTTTGATGTAAGCATCAGAAGTGTAAAGTTTTAAGAAAGTTTAGAGACTATGACCTGCTCCCCGTTGATAAACTCACCATAATGGTAGGTCTGCTTATCGCAGACCTGATAGTCATCCAACCTGTCCGTTGTGTGCCAAGATCGGAAGTTTCATGGTTTAGAAATGCTCTCATGTAGTGGCCAATTTTTGTCGATCACGTTCCCCCCTCCCCGCACTTCCGATCACAAAGTCTGGATTTAATCACCTTCACCTCAAGAATACTTTGTGCTGCCAGCAACGGTCAGAGCCTCCCGTAATTCACCCGCAACCGCCCCCGTTACTTTCCCGTCCCAAATCACCTCGCATTCCTTATGCAACGGCACTTTCACTGAAATCCCCCGTTTGTCCATATTACGTGGGTAGGATCAAATGACTCTCCATTGTTGAGGCGCGTCAGTGTCAATCCAAGTCGATATCCAAGTTTGTCGTGTCGGTCCATTCCGGCATCCAGGTTGCTGAAGCAGGAATGGGATTATGTGCAGTCGTGTGGACGGGTTAAGTCCACGTATCGCAATACGCAAATAGAATAAAAAACATTAAAATCAATGTGTTGAAAGATGGTTACAAAAGGGACACAACCTGTCCATTAATGCATATCAATAGATACTCATACTTCTACTACTAAAAACTCATGCAATTGAAAATCACCCCTTCCCTTATAAAAGAAGGTATCGGATAATGTGCATTAATCACTCACCCTAACCATAAGCATACAACAAATAATGACAAAAGAGTTACTGTATGAATTACTCCATGATATTTGGAAAATATCTAACCATAGTAATTTCACTGGGATCGGAGTAATTATTTGCAATGATACCAAAAACCTTTCTATAACAAATCTGCGGGATACAAACCCTATACAGAATGGTTCTACAATAGATTTACTTTCTGATATATCAAGTAAAGACAATAAATATCATGACGGTTTTCACATTTTAGATGAATCAGGAAATATTACACATATAGCACAATATTTCTCCCCTCAAATAATACCTAGCATTTGGTTTGACAGATCAAGGTTTGTCGGTGGACGTTTCGTTGCAGCACTCTATGGTTCTTTCATCGAAGAAATAAAATTTACAGGCATTGTAAGCGAAGGCGGGCGTCTTTCTATATTTGAGAACGGAAAGGAAACTCACTATGAGGAGTTACAATGATAAACTTAATTCCAATAGGGAAAGTTATATCCTTGATTGCTGTGGTCTATGCCGTTATATGCTGTCTGATTTTATGGGTTTTATGGGTTGTATTCGATAAAAATATAACTTTTTCCTCTGCTATATCAATTGCAACAGGGGGCTCACTACTTCTCAATGCCCTTTTATTATCACTGTTTTACTTTGGTTGGCGCCGGTTATGGAAAGCTTTGCCTATATTAAACGATCTGCTCTTCCCTGATTTAAATGGAACCTGGGATATGGTTATCCATTGGGAATGGGGAGATAAAAAAGGTACATCACGAGCTAATGCAACGATTAAGCAATCCTTTCTTAAAATTGGAATGGATGTTGAAGCTGAAGGCTCAGACTCACAGACGTTAGTGGCTAAACCTAAGAAGGATGAAGAAACTGGGCGAGCAGTACTCTATTATGTCTTTTTAACAACTCCTAAACATAAAGCAAATTTTGACGAAGAAGCTCCGTATAGAGGAACGGCAATTCTTAAACTAAGCCTAAAAGGTAAACGCATACTTAATGGGAACTACTTCACAAGCCGTAAAACTGTTGGTCATTACGAGTTGACACGTATTGAGTAATCAGCAGTTGACAGTTCCTTGATTGTGACCACAAATCGATATGTTAGGAATAACTAAGGCATCGGTGCTGTTTTTACCAAACTGATGCTTTAATCATCAAATTTTTTGGCTTCCATCATTGAATAGAACTCCGATAACCCCATATCCTACGTACGATTACGATGGCAATTTTGTAGACGATCATACAAACAAACTTAAGCGGCTTATGCCATGGAAATGTGTTCACTTTTGTGAGTACTTATTCTCAAAAAGAATGAGCAGTGGATAAAGATAGTGAGCCAGAGCTAAGTTGGAGTTTGAGCGTAAAGATATAAATAGCTTCATATTTTATGATAGAACAATGACATAATCAGGGAGGGTAGGGGCATGCCAACAAAAAACGCCGAAGATTTTCTCACCGCACTAGCCGAGGAACTTGCAATCAGTGACTCACGATACGAGCAGGCATGTCGGAGCTATACATCACTTGGAGAATGGCTTCACCGTCCGGAGTCCGCCGTTGCCAAATACGATCCACAAGTTTACGTACAGGGTTCATTCCGACTGGGTACAGCGATTCGTCCTTTGAATGATGCAGAGGAGTACGATGTAGATTCTGTTTGCTTACTCCAAAGCCTCGGTACCAAGGATCTTACTCAGTGTAATTTAAAGACTCTGGTCGGCGATGAGATCAAAGCTTATCGTAAAGCTCAAAATATGGTTAAGCCCGTTCGTGAAGGCCGGCGCTGCTGGGTTCTGGACTATGCAGACGGCGCCCAATTTCACATGGATGTCGTCCCCTCTCTCCCTAACGCTACCCAGCAACGTATATTACTTGAGACTTTTGGCTACGATCTCAAATGGTCCGAGACAGCAATGGTCATTACTGATATCGAATCTCCTGTTTACCAGGTGCTTTCTGATAATTGGCAGCGTTCAAATCCCAAGGGATATGCTGAGTGGTTCAAAATGCGGATGAGAGATGTTTTTGAACAGCGGAGAAAAATGCTTGCGGAATCAATCAAAGCTAGTGTCGAGGAGATTCCTGACTACAAAGTTCGGACCCCGCTCCAGTCAGCGATAATGATCTTGAAACGCCACCGTGACGGTATGTTTGAAAAGCGTTACGACGAGCGCCCTATATCGATCATTATTACTACCCTTGCCGCGCATGCTTATAATGGTGAAGTAAAGATAGCCGATGCTCTCTATTCAATCCTTTCTCGAATGGACTCGTTTATCGAACGTGATGGGGATCGTTATATCATTCGAAACCCTTCCGACCCCCTCGAAAATTTCGCGGATAAATGGCCGAATCATCCTGAGAGAAAAGATGCGTTCTACGAGTGGCTCGACCAGGCTCGGCAAGATTTTGGAAATTTAGCACATCAGATTGAAAAACGCCGCTTAGTTGAAAGCGTCCGACCTCATATGGGAGCGGTAGCAGACAGAGCTGCAACACGCCTTAGCCCTACGCCAGGATCAATGTTGCAACCAGCAACAGGAGTTGCAGCTCTGGGGGTTGCTGCAGCGAGCACACCGGCATTTCCAAATACTCGTCGGGAGCCAACTTCACCAAAGGGGTTTGCATGATTTGGTGGGTTGATCAGTCTATCCGTGTGCAGTCCGAACGTACCACCATTTCGGATCTGGAAGAGCGGAATACATGGCTCACTAATATAAAGTGGCATGTAGTCAGTAACTTGCGACTTGCTGCTGACTTTGATTTGCAAGTTGCAGAACGTCTAATTCCGTTAACAATTACATACCCCGAATATTTCCCTGATGTTCCTCCTTCAGTCGTTCCACGGGATGGGAAACGTTTGTCTGATCATCAATATGGAGAGGCTGGAGAACTTTGTTTACAGTTTCGCTCAGATAATTGGACTCCCGAAATCACCGGCGCAATGATGATTGAAAGTGCCTATCGTTTACTTTTATCCGAGCAGGAGACTGGGGAACCCGCTCCATCAGAACATCGAGTCCTTCCCGCTCAGCGGGCAAGAAATGCCGTATTTCGTTTCCTTTACTCTCCAAGAGTCTTTGAAGGTTTGTTGATGGTAGAAGAGGGTCAGGTGGTCGATGCGGAAATTCAAGAGCACCTTTATGCTGGTGCTTTTGCAGCTCAGCTTACACGAATTGGACCTGTAGATGATTCTATGTGGATCTCACCGAACAGACGTGGTTACGGGGCGAGTACTGTAGCGACTAAGATTATCCGTTTGCCCGAAGGCGCATCAGTCGCGTACGACAATCTTGATGAACTGGTTTCATTGCTTGAAAGCCACAACTTCGAATCTGTGCTCCCCGAATTATTACAGGTATCAGGTCCTTCAGGGATTATTCTTTTCAATGGCACTAATCATCAGGTCTCAATGGCTTACGGTGCTTCAGACAATCGCAAGCTGGTCAACTACGACAAAATTATTGTTGATATTGACCGTGTGCGTCTTGCTCCCGAGTTTGCTCGTCTTAAAACTGCGAAAGTTGCAATAGTCGGTTGCGGATCCGTTGGGTCAAAAGTAGCCGTACATCTCGCTCGATCTGGTGTTGGGCAATTCGTACTCGTTGATGGAGATTTACTTGCTTCAGGGAATCTGGTTCGCAACGAGTTAGATTGGCGGGCCGTTGGTATGCATAAATCACAAGCACTGGCAGCCAGGATTAAGGAAGTCAATGCCGAATGCGAAGTTATTAGCCGCACTACAGTTTTAGGTGGGCAAGAGAGTGGAGGAGCAACTTCTGCAACGATGAGATATATCGCAGAGAGCGATTTAATCATAGACGCAACCGCTGACCCAGTGGTTTTCAATCTTTGCGCATCAATTTCACGAAGGGCAAAGAAACCGATTTGCTGGGCACAAGTATTCGGCGGTGGGGCTGGGGGTATAGTCGTTCGACTACGCCCGGGTAAAGATCCCACGCCACTTACCGCCAGACAGCGGATAGAAAACTGGTATTTCGAGCAGGGTATAGCCTGGCCTGAAAGCGAGATTTCGCAGCCATACTCACAACTTGATGCCTCTGGGGAACCGCTAATTGCAGATGACGCCGATGTTTCCGTTATTGCAGCGCACTTATCTCGTTATGCAACTGATCTTCTCGTCCGCCCCAATTCGACAATTTTCCCTTATTCCGTCTACCTTATCGGAATGACTGACAGCTGGATATTCACCGCCCCATTTGACGTTAGACCAATTGATCTTGGAGAAAGTGATGGATGGGATATAGAAGTACAACCAGGAGATCCCGAGGCTTACCAGCAATTGCTAGCCGACTTGTTCCCCGGAGAAAATGATGCAGGTTGAGATCGCTGAAAATGTCAAAGGCAAGCTGCGTAAAGCCCTCAAAGCCGCTGGCAGCAGAGAAATTGGTGGTGTGATGATGGGAGAACAAATTGCTCCGGGCCATTTTCGAGTTGTTGACCTGTCGATTGATAGTCAGACTGGAGGGAAAGCTCATTTTGTTCGCGATTCAGAGACACATAACGAAGCCCTAAATGCTTTTTTTCACAGAACAGGGCATCAATATGATCGATTCAACTACCTTGGAGAATGGCACTCTCATCCCCGTTTCTCAGTCACACCGAGCTCTCAGGACGTTTCCTCAATGACCGATTTGGTTGAAGGGGAAAGAGGAATCGAGTTTGCTGTATTGCTAATCGTCCGGTTGCGATGGTGGCGAAGGCTTACTCTATCTTGTACTTTATTCTGTCGAAACACTAACCCTTCAGTTGTTGAAGTTTTGGAGTCATCATCTTGATAAGCTATTTTCTGCGCTCACTAATTGACTGGGTCTTCAGGAAACGGTCTGTGGGCCTAGCTCTAGTGAGAATTGGAGTACCGCTCTTTGCAGTGGTTCTTACAGGATTGACTCTTGGTGTGACAATACCCTCATCCCAAGGCAACTATATTTTCAGCTGGGACTCTTCCGGTAGTGCTGGCGCGCTAAGTTGGGGCGTGTTTATCATCGCTAGCATAATCGTCTTCTTAGGAATTTCACTGATTGTTCGAGATATCCGTAGTGAAAGCAGAAAGAAAGTGATCGTTATTGAAGCAAGAGGGCTGAGAGATTACCAGGGACAACCTTTAGCTTCCGCAATTCCTTTATCAATACCGGGACGCCGTGAACAGGTGACAATTGACCTTAGAAAGGGGGGAATGGCCGATGGTGCGATCCTCAGTCCCGATGCAGCAATACGTCGGCTGACGAACCTCCCAGACGACTTAGCTCGAAGGTGTGATGGGCTAGACAGGTCAGATATATCATTCGTACTCGGTGGACTTGCACCAGTTCCATTTCTCTTTTTGCTCGGTGTCATTGTCGATGATGAGTCTCGAACATTAATCATGGACTGGGATCGGAGACAGCATACCTGGCGAGCGCTTACTGATGAAGATGATGGTAACCGTTTCGTTGTAACAGGGCTTGATGCCATAAACACTACTGTAAAACGGGTAGCTCTCTGCGTGTCTGCATCTTACGATGTTCTTGAAGCTGATGTGCAAATGGTTGAAAGTGATGTTCCAATCATCAAAGCAGATTTAGTAGGACGTAATACTCATTCTCACTGGTCGGAATCTAAGCAGCAGCATCTCGCGCAGCAGTTTCTAGATATTGTCATGTCTTTAGCACAGCAAGGTATTGTCGAAATATCGCTATTTCTGGCGGCCCCCGCGAGTCTCACGCTGCGATTGGGTACTATCTACGACAAACGTAATCTCCCTCGTATCGAAGTTAACCAATATGAAGCAAGTGACCCTAAGCGATTTCCCTGGGCGGTTCGAATGCCCGTAGCCGGTTTGCCCCATGCAGAGTTGATGCAACGATAAATTCCATGGATCTGCGAAGGATGTTATGAGTTATATGTATTAGTAGTGCCCCAACAGGCACGAGTTTTGAAAATCCCCGTGTCCTTGGTTCGATTTCGAGTTCGGCACCACTTTTCTTTTTTTATGCTTTCCTGTGAATCCCTATGTTATTGTGATTCAACAGGTTGGCGTAAAATGTCTTTCCGGTACGTTTTGATTTATCCCTTAGTATCCGGAAAAAATGGGGTCAGATTGCGGGTTGTTCAGTTCGATAAACTGAAGAGACCCACATATGTTAACTGACAGCAAAATCCCTCACAAAACCCTACAAACTCACCGACTCGCAAGGCCTGTACCTGGTGGTATCGACCAGCGGCACTAAGTTATGGTATTTCCGCTATCGCCTCGATGGTAAAGAAAGCCGTTTGGCTTTTGACCCCTATCCTCAGACCACGCTGGCGGGAGCCCGCGAAAAGCGCGATGCAGCACGTAAGTTGCTGGCATCCGGTATCAGCTCTTCTCAGCTTCGTAAAACGAACAATCCCACCGTTGATGAATCCCGTACATTCCAGCATGCAGCGATGTCATGGCACACCAGCAGTCTTAAACTCTGGTCGGAAGCCCACGCCGATAAAATTCTCACCGGCCTGAAACGCTACGTTTTCCCCACCATTGGCGCAATGGATATCACTCAGGTTGAAACCCGCCATCTGGCGCAGCTTGTGAAGGCGATTGACGATAAAGGTGTGCATGACGTCGCCGGTCGGGTGCGTCAGCATCTGACCAAAATTATGCGCCACGCGGTACAGCAAGGAGTAATCAAATATAATCCAGCTTACGATCTGGATGGAGTCGTGACCCCGGTCATGACCCAACATCACCCTGCCCTGCCGCTAAAACGCCTGCATGAACTGCTGGAGAAGGTAGATAGCTACAAAGGCCGGATACTGACCCGTCTGGCGCTGGAATTAAGCCTGCATGTTTTCCTGCGCTCCAGTGAGCTACGTTTTGTCCGCTGGAATGAATTCAACCTGAAAGCGCATATCTGGAGTGTACCCGCCCAGCGCGAAGCCGTAAACGGCGTGCGATTCTCAGAACGCGGTGCCAAGATGAAGGATGAACATCTGGTTCCGCTGTCACGGCAGGCGGTCACCCTGCTGAAACAGATTCAGGTGATTTCCGGTGAGTCGGTCTTCGTTTTTCCGGGCGCACATACTCTGAACAAGCCGATGAGTGAGAACACCATCAACAAGGCGCTGCGCGTCATTGGTTATGACACCAAAACAAAAGTATGCGGACACGGTTTCAGAGCGATGGCCTGCAGTGCCCCGAATGAAAGCGGACTGTGGTCAGAAGATGCTATCGAACGGCAGATGAGTCACAGGGAGCGAAACGGCATACGGGCGGCTTATATCCATAAAGCCCAGTACCTGGAGGCCCGGACGGAGATGATGCAGTGGTGGTCAGATTATCTGGATGTATGCAGGGACAATTACGTTGCACCATATATTTATGCCCGACAGAATAAAATGACCGCCGTTGACTGAATGATGGTTTAGTGACAATACAAAGCAGAATACCTGATGAAGGCTCCTGCTTTTTAAGGGGCCACCTGGAAAACGGAATATCCCACGCCAAAGCTGTTTTTTAAACAAAGAAACGTCAATTATAAATAATGTTTACTGGCGGTTATAAGAGTGAAGCGGAAGCTAACCTTAGGTGTCGATGAACACGTGGCGATTCAACTCAATACAGGCCACGCACCTGTAAACGATGTGGTCACAGCGGCAGCAGGCCAGTTTCGGACGTTGTGTTTCTATAAACCCCGAAGGCGCTGCTGATCATGCTCTGACATATCACACCCCAGCGGACTGAGATTGCCGCCACAGGCAGGGCAGACATCCTCTTCCGGTGAGATTACCCGTGTTTCGCGGGGGAATTACAGCGACTATTCCTTTACAATTTTCTCTCGCCACGCATAGACGGCGACCTGAGTACGGTCTGTTAAGTAAAGCTTGCTCAAAATATTACTCACATGTGATTTCACTGTTTTTTCAGATATATTCAGCCGTATCGCTATATCCATATTCGACAATCCCTCCGCAATACATTGCAATACTTCCATCTCACGCTCAGTTAAGTCTTCGTGGAGTTGGTTTTCCTGCATTTTTACCCTCTGAGCCTGCGTAACAGCTGATACCAGCCTCCTTGCAACTCGTGGGCTTAATGTACTTTCACCCATTGCTGCTTTTCGCACCGCATCAATAAGATCTTCGGGACTTATATCTTTCAGAATATAGGAGATTGCACCTGCCTGTGTCATTGGAACTACATATTCATCACCTTCATGAGAGGTTATCATAATGATCTGGCTGCGCGGGCTGGCTTTTTTAATCTGGCGCACAGTTTCGACTGCAGACTGATCAGGCATAAACAGGTCAAGTAATACTACATCGACCGCATGTTTCCTGACTTCAGCCACGACCTGTGCTCCGGATGCTGCCACAGCAATTACCTCAATATCCCGGGTGGTGTCAAAGAAAGCAATCAACCCCTTGCAAACCATTGCATGGTCATCGGCGAGAATGAGTGTAATTTTTCCAGTCATGATTTGTTTTCCCATGAAAGTGTGATTTGTGTTCCTGTACCTACAGTGCTTTTTATATCAAACGTACCTTGTGGTAAATCGTGCACCCGATCACGCATGGAGGTGATGCCTAATCCACTGGTCTTTTTGCCGACAGTAAAACCTCTGCCATTATCAGTAATGGTCAATATGGCAATGTCGTACTCTATCTTTCCGGTAATCACTATTTGAGACGCCTTGCCGTGACGTACTGCATTCATCAATGATTCCTGTATAACCCGCAGTACCTGGTGCTCACTATGAGCATTAAATCGGGCCAGATCAAAATTATTCAATTCGATATTTACACTGAAGCGCCGCCTGAAATCTTCGGCAATGATACTGATACTTTGGTAAAGCGTGGTGTTGCTGATTCCGGAGGGTCGCAGCTGAGTAATGATTTCCATGAGATCATGCTGTGCTTCTCGGGTAATGACCTCCGCCTCAAGAATATGTTCACGAGAAGCATCCATCACAGGGGCCCTGGCTTTGGCGGTTGCCAGCTGCAATCCCAGCGCAAATAGTTTTTGTTTGACCGTATCATGCAATTCACGCGCCAGACGGGTACGTTCATCACTCACCGCGATATTTTCTTTAAGGCGCAGGAACAATTCCAGGTCCTGAGCCATATCATTGAGGTACTGACTATGCCTAAGTAGTACATCATCATTCGGCAGTGCAATACGCGCGTCAAAATTACCTTGCCGCCAGTTTTCTGTAACCTCGTTCATTTTCCGCAATTGTCTTGTTACATAGTGCGAAGCCAGCAGACCACAGGCGATACCAATCGGCACGGATAAAAGAAGTACATAATTCCAGGTGTAGAGAAGAAAATCAAAGATACTTTTCAACTGCACCCAGAGATTAAATTCGGCTATAAATAAAATACGTAAGCGCCCAATAAACTCATCATGGTGATCCATTATGGGTATATCCAACCAGACAGCCCTATTTTCAGTCAACCATTTGACACTGCTCTGTGTGGTAGACAGATTTTTCTGCACAGTAAACTCATACTTTACTTCTTCTGGAAAATCAACAGGATCAGAGATCAAAAGACGACTATTTCTGTCAACAATCTGAATATATACTTCGGGAAGGGTGGAATTGGTAATACGGTAAATTTGGTTACCACTGCCATTTTCCAGGTTTATTAAATTTTCACGAATATCATCCCGCGCTTTTTCTATCCAGTCACGATTATTGGTCGCACGGATAGCCTGCGCGACAGTGAGTTTTTCACTGATCACATGTTGCTCAACATTGTCGAGAGTAATGGCTGTGCGAAAATCGTTATAATAGTTGATACCGTACAGCATGACAATGAGCAGAACCATCGCACAAAAGGTAAGCAACGTGTAGCTTATTGCATGCTGACACCATAAGTACCTCATCATAACTGAACATCGCTTAAGCCATTTTTTCATACCTTCACTTTATAGGTTTATCCAGCCAATGCATCCTCCTTAAGTCTGATTACTTTTTTTCAACCACTCAGACCTAAGACTGATGCGATAAACGGAATACCTTCGCATATTCATACACAGTTCAACTATAACCTGAATCGGAAAGGTCAACCTATGCGTTCAATCTCACTTATAAGCCTGTCCCTGTACGCCATCTTGTCCTCTATCGCGCATGCTGAAGAAATCCTGGATAACCCGGGATCTGCGCCGGGCCACTTGTCCCAGCCACCGGCAAACGACAAGGACTGGATTTTTACGACAGGTGCTGGTGCGATATATGGCCCTGCATATGAAGGTTCCGACAAGTTTGTGGTTACCCCACTCCCCGATGTTTCCGTCGAGTATAAAAACGGTTTATTTTTTGCAAATATTTGGGACGGGATCGGCAGTTATCCTCTACAGGGTGAAAACTATAAGGTCGGTGCGTCGATAGGATGGATGCCCGGGCGTGATGAAAACGACGATAAGAAAAACCTGCGTGGTATGGGTGATATCGACATGGAAGCGATACTCAACCTCATGGGGGAATATGATATCGGTCACATAAAAATCTCCGGCAAAGTTTCAACAGGAACAGAGAATTACGGTACAACGGCAACTGTAGAGGTAGGGACTATGTTCCCCGTTACCGGGCAACTCATGATTATGGGGGCGATCGGTCCAACATGGGCCGATGCTGATCATATGAATAGCTACTTCGGCATTTCTACCGTGCAATCCGCGCGCTCCGGATATAAAAGTTATAATCCGACCGCTGGAATTAAATCAGTCGGGCTTACTGCCGGTGCCTTTTATTCCATTACAGAGTACTGGGATGTAAAGTTTATGATTAAGGCCGATCAACTGCTTGGTGATGCGGCAGACAGTCCGATTACAAAACAGGATTTTCAGCCATCTGTATTTTTGACCACAAGTTACATATTTTAATTTAAAGGGAAGAACCATGAAATGATCCCTGAGCGAAAACAGATTTTCTTTCTGATATTGTTTATGTGGCTACACAGTAACCGCACCACCGTATAATTCACATGTCATCGCATAAGTGACTTATCCAATTAAGCAGAATAATCGCAATGAATAAAAATAACAAATTCACAATATCAATGCTTTATGAATACATTGCAGGTTTTGCTGTTATTTCTCTTGTTTTTTTTATTGTGATGAATGACTCAGATGAAAAGACGATGACACAGATACCAGTAGCGACAGCCCTCACTGTAACCGAAGCAATAGTGACCGAAACCCAGTGGACGGAGATGATTAAAGCGACTGGCCCGATTGCAGCCCGACAGGAAGCGATCATTGGTGCTGAGATTTCCGGACAACGACTGGTCACTGTTATGGCTGATGTCGGTGATATCGTGAAAAAAGGTCAGATTCTTGCAAAATTCAATTCTGAAACACTCCAGGCAGAATATACCGAATTGAAAGCCAACTGGATGACGGCGGAATTAAACCAAAAGCGTGCGCTAAGTCTGAAAGGTTCCGGTGCACTAAGCGATCAGGTCATTGGGGATTACGTCAATCGGGCTGCAGTGACGAAAGCACAAATGGACGTCAAAGCACTGCAACTAAAATATACTGACATCGTTGCACCGGACGATGGTGTTATCAGCACCCGTAACGCAACACTGGGGGCAGTGGGCTCCTTAGGTGACGAATTATTCCGCCTAATCAGACAAAACAGACTCGAATGGCGCGGTGAACTCACAGCAGAGCAGGCTGTTCGTGTCGGACCGGGCCAGTCCGTAACCCTTATGCTTCCGAATGGAGAGCAGGCGGAAGGAATAATACGTCAGTTGGCCCCTTCCTTTAGTCCGGAAACCCGCATGATGACAATTTTTGTTGATATTAAAGCCAACAGTAGCGCCAGAGTCGGAATGTATGCGAAGGGGCAGATCACACTTAGCCAACAAACCGGGTTAACCATCCCGGCAAAGAGCGTCGTCATTCGGGACGGACGCAACTATGTTTTTAGTATCCACAACCATGCTGCAGGTGCAACTGTCAGCCAGCGTGAAGTCCAGGTTGGTCAGATACGAAGTGACGAATCCCAAATTCTTTCTGGTATATCTGAGGGAGACCGTATTGTTCTCCAGGGCGCGGGTTTTTTGAATGATGGTGATATTGTGCGGTTTCCAGTGGTAAACGGTGGCCAGGAATGAATTTTGCTACCTGGTCAATAAAGAATCCCGTTCCCCCCATATTGTTATTCATACTTCTTACCTTGATGGGAATCTATGGTTTCAACAAGCTCACCATTCAGGATTTACCTGATATCGCCTTTCCTGAAATAGAAGTATCTTTATCTCTCCCCGGTGCAGCGCCCTCCCAGCTCGAAACAGAAGTTGCTCGCAAAGTTGAGGACTCAATCGCCAGCGTTTCTGGCGTAAAGCATATAACCACATTGATCACGGACAGCAACGTCATAATTACAATTTCATTTGTTCTCGAAAAAGAAATTTCAGATGCACTCATAGAAACAAAAGATGCCATTGACCGTATACAATCCGAACTACCAACGGATCTTGAGTCGCCCACAGTCTCAGCAGTTCGCATTAACAACAGCCCTTTAATGACCTACGCAGTTTCTTCCTCAAAATCGAATGAGGATATTTTGTCATGGTTTATGGACGATACAATGGGCAAGCTCTTTATGTCCATTAACGGTGTGGGGAAATTCAGCAGAATCGGAGGAGCCAATCGGGAGGTCAGAATTGAAGTTGATCCGGTCAAACTGACATCGCTGAATATCACTGCGGCAGATGTTTCCAGGGCCATAAAACAGATGCAACTCGAATCGTCAAGTGGGCGAGGCTATGTCGGACAATCTGAGCAATCTGTCAGGACAATAGCAACCGTGTTGCGCGTATCAGATTTAAATGCCCTGCCTGTTACTCTTCCGGGCGGACGTCATATTCGGCTGGATCAAGTTGCGAATGTTTATGATACCCACGCCAGACGTACAAAATCAGTCTTATTAAATGGACAGGAAAGTATTGCATTTCAAATATATGCGTCAAAAGGAGCCGATGAAGTGCAAATCGCAAAAGATACGTTCCTGACCATTGAGAGTCTTAAGAAAAAATATCCAGACTTAACCATAACTCCGATTTCCAGCGCTGTGACAAATACGCTGGAACAATATGAAGGCTCTATCCGTATGTTATATGAGGGAGCCATACTGGCCATTATTGTGGTCGGATTATTTCTCCGTGACTGGCGGGCGACACTTATTTCAGCTATGGCCCTGCCTTTATCCGTGATCCCAACTTTCGGGATCATGTACTGGCTTGGCTTTTCCCTTAATACACTCACGCTTTTGGCCCTGACCGTTGTCGTAGGTATTCTCATCGATGATGCTATTGTAGAAGTTGAAAACATCGTGCGCCATAAGCGTATAGGAAAATCGACCATGGAGGCAACAAAAGAAGCCGTCAATGAAATTGCTCTGGCTGTTATCGCCACAACGTTGACGATTGTCGTCGTGTTCTTGCCCACGTCTCTCATGGGGGGTGTGACAGGGCTTCTTTTCAGACAATTTGGCTGGACGGTCGTCATTTCTGTGCTCATTTCGCTTCTGGTGGCACGACTATTAACACCTCTGATGGCCGCATATTTTCTGAGAAATGATAACTACTGCCAACATAAAGAAGACGGGATATTCATGAGAAAATATCTTGATGTGGTGCACTGGTGTCTCGTCCACAAAAAGAAAACGCTCGTTATGGCTGTCCTTTTTTTCTGCCTGTCACTTTTTATGATGACAAAGCTTCCGACAGGTTTTGTCCCATCTTCTGATCAGGGATACACAAATCTTAGCATTGAATTACCTCCGGGAAGTACGCTGGAGGATACACTGGAGACGGCTGAAACCGTCCGCAAATCAGTAGCGACGATAGAAGGCATCAACAATATATTTACGATCGTTGGCACTGCTGGGGAAAACACCCCAAATGACAGTAGCATTGGTGATTTGCACAAAGGTTCATTGATTTTGACTTTTTTACCCAAGTACAGCCGTCCTTCTCAAGACATCATTAACAAGGAAATCAGGAGAATACTGCCAGATATACCTGGAGCCAAATTCACATTGAAAAACGATGGGCCAGGTGAGGGTTTTGCTATCCTGCTTTCTGGCGAGAATATGACAGCGTTAACCAGCACTGTGACCGCTCTGGAAAGAGAGTTGCGAAGTCTAAAAATCCTGTCCAATGTGAATTCGACCACCAGCCTCCAGCGCCCGGAAATCAATATACATCCTGATTTCTCCCGCGCTGCCGAACTGGGAATCACAACAGAATCTATTGCCGATACGGTACGTATAGCGACTTCCGGCGATTTCAACCCGTATCTTTCCAAACTGAATCTTGATAACAGGCAGATTTATATTCGGGTAAGCATGGCAGAAGATGCACTGCAGAATATCGATAGCATTGCTAATCTCCGTATTCCGACCCGGGCTGAACAGACCGTTCTTTCCAATATAGCAAACATTACTTTAGGCAACGGTCCATCACAGATTGATCGTTATGATCGTCAAAGATATGTGACGATCAGCGCAGACCTAGGCGGGACTCCTTTAGGTCTGGCTCTGGCAGAAGCAATGGCTTTACCATCCATTAAAAGCATGCCTTCCGGTATCAAATTGATAGAAATGGGTGAGGCTGAAATATTGAAAGAGTTGCTTTCAGGATTTGGTGTTGCCATGCTCACCGGAATCCTGTGTGTATTTTTCATCCTGATTCTTTTATTCAAGGACTTCTTTCAGTCTGTTACCATTCTTTCCGCCTTACCTCTGTCTTTCGGCGGTTCAATTATTGCACTTTTGATAACTAATCTGGAAATGAGTTTACCTGCATTAATTGGTATTGTCATGTTGATGGGTATTGTCACCAAGAACTCTATCCTGCTCGTGGAATATACAATCGTCGGTATGCAGGAGAGACAGATGCCACTTGATGATGCCATTATTGATGCCTGCCATAAACGTGTCCGCCCGATAATTATGACGACAATTGCCATGATTGCAGGTATGACACCTATCGCGATCGGCATTGGAGATGACAGTTTCCGCCAGCCTATGGCGATGGCGGTGATTGGGGGATTGATAACATCGACGGTCCTCAGTCTTCTGATTGTTCCTGTTATTTTTACCTACATCAATATGGCTAAACTCTGGTTTACCCGGCAAGTTAAAAAACTTCATATCATTACTAATAAGCAGATATAGAGATAAAACAAGACTCTCAGTAAAATTGTGAGCAGGTAGGTCTGTCATTATACCTCGCAGAGATCAAATGCCATTATAAATAATGATCAGAGTAAATTATGCGATATCTTATCGGGGTGAGAGAATACAACAGGAAAATGGGGAATATGAAGAACACGGCCCCATTCTCTGACAGAGACAGAAAAACCTGACACGTTAATATTTCCTCGTTTCTTTTTTCGGAGCACCCAGTGCTACGGATAGTTTCATACAAATAACATCAATATTAAATAACACACCTGCACACTATTAACCATCTCAGCCACAAAATCAACTCCACAGTCAATCTGAGCAGATAAAGGAGATGAACAATGAATAGGGGTAATTTCTCCTCCCGGGTACCGGGTATGGATCCGGAATGGATAACCATCAGGGAAGCGACAGAAATCGCGCATAATATAAAAAAAACAAGAATTACTGACAGTGATATTTACCGTCATGCGTTGTATGGCGATATTACATTGTCTATTTACTTTCAGTCACCAGTCATTTTGCGCAAAGTCAGAGTATCCGAATATAAAGTGACACTAAGGCCGGTTCAAAATTCATTGATTCACCGGCTATGTTTTCTTGACCAAAGCAGTTTCATCCGTCATTCAGGTCTGATTGTCAGTAACTGCGGGAAATATACTTTCCCGACAAACCGGATTATTGACACTCCACTGAGCGGTCATGAATCTTTGCTGATACAGCATTTACTGGCCCGTTCACTGTCACTCCCGTTACCGGAAGAAAATGATGTTAATCACGGTATTTCTGTCATTATTGCCGGGGAAATATTTCAACTATTCGAAAAGACGACATGGAGGGAGAGGATCAATAAACAAATCATGCGTCTTCCCGAACATATTGCACCGGATATTTATGCCCATCCGTCATATAAGAAAATGAGGCGATGTTCACATCATACTTTTTTTCCTCTGCATTACCTTCCGGCCGATGCCAGCTTCGTCATCCGCTGCCGTGAACTGGAGAAACTCATGAGGCCTGATGGTGGAGAGAACATATCTCAGGAAAGTCCTCCCCGTACACGGATATCCACCCCGCTTTCCCGCCTGTTCTGGCTTTCCTGTCGACGTAATGACACCATCAGTCCCCTGATAAATCAGCCCTATAAGCTGCTGTCAATTTTTGAGCAGTGGGCATCTGAAGAAGGTATTACCGACCGTCTGAGCGCTGACACACTGAAAAGCGCGCTCGAACGGGGTTCTCCCGGTAAGACGAATACGCACAAATAACCGTTTCATTTCTCCAGATAACCCGTAATACGGGTAATGCATTCCGTAATACGGGTTCACCCACTTCCTGTCGGCCCTCTCTCTGTGTTTATTTATTCTCTCCGGGTCTGTCCCGTTTATATCTGCCACAGGAGACCATCATGACATCTCATCAGTTATTACGTCTGAAACAGGTTGAAGAAAAAACCGGTCTGAAACGTTCACAAATCTATCTGTATATGAAAGACGGCACCTTTCCCCGCTCAGTAAAAATCGGCCCGGCCAGCGTGGCATGGCTTGAATCAGAAATTGATACCTGGATTGACCTTAAATTAGCCCGTCGCTGAAACATTTTCAGGAGGAGAATGGATGAAAGCGACTGTAGACAATAACAGCATTACTGATTAGTCCGGTTACCGATAGTTATTCTTCTTCCGGTCAGCCGGAGGATAATATACGGAGGATATATCATGATCCCTTCACTGAATTATGCCGTATTAACCGACGCCCTGTATGCACTTAACGAAGGTAATATTCATCACTGCGAAAAGCTCGGCTTCACATTCGCTGAAATGCATGCGATCAGCCAGTTATCTCCGGATGAACTCTTTACCCTGAGTCGGGCCGTGATGCCCTTCATAACAGTTTCAGTACACCATGAGATCTTACAGCAGTTACTGCTCTTTTCCCGCCAGGAATCACATCGCCAGCAACGGATTAATCGGGCTATCCGGCTGGGAGGTTCTATTTCACTGCTGAACCATTATTTCGGCCTGACATCCAATGAAGTCTGCCTCCGCCGTCGGTTACTGGGTGTCAGTATTCCTTATGGCCGGACACCGGTTCCGGATGAAGATACCGATGCCGAAATCTGGCGACAGTGGCAAAAATATCATCAGGATGATCCCGGTTCTACCGACGCGCTGGAAACCATGATGCAGATCACTGAGGAGTTGTCATCACTAACTGACGTCCTCTCGCTGACTGCCGTCCGCAACTGTATCACTCAGTGTGCCATGGAAAGCACAAAAAAAGGGGGACGGTATGCCGGATGAAATCGATCGCGACCAGGAATTTAATGAGCTACGTCTGGAGGACATGATTGAGCAGAATCGTTACAGACCGGGATCAGCACCATCATCATTCTATTGCCGTTTATGCGGTAAACCCATTCCTGAAAAGCGACGGCAGACACTGCCGGGCGTAACCACCTGCACGGAATGTCAGCAACACCTTGAATGTCGCAAACGCTGACGATGGCAACAAAGACGTGCGGGGATAGACTTTCCCTGCACGTCTTTATTATTCCTGATGAATAAACTGTCATCTTTATTTTATTTATGACATCCCGCCTCATCTTTTTGTGTATTAAATTCCCCAGAATTTATCTCTCTTATTTTTATTTTGAATTAATTATTTATCTCTCTCGTCAGAAATCCGACCATGAATACGCCATGACGGCATGGTTACCCTGATGGACGTTAATTCGTCCGGGCCGGGCATTGCTCTTTAAAAATATGGGCCGGGCTGTCACATAACCTCAATTCAGGGTGCCGCTGAATGTTCCCGCTAACCCGTTAAAACCGGAATGCCGAACCGGAATGTGATCGAAAATATTATTTCTCACCATTTCATTAAAGAGGACATCATGAGAAAACCCATGTACCACGTATTTGTCACCCAGGAAAGTCAACCCGATATGCAGGGCGAAAAAACCACATACTGGACCCGGGTTGGCGTGGCATTTTCCCATAACAGTAATCCCGGTCTGAATATTATCCTGACGCCCGGCATTGCGGTCTCCGGTAAACTGGTCCTGCTTGAGCCACGGGAGGAGAACAATTCACCACAGAGTGCCGAACCCGGCGAAACCGCATTCTGACCCTTCTTTATTATTCCGCAGCGTGCAGGGTCTGCTGACTGAGCTCGCTGCCCGCAATCCCGAGGCCATCATGCTTTCCACCACTGCCTTTCTGGCGGCGGCCATGCAGTGCGCCGCCAGCATTCATCCATCCACCGCGCTCGACGTAGCGCGGGTGGAATCCGGTTTTAATCCTTATGCCATCGCCGAGATAATTCCGAAGGCCAGAGGAGCCTCCGGTGACCCCCCTGTTATCTCCCATCTGCCCGCCAGCCGGGCCGATGCGGAGCACATCATCCGCCGCCTTATGGTACAGGAGCGTCGTTACTCTGTCGGGCTGATGCAAATAACCAGCACCAATTTCCACCATTATGGTGTGACGGCCACTGACCTGCTTGATCCCTGCACCAATCTGTCTGTTTTTGAACGCATCCTCAGCGACTGCTACCGCCGGGGCGGCACCCTGAAAAGGGCGCTGAGTTGTTATTACTCCGGCAATTTCCGTACCGGACAACAGCCGGAAGCGGCTTTTTCCGGGACCAGCTATGTGCAGCGGATGGGTTACGTTTCGGCGTCTTCCCGTTATGCGGTACCCGGTACCCGAGAGGACACATTTCCCCCCGAAGCCGCCCTGAAAGCCATCCCTGCCGATCCCCCATCCCGCCCCCGCGAGATCTGGCCGGGGGCCGTCGTGCGGGGCATCCCCGCGAAACTCCGTCAGGACAACACCGCCATCGCACAGATCTCCACGCCGTCACTGCGCCGGAGTCTCTCCCTGTCACCCCGTAAGGAGGAAGAATGATGACACGTTTCCACAAACTAAAAGCGGCAGCCCGCTCTGTGTCTGCTGGTGTACTGACCGCTTTCACTGCAACCCCGGCGTTTGCCGACGGTTTTCAGCGGGCAAACACGGTGATGGAAAAAGTCTCCACCGGCCTGCATGGGATGGCGGCCATCACTATCACTGTGGCCGTGATCTGGGTGGGTTACAAGACGCTCTGGAAAGGCGAAAGCCTGTCCCAGTGCGCCTACATCATCATCGGCGGGATCCTGATTGGCGGGGGCAGTGAGATCGGCGCGCTGCTGATGAGCTGAGAGGTCACCTATGGCAAAGCTGCTCAAGGCAATGAAACGCCCGGCGGCACTGTGGGGGGTGCCGATGGTGCCCCTGCTGGGTGTCACGGGATTTACCATCATCGTCGCTGTCTGGACTTCCGTCGCGTTCCTTGCCCTGCTCCCGGTTGAATTTCTGGTGATGAAGTCGCTCACCCGGAATGAACCCATGCGGTTCAGCCTGATTGCCGTCTGGCTCAGGGCAAGAGGAAAACCGGCAGCAAACCGTCTGTTCGGCGCAACCGCCTTTATGCCCGTGGAGCATGAGGCCGTTGATATCACGGAGTTTCTCACCGCCATGAAACTGAATCAGTGTGCCACGCTCAGAAAGTACCTTCCGTATTCATCGCATATTCATCAGCATGTTGTTCGCTCTCCCAATAGTGACCTCTACTGTACCTGGGAACTGACGGGCACCCCGTTTGACTGCGAGTCAGAAGACACGCTCAGCACCGACCGGAACCAGCTGCACGGGCTCATCCGTTCATTCGAGGGAATGCCGGTCACCTTTTATATCCATAACGTGCGGGAGCCGTTCACGGATTCGCTGCACCAGGCGTCCGGCAACCCTTACGCCGATGAAATCAGTCGTCTCTATTATGCCTCGCTGGCGGCGGATCCGTTTCGCCGTAACCGCCTGTTCCTGACCGTCTCCTACCGCCCGTTTGTCCGTCTGGAAAAGGCCGGACGCAGGCGCATGAAAGAGGGTCAGAAACTGAAAGAACTTGACGGTGCGCTGCGGGAAATGCTGGACATCAAAGGCGCACTCGATACCGCACTGTCACGCTACGCCGCGCGTCCTCTCGGCACCTTCACCGAAGGCAACGCGGTCTTCTCCTCCCAGTTGGCCTTTTACGAGTACCTGCTGACGCACCAGTGGCGCAGGGTGCGCGTCACCCGCACTCCCGCGTATTCGGTGATGGGGTCGGCGGTGCTGTTCTTTTCGGCGGAGTCCGGGCAGATAAACCACGCCAGCGGCACACACTATTTCCGGGGGCTGGAAGTAAAGGAGTTCCCGGAAGAGACCGCAACAGGGATGATGGATTCACTGCTGTACGCCCCCTGCGATTATGTGATCACACAGTCTTACACCTGCATGTCACGCGAGGAATCCAGGAAGGCCATCAAACGCACCCGCCGTCTGTTAATGAGTTCGGATGATGATGCGGTGTCACAGCGGCTGGATCTGGATGTGGCGCTTGACCTGCTGACATCGGGGAAAATCGCCTGTGGCAAACACCATTTCTCCCTCATGGTGTTTGCCCGCACGCTGGACGGCCTGGTGGCTGATACCGGTGAAATCAGCAATGCCCTGAACAATCTCGGCATCACCCCGGTTCCGGCAGCGATTTCTTTGTCAGCGGCGTATATGGCGCAGTTGCCCGGTAACTATCGTCTGCGGCCACGCCTGGGCGAACTGAGCAGCCAGAATTTTGTGGAGCTGGCCGCGCTGCACAACTTCTACCCCGGCAAGCGCGATAACGCCCCCTGGGGAGATGCGATGGCCCTGCTGCGCACCCCGTCAGGGGATGGCTACTACCTGAACCTGCATAACACGCTGGCGGACAAGGATGAGTTCAACGAGAAGAACCCGGCCAGTACCTGCATTCTCGGCACCAACGGTTCGGGTAAAACCATGCTGATGACCTTCCTTGAAAACATGCAGCAGAAATATGGTCGTGTAGACAGTTTTTCGCCCGATGCGAAAACGAAGCGGCTGACAACGGTGTATCTGGACAAGGACCGGGGCGCGGAAATGAACATCCGGGCGCTGGGCGGCCGTTACTTCCGTATCACGCATGGCGATCCCACAGGGTGGAACCCGTTTTCGCTGCCGCCCACGAAACGCAATATCAGCTTCATCAGTCAGTTGATGAAACTGCTGTGCACGCGGAACGGCGCGACCATCACGCCCCGAGATGAACGCCGCCTGAATGACGCCGTACTGGCGGTGATGAGTAATGAACCACAATATCGCATCTATGGGATCACCCGTTTACTGGAGAATTTGCCAGAGCCTGCCACCCGGGAGGCACAGGAGAACGGCCTGAGTATTCGCCTGTCGCAGTGGGCGCAGGGTGGCGAGTTTGGCTGGGTGTTTGATAACGCCTCAGACACCTTCGATATCAGCCACTGCGATAACTTCGGCATTGACGGCACGGAGTTTCTGGACGATGCGAACGTCTGTGCGCCGATCTCCTTTTACCTGCTGTACCGTATCACCACGCTGCTCGACGGACGACGGCTGGTCATCTTTATGGACGAGTTCTGGAAATGGCTTCGGGACCCGATCTTTAAGGATTTCGCCTATAACAGACTGAAAACCATCCGTAAACTGAACGGGATGCTGGTTGTGGGCACCCAGTCACCAGCGGAGATCATCAGGGATGAGATTGCGCCCGCCGTGATTGAGCAGTGCGGAACGCAGATCCTGGCAGCCAACCCCAGCGCCGACCGTTCCCACTATGTTGACGGGATGAAGTTTGAACCGGAAGTGTTTGATGTGGTGAAAAATCTGGATCCGCAGGCTCGTCAGTATGTGGTGGTAAAAAATCAGTTCAGGCGCGGCGACACCCGGCGCTTTGCCGCACGCGTGACGCTCGATCTCTCCGGTATCGGCAGATACACCCGGGTCATGAGCGGCAGCGCCGATAACCTCGAAATCTTCGACTCAATTTACCAGGAAGGGATGCAGCCGTATGAATGGCTGGACTCCTACCTGGCTCAGGCACTCTGACAACATGAAGGAGAACCATGATGAAAAGGCGTTTTCATGTCCTGATTTTCGCGTGCGTGATGGTCAGCCCGCTGGCACATGCCGGTATTCCCGTTCTGGTGGATGCTGACCCACTGCGTGAAGCCGAATGGCTGAAAGAAGCGCAGCGCTGGATGCAGACTGCGCAGCATTATCAGAGCCAGATCCAGGCGTATAAAGATCAGCTGGCAACGGCCACCGGCATCCGTGATATTGCTGACTTTGTTGACCAGGCCAAAAGCCTGAAATCCGACCTTGAGAAGCTGCGCAAGCCAGGGCAAGCACTCAATGATCTGCTGCTTTCCAGCGGTTCTTCCAGGCAGTTCGATGCCCTGTACGAAAAGTATAAAATTTTCGACACCTGCAATACAGAACAATCCGAAAATTACGCCAGAGTCTGTAAGCAACAGGTCATCAATAAGGCGATTCAGTTTGAGCAGACTGACGAGATCCAGGGGCAGGTCAGCCAGACGCTGGGGGAAATTAACAGCCTCTCGAACCGTATTGCACTTTCCAGAGACACAAAGGAGTCTCAGGACCTTGCCAACAGTATTCAGCTAAAATCAGTAATGCTGAACACGCTCACTGACCAGTGGGAAATCAGCGTGAAGGCAGCAGAAAAGCGCGAAAAAGTGCTGGAGAACGAGCGTATTAAACAGTGGAATCAGCAACAGTTAAATGCGCTAACTCCTGATTTAAACGGCTAAAGGAGTCTCACATGCGTTTATTAACCCTTTCTTTCCTGTCCTTATTATTCGTCGTCATTAGCGGATGCAAAGAAGAAGCCAAAACGACCCAGTGGTACAGGGATCATCCTGATGAGCTAAAAGCGGTGTATGAGAAATGCCAGAAGACCGGCGATGCCTCAGAAAACTGTAAAAACGCCAATGAAGCCCATTATCAGATTCAGCAGTTAAATGCCCCCACTCCCGACCTGAATTCATAGCGAGGTTAATATGCCCGGTGGTGTATTTATCGGTGTTGAAAAACACCTGATAGGAGGAGTCACCGACGCCACAAAGGGACTGATGATGTCATACTCCTCCATGATGATAGGGCTGGCGGCAACGTCAGCCACCCTCTATATCCTGTGGCGTGGTTACCAGACCCTGGCGGGTAAGCTGTCCACGCCGATGGAGGACGTTATGTGGGATCTCATGAGGATGGCAATCATCCTGTCCTTTGTAGCAAATGTCAGCGGTTATCTTGACGGTGTTATTGACGCCATCAATGGTTTAAAGGAGGGATTTTCCGGCAGCGATAATATCTGGCAATTACTGGATAGCTTATGGGATAAAGCGAAGATATTAGGTAAAACGTTACACGATATGGATAACTCAACCTATATAAAAGATGAGGGCATGACCGCTCAATTTTATGTCTGGCTCGGGATATTCGTATTAATGATCGTGACAGCCTTTGTCTCAATGATCGCGGAGGTCACGGTTTTACTGTTGAGTATTACCGCCCCTGTGTTTATCTTTTGTCTGTTGTATGGCTTTTTACGCCCCATGTTTAACAACTGGCTGCAAAATGTTTTCGCCGCAATATTAACGGTTCTGTTTTCTGCGTTGTCGCTACGCATTGTCGTTAATTATTTAAATTCGCGGTTAGATATTGCAACACAGATATCTGCACAATCCAACATTGTGGAGTTAGGCGCACAGGTCTGCCTGGCCGGTATCTGCGCAGCAATACTGGTTTATCTCTCCGCCAGACTGGCCGGCGCGCTGGCTGGGGCCAGTGCAACGGTGTCCATGCAGGGGTTGGCGGCGGTGGGTATTGGCGCGGCGGCATTTGGTGCCGGGAAACTGGCAGCAGGAGCCCGAAAGCAGACAACCCGCTCCGTACTGGACACACTCCAGGGCTGGAGAGATGGCAGCGCGGGTAAACCCGGCAGCGGTCCGGGGTACAGCGCGTCGAAAGCGCGTCAATACGCGATTGAGCAGATGATCGCCCGCAACGAAGCCCGGCGACTGGCACAAGCCAGAGACTCGGCGGTTCAGAAATTCCATCGTTAAACCGGCCATCCCTGGTCGAAATACCTTCATTAATCTCCCTGTGAAAACATAGCCCTGTTTTCATTCCACTGATCTCACTGAGGAAACATCCCATGAAACGCTTGATTGCGCTGGCTTTGCTGTGCGCGCTTTCCGGCTGCGCGCAGTCTCCTCGTCCTCCTGCCTTTGGCGGTCAGGGCGTCCCCGTGAACACCCCTCAGATTATGGCGGAGTTAAACAGTCATGAGTGAACAGACCCTCATTGCGGATTCCCGCACCTTTGAGCAGCAGATGATTGAGCGGGACAAACGCGCCACAAAAGCCGGGTTTATGGTGGGCGGCGCGGGCCTGCTCACCGCCATACTGTCGCTTATCGCCGTGGTGCTGATGCTGCCCCTGAAACAGACGGTCGTGGAACTGTACACCGTGGATAATCATACCGGGCGGGTGGAACACGTCACCCGTGTGTCAAAAACCCACCTGACGGCGGAAGCCGCTTATCAGAAGGCGATGACCGCCAGCTACGTCAGACTGCGTGAGCGATATGTTTACCCCTCCCTCCAGGACGATTACGCCACGGTACAAATTTACAACAGCCCGCAGGTCAACGATGACTATCTGGCGCTGTATGCCGGTAAAGACGCCCCTGACAAGGTGTATCAGAACGGGGCGCATACCGTGCGGATCGACATCCTGTCAAACCAGCTCACCGGGGGCACTGACCCCGATAACGTCGCCACCCTCCGTTACAAAAAGACTGTTCGCCGCCTCGCTGACAACAGCACCCGCACCGAATACTGGGATGTCCGCCTGACGTTCCACTCCGATCCCGGCAGGGAGATGAGCGATACGAAACGGGAGGTTAACCCGTTCGGGTTTACCGTAACCAGCTGGCAGGCAGGCCGTGAAATCCGGGGAGGTGAGTAATGAAAAGTCTCATTCTTTTCGCGCTCGCGCTGATATGCGGCACGGCATGGAGTGCCGCCATCCCGCAGGCGAGCCGCTACGATGCCCGCGTTCAGCAGGTGGTTTATAACCCGCTGAACGTCACCGTCGTTAATACCCGGCCCGGCTTCATGACCACACTGGTCTTTGACAGCGACGAGGCGGTTCTCAGCGCCAGACCCGGTTTTGAGGAGGCGTGGGAAGCCACGCCGGACGCCAACCGGGTCAATATCCGCCCGGTGGCGCTCGTTCAGGGCGCGCCCGGCGCGGACGGTAATACCACGCAGGTGGTTATCCCGCCCAACAGCCGCGACTGGCATACCAACCTGCTGGTCGTCACCACCCGTCGGCTGTACAACGTCGAGCTGAACGTCATCAATGATAAATCACCGCAGCAGCCCGCCTTTCAGGTGAATTACCGCTATCCGGGCGAAGCACAGGAGAAGGTCAGCCGTGAGGCAGCGACCAGAGCGCTGGAGCGTGAGCAAAAACAGCAGCAGACCGATATTCAGCAGGCCCTGAATGCCGCACAAACACCGCGCAACTGGGACTACCTCCGATATTCCGGGCGCGACAGCGCCCGGATTGTCCCGGATTTCGCGTATGACGATGGCCGCTTTACGTTCGTGGGCTTCTCCCCGGCAAAATCCATTCCCTCCGTCACGAAAGAACTGAACGGCCAGGAGCATGTGGTTAACAGCAATGTCCGCAGAAAAGGCAACTTCACTGTCCTGGTGATTCAGGAGGTCACGCCCCGTCTGGTCCTGCGTTCCGGTCACGCCGTGGTCGGCCTGGAAAACCGTGGTTTCGGCAGAGTCCAGGCCGCTGATGGCGCCACCGTCTCCCCGCAGGTTGAGCGGGTGGAAAAACCTGCAACCCACTGACAACTGAGGAATCATGCAGATGAACGACGAACACCCGCATCCTGAACCTGATGAGTCCCGGCCCTCTCCGGCGCAGACGGATGACGACATTGCCGCGCTGGAGCGCGAGACCCGTGCCAGGCGGGAAGCAGAGCTTCTCACCGCGCAGGACGATGAAGAGAACGATCCGGTACAACCCGCTATAAACAAACTGAAAAAGCGCAGGCGCGGAAGAGCCACCGCGTTTCTGGCGCTCGCCGCCGTTGCGCTGATTGCGCTGGCGTGGGCGGGCAACTGGGTATACCGCAATCTTCTCTGGCAGCCCGGTGAGGAAAAGCGGCAGGATGCCGCGCCACAGCCGAACCGGAGCGATTACCGGCAGCGAACCGATCTGGGGACGCACGATACCGGCCCCGCAGCGCCGGAACCGTCGGACAACAGCCCACGCAGTACGACGGTCACCGGGCCGGAGACGCCGCCTGAACTCGATAAAGCCCGTTTTCTGGTTCGCCGGGACAGCTCTGCCGCTGCGGCCCGAAACCCGGTACGGACCCGGCAGCAGGAAATGACGCAGGTATCCTCTGCCGGGCAGTCGTCAGGGACGCCATCCCCTGGCACCGGTCAGCAGCCAGACACCACGCCGTCACAGCCGGAACACTCCCCGTCAGTGGTACGGCGTATTCCTTACAACCCGGATCTGTACGTGCCGGAAAATACCGCCATTCCCTGTTCGCTGGATTACCGTTTTGTCTCGGACCGGGCGGGGAAAATCCGCTGCACAGTCGCCAGCGATATCTGGAGCGCCAGCGGCAACACGAGGCTGATTGAAAAAGGGACCACCGCCACGGGCGTTTACCAGACAGGTGCGGAAACCGGGATGACGCACGGCCAGGGACGCGCCTTCCTCATCATCACCAAACTGCGTACCCGCCAGCCCCCTTATCTTGATATTCCTCTGGTTGATACCCGCGCTGCCGGGGAACTGGGCGAGGCCGGTGTTGATGGCTGGATCGACTCACATTTCAGCGAGCGATTCGGGGGCGCATTACTGGTCGGTATGATCCCCGATGTTGCGGCATGGGCTTCCGACAGCGCGGGTCAGAAAGATCGTAATACGGACTACACCGAAAACAGCCGCCAGGCGATGGCCGATATGGCGCGCACCACGCTGGAAAACAGCATCAATATCCCGCCAACCGTGCACAAAAATCAGGGTGAGATCATCAACCTGATCACCGGACAGGATATTGATTTTTCCGGCATCTATACGCTGAGGATGAAAAATGACCGCTAAAAATATCTCCCTGGACCGCTATAAGCAGCGTTTTTTTGGTGATTTTCTGGCGCTTCCCGGCCTGACGGAAATCGCCGTCAATCGTCCTGGCGAACTTTTCACCAAAATTAACGGCGTCTGGGCACAGCACGCCGTTCCGCTGGATTACGAGGGCTGCTACAACTTTGCCAGATGCCTGGCGAAGCATCACGGCGACAATATCGAAGATATCAAGCCAGGGCTGTCCGCCACGCTGGAATCCGGCGAACGCTGTCAGGTCATCGTGCCCCCGGCCTGCGAGCGCGAAACGGTGTCCATCACGCTGCGTAAACCCTCACAGGTCCAGATCCCGCATCAGGACTATATCGACGCCGGGTTTTATAACCGGGTGACGGGCACGGAAAAAACGCAGACGCACGATGAGGAATTACTGGCCTTATATGACGTAAAAGACATTCCGCGCTTTATGGAGAAATGTGTGGAATACGGTAAAACCATTGCGGTGGCCGGGGAAACCAGTACCGGAAAAACCACTTATATGAAGATGCTGATAGGTTACATTCCCCGCAACCTGCGTATCACGACCATTGAAGATAACCCGGAAATCACCTTCTTTATTCATAAAAACTATGTCCACCTTTTTTATCCATCGGAATCGGCAGATGAAAAAAGGTCAATGGTGACGCCCGCCAGCCTGCTGCGCTGGAATTACCGCATGAATCCTGACCGCATACTATTAACCGAAGTGCGGGGCGGCGAAGCCTGGGATTTTCTCAAAATAACCGGCTCCGGCCATGAAGGCAGTATGACCTCTGTTCATGCCGGTTCGGCAAGGGAAGCGGTGGACGGGTTTATTACCCGCTGTTATGAAAATCCGCAATGCGCCAGACTCCCGTACACCTTTATGTTACGCAAGGTGCTGGACAGTCTGGACGTTATCGTGAGTATCGACCTGGACGGTCATATGCGCCGGATGAATGATATTTATTTTCGGCCACTGCACCGCAACGCCTTTTTTGAGGAGATGAAAGCATGATAAAGGTTATCACTATGCTGCTATTCTCGCTGGTACTTTCCGGCTGTTCTTCACCCCCGCCACCGCTTCCTGTTGAATGGAATAAACCGGGCCAGTCAGTCAATACCGGTTTACCGCAGTGGCGTGACAATCCGGTTATTATTCCTTCTCCGGTGGTTAACGATACATGGTTATTATCCCTTCACGCACGGAATTTTAATGAGACACGCTGGACGCTCGCCGTATTTTACGCAGTCGCCCACTCTGCGCGTATTGTTGTTGCAGCGCCATCAGGCGCAGATTTCTTTACGGCAAAAAACTGGCTGCGTCAGCATGGCGCAAAAGGCGTTATTGCATATCAGCCTGTCTCTGGCTGCCTGACATGCAGCGATACCCGCATTTATTTTTCGCATTAAATCCTCCCCCTCACATCCTGAAATTCATCTTACAGTAAGGTATCCATCATGAAATATTCCGCTATTGCGGCGGTAATGCTGTGCATTGCTGCCGGGACGCCTGTTTATTCATTTGCTGCTAACCCGTGCGAAGTGGTGCTGTGTATGTACGGGAAAGCAACCGGAAACAGTGGAGGAAGCGAATGCCATTCTGCTGAACGAGCTTTCTTTAATATCGTTAAAAAGAATAAACACGGATTTTTACCCAATCATACGCTCAATGCCAGAAAAGCTTTCCTGGGGGAATGCGCCAGCGCTGATCCGGAAGCGGTGAATAAAATCCTGTCCAGATTTGGCAGAGTCAGAGGGTAATAAAACCCCGACCATTATTCCCCCCCCCCTGCATGGAGTAATAAAAGTGAATAAAGAAGACCTGTTTATTGCCAACATTCACTCAACACATCACGACAGAATATCTGTCACGTGTATCTATGATTCTCTGTCAAAAAAAGCACATCAGGGATGCGGGCTTTACTACGAGATATATGAGAGCCGGTTTATCGGTTTATTGCGACATCATCTTTCATTGCTTAATGAACCGGACGCAGAGAAGCTCAGGCGATATGCCGAAAGTCAGGGAACGAAGACCGATGATAAAACATACCGTGCGGCATTAAACGCTGAACGGGAATGCCAGGCTGAAATAGCCCGCGAACAGATGTGAGTCACAGACACTGATAATATATCGAACGACGCCACAGACTGACAGACGGCGGGTTTCAGGCGTACTTATTTTAGGCTTCAATTTCGGAGAAATTGTTAAGCCGTAAAATAAGCACGTGGAGTGCGGACAGAAAATTCAATTTCGCAGAAATTGTTAATTTTCAGGCACCGTACCCACCTGCGAACATTCGCCCAGAGCGAATTGAGCCGGCCGGGGGGAGCCGCAAAAATTTTGCCGCCCCGGCGAGCAAAAAGGCACGCCCACGTGCCGGTTTTTGTGGGGGGCCTGCCCCGCACACCGTCAAGCTAGGCAATATTTCCCGCCCCAGCGGGGAATATTGCCGATCAGGCGCGACCAACCCCTTTAAAGCAGCGTTCCCGTTTTTTCGAGCCTGCGAGAAAAAACAGGCGAAACGCGCGTCTTAAAGGGGTTGGTCGCGCGTAGCGTGCGACGGTGTGCCGCCTTTGACCCTGGGGGCTTTGACGCAGCGTTCAGCGAAGACATTGCCCCCATGTTTCCGGCTGTCAGGGCGTCCAGCCAGAACAAAGGAAACACGCCGTTGCCCGTCATGCGGGCGTTTCAGGGACGGACGACCACCGGTCGGCAGACTTCTGAAAGCGCGGATAACGGACATGAGCGCCACAGGCGTTCAGTGCTTTTCGTCCTTTTTATGGGCGTCACTGGTGGGCGTCGCGCAGGGACGTGGGGTATCACGTCCATCGGTGACGCCCATATGGTGTGCCCGTCACACCGAAATCAGAACGGAGATCACTGCCATGGGAACTCATCTGATGCAAAGGCTGAATGCCTTTTCGGATGCTTTTTCTTTTTTTCTGCTCTGGCTGCAATACAACCCGGTCATATTATCTCTGTTCGCCGGGCTGACGCTGCCCTTTATTTTTCATCTGCCACGCGAAGAAAGAAAAAACGCCCCCTTCTGGTTAAAATCGGTGGCGTGTGTGTCTATCTTCTTCTTTATCTCCGGCACGCTGTCGCCGCTGACCATTCAGGGGCTGAGTTTTTTCTTTACGGTGCTCGATAATCACATTCTGCTCAGGTTATCACTCTGGATACTGACGGTCGGATTGACGCTGGCCGGTCTGGCCTTTCACATTACCGCCCGACGGTTACTGGCCGGAGAAATCGACAGTTTAAAACACCGGATGATTAAGAAAAGCAAACTGGAAAGGAATATCAGAACGGATGTTCGTGAAGTCAGGGATATGTTGCCTGACAGCATCGAATATAATCCGCTGGATTATATTGACCTGAATAAGGGTATTTTCATCGGGCTGGATAAAGACAATCAGCCGCAATATATTACCGCCGAAGAATTTCAGACCCAGCACGCCGACCTTATCGGCACCACCGGCTCCGGTAAAGGGGTGAGCGCCTGTGTCCTGCTTTATCAGGCAATACTGTCAGGTGAAGGCGTATTTGTTGAAGATCCCAAAAATGATGAGTGGGCCCCACATGTCCTGCGGGACGCCTGTCAGAAAGCGAATAAACAGTTTGTTCTTATTAACCTGAATGACCTTCATTTCCAGCTGGATTTACTGGCTGATATTTCTCATGAACAACTGGAGGAATTGTTTAATGCCGGTTTCAGTCTGGGAAAAAAAGGCGAAGGCGCTGACTTTTATCGTATAGCCGACCGACGGGCCGCCAGAAATACGGCGGCGATTTATGAAAAAGACATGACATTACGGGATTTATTCAACACCGATTTTGTGAAATCCCTCAGTGAAGATGTGCCTGCTTTTTATGGCGAGCTGGAGGAAATCGCCCTGGTTAATTCCATTAACGCCCGCAACGGATTTTCATTAAAGACCATTTTTGATGAGGGTGGATGCTGTTACATCATCGGCTCGATGCGTAATCAGAAAATCATTTCGGCACAACGTATGATTTTGACCCGCCTGATTCAGATAGCCGAAACGCGGGACCGGATAAAAGGAAAACCGCGTCCGGTCGCTATTTTTCTGGATGAACTTAAATATCACCTTTCCCGCCCGGCGCTTGAGGGACTTGGCGCGGCAAGGGATAAAGGTGTGCATATCATCATGGCGCATCAGTCGGTGAAAGATTTATATGACTGCCCGGCAGATCTGGAGGGGGATGCCGTTGCCGGTTCAGTGATTGAGAACTGCAAGTTTATGCTGGTTTACCGCCTTCGCGATCCGGATACCGCCGACTGGGTGGCCAGGATGACCGGCTCTATTCTGGTTGATGATGAGATGAGAAAAGTGAAAACGGATATCTCCCTGACGGAGAAAATGGATACCGACCGGATGATCCGCCAGGCGGAACGCTATTATATCGACAGCAATATGCTCCTCAATCTGCCGAAATTTGTCGGTTTTGTATTTACCCAGAATGATCTGGCGAAGGCGACAAAACTCTTTCACATACCGGCGAAAAAGCAATATATCGACCTGCTGTCATTTGAGCATAAACACCCGCTGTATACCGAAAAAGACAATCAGGTTCACAAACCTTCCATTAACCTATGAGGCAGCTAATGCTTATTCATAACGTTGCTGAAAGAAACGAAGCCGCAAACCGAAGGATGCAGGCATTGCTGAGTTTTCTAAAGGAAGAAACCTTCTCTGATTTTTTAACCTTAAAAAAGGTCGTCGGCTATAAAGGAAGACATAACCATGCCATGTATAATCTGCTGAATAAAGCGGTGGCACTGGGGTTGCTGAGTAAACATGAATATCCGGTACTGACCGGGAAAAAGGCATTGTGGGGAATAACCATGCCGGGGCTGGCAAGGGTGGTTAACGCGAATGACCCTGTTTTTCCCGCCTATTTTGAGCCGGGAAAACTCCGGCACCGGACGCTGGAGCATCGTCTGTTAAACCAGCGGGTCAGGCTTGCCCTGGAGGAAAAAGGCGGTACAGGCTGGCTTAACGGTGACCGGGGGGGGTTTATGGCGCGGTATTCTGGGGTCCGGCACCGACCGGACGGCATCATTACTCTGAGCAGCGGTGCCATCGTTGCGGTGGAAACCGAGCGCTCGCTGAAAACCCGCGCCCGCTATATCACCATTATTAACAGTCATCTGACCGCCAGCGACGCCGGACGCTGGCACTATGTGATGTATGTTATGCCGGATGATAAAACGAAAGAATCGCTGGTCAGGCTGTTTGGCAGCATCAGGACAGTGATGAGGAACAGCGTTCCCGTTCCATTTGATGCGAAGAACCGGGAAATGTTTCTGTTCCGCACGATAGCCGAACTGGAACAGGCCCCCGACAGCCACGACTAAATGCCGTCAATGAGGAAATCGATGGCGGCCTTCACCTGAGTGCGGTATTGAGACGCATCGCAGAAAACCGCTCCCAGCGCCCGGACAGGGACACTCGCCAGTTCGTGGGTCATGACCGCGTATTCCTGACCGTCTGTCAGTCTGACGACAGGGACAAGACGCTCCGGGCGGCGTCCTGCCGGATACCTGCCAGCAGGCAGCAGCGGGATCACGATCCGGCGGTTCAGTTGTCCGATAATATCGCTCGTGACATCAAGCAGCAGAGGGTAAACGGCGCTTTTACCGGTGTTTCCGTATACGGTGAACTGCATGGTTAAAATGTCCGGTATTCATCACTGAAACAGCCATGCTCATCATGGAAACGATTTAATGCGTCGATGGCCTCCCGGTTCTCTTCCTGCCATTTTTTCGCTTCATAGTGGCGAAGCTCCGCATCCAGGGCGGTTGTCAGGGTCGCACTGAGGTTAATGCCTGCCTCACGTGCCCGGATCAGTAAGGCGCGCTCTACCGTCATGGTCACACTCTGCGTGCTGCGTTGTTTCGCGGTCATGTTTTCTCTCCTGCAATGAGATGCGTGCAATCTGCACGGCCTTATGCACTTATCATAGCACCAAAAACAGGTCCTGCTACCGTTGCAGTCTTTCACATTTAACAGTCAGTCTGTCATACCGGCTCTGTCATCCACAGAAATCACTGGTGTAACAATGACGTTTGCGGGATGCGCGGACTCTTTGCCGCCCGCACCCGCAGCCTGCGAATTTACCGGGCATTCAATGCCCGGTAAATTCGCAGGGAAATTGAAACCTCTGTCACCCTGCCTGCCTCAATATCAGGTTAAAGCCGCATTCCTTTGCGGCTTCTTATCCTCCCGCTCAGACCTTCTCCATCAGATAGCGATGCGCTTTCGATGCCGCGCTGGCGGCTTTGAAAATATAGCGCTTGTCGTTTTTCAGTGCTTTCAGCCAGGAAGCAATATAGCTTTCGTGCTGAACCTCTCCGACAATCCCCAGATCCGCCATCAGGAACGCGCTTCCCAACTCGGCGATCAGCTCCTCAAAAGCATAATCTTCACTGCCGAATCTTCCTTTCATTTCACGGTTAAGCCGTTTTTTACCACCACTCCAGTGAACCAACTCATGCAAGCCAGTAGCATAGAAATTAGCTGCATCTAAAAACAGATGGCGCTCTGGTAGCCAGACTTCATCAGTCGAAGGGCTGAAAAAGGCGTTTTGTCCTTTCTCAATGATGTTTGCGCCACTCTTCTGGAACAGATTTTCAGCCTCCGGTAACGGGTCAAAGGTTGCTTCCGGGCTGACTGTTTCAGTTGTCAGAGGCAAGCCGTCAATTTGCTGAACGTTAAACACGGTGAAAGTTTTCAGCATCGGGATCTGGTCGATTTCGCCGTCTTCGTTTTTCTTCTCTAAGGTTGTATAGAAAATAGCTGTCGTGCCATGCTCGCCTTTGCGAACCTGCCCGCCGACTGCCTGTGCTTGTTTGTAGGTCATCCAGCGTGAATCACCGAAGCCCTGTTCTGACGCACTACACCACAACAGCATGATATTCATTCCGCTATACGCGATACCGGTTGCGTAATTGGATGGCAAGCCAGACATACCGGATACTCGTTGCCACGGACACGTCCATGGTTTCACACCAGCTTCCAGCGCAGTAATGATGCTGTCGGTGACAGTCTGGTAAATATCGGTTTTAGTTTTGGAAAATTTCGTTTTTGAGGAGCCTGACTGCTCCAGCGGGGATACGCTGATCGCCGCTGCGATGTTAGGGGCGCTAGTCTGGGTATGCAGGGAAATCGTCATGTTTTTTCTCCGTCAGTGGTGTGATTTTCGTCTTCGTATCGCCTGACGGTTCGCTTTCCCGGCATCGTTCCGGCACGCAAGGGCGCAGAATGCGTGCCATTTACCCTTGCGGGACGGGTTGTGTTGGGAAACAATTAACCGAAAGCCGATACGGAGA